>Ga0316197_10003013_pt1 | contig 11980 bp, 11 predicted proteins | sample OudBiesiAoxic_MG_FD_204939 | JGI IMG/M metagenome (GOLD analysis project Ga0316197, IMG submission 204939) | Coastal sediment microbial communities from Oude Bieten Haven, Netherlands - site A oxic | ecosystem: Environmental > Aquatic > Marine > Coastal > Sediment | place: Netherlands...
CATCGAAGGAGTCCGTGGTCATCGGACTCGAAGTCCGCATCACACGAGTCGCAGTGCACGACGAGCGGTACTTCGATGATCTCGAGTTCGGTGTCTTCGGCCGGGGTGTCTTTCGACGCTACCTCGAAGCCGAACTGGAGGGAGTCGGCCACGACTCCGCTCATGGGGCCAATGGTGACGGTGACACCGGACAGCGTCCCACCTTCCGGGACGGCCGCAATGGCGGTGTCGATGACACTTCGTGCGATTCCTACTTCATGCATGCCGCAGACGGTAGTCGCGGCGGTTGACCTCATCTTCGCGACTGGCGACTGGCGACCATTTTCTGTCACACCCGATCCGTACGGTGTGATCAATCGCGAAAGGAGCGGGCATGATCATCGATTGTGATGCGTGTGTGATGGACGGGACGGATGCGTGCTCGGACTGCATCGTGCCGATGCTGTTGTCCGGGACGGGTGGGCCGACGCGGATCGGGACGGACGAGGAGGTGGCCATCCGGAATCTCGCGGATGCGGGCCTCGTCTCACCGATCCGCCTGGTCGCCCGCCGGACCGGTCGCGGCGTCGCCGCCGGTTGACGCCGTATCGTTGGCGGGTGCTCAGAGATCAGATCGAAGAGATAGCGTTCGAGGCCGGGTGTGTCGGATTCGGTGTGACGACGGCTGATTCGTTCGACGGCCTTTCTACGGAGATGCGTGATCGAAAGGCCGCAGGTCTCGCCGCCGATCTCGCCTTCACCTATCGCGATCCTGAGGTCTCGGCAGATATACGGAGGTCGTTGCCATGGGCGAGCCGCCTCGTTGCGGTGGCGTATGCATACGAACCCGCGGCCGGCGTCTCGCAATCCGAACCGGGAGCGCTCCGCATCGCCCGCTTCGCCGACGGGGACCACTACATCGGTCTCCGGCGGGCGCTCGCCGCGATCGTGGACGCGCTGGAGGCGACGGGAGCCTCCGCCGAAGCGCTCTCGGACGACTCGCGGTTGGTCGATCGAGCCGTCGCGGTTCGGGCCGGCGTCGGCTGGTGGGGACACAGCACGATGGTGCTGGTGCCGGGTGCAGGCCCGTGGGTTCTGCTGGGGTCGGTCGCAACCGACGCTCCGCTCGACCCGACCGACCAGATGGTCCGCACATGCGGCACCTGCACAGCCTGTCTACCGGCCTGTCCCACCGGCGCCATCCTCCCCAACGGCGTGCTTGACGTACGACGATGCCTTGCCCATCACCTTCAATCACCCGGGCCTATCCCACAGGATCTTCGCGAGGCGGTCGGTGACCGCCTCTACGGCTGCGACGACTGCCTGACGTCGTGTCCCCCCGGCGATCGGATCCTGGAGTCAGCGGCGGTCGCGACTGGGCCGACCGTCGTCGAGATCCTCGGCCTCGACGACGCGCGCCTCCTGGACCGCTACGGACACTTCTACCTCCCGGCCAGGCGGCCACGGATTCTTCGCCGCAACGCCCTGGTCGCCGCCGGCAATGATCGGTCGCCGGACCTCGAACCGGTGGTGATCGGCTACCTCGGGCACCCTGACTGGCTTCTCCGGGCCCATGCGGCGTGGGCGGTCGGGAAGTTCGGCACCGCGGTCGGTCGCGCCGCGCTCGCTCAGGCACTCGCGGAAGAACAGAACGGCAGGGTCCGCGCCGAGATCCACCGAGCGGCACCGTCGTGATCTGCGGTGCGCGGTCTACGCTGGCCAGATGGTCCACGACCGCCTGATCGGCCCGGAAGCGAGCGTTGTCCCCTCGATGCCCGAAACTGGGGATTGCTGATGCTCTTCGTGTCCGACATCCACGGAGCGGCCGCACCGCTGCGTCGCGTCGCGTCGCTCGGCGAGCCGCTGCTCGTCCTGGGTGACCTGGTCAACTACATCGACTATCGGACCAACGAAGGAATCGTTGCGGACGTCTCGGGCCAGCACGTCGTCGACGAATTCGTACGGATTCGTGCCACAGAAGGCAACGTCGCAGCGTCCGCCTTCTGGGAGGTCGAGTGGACGGGCCGCGCTGCGGAGCTGCAAGGCCGCTACGACGAGGCCATCGAGGCCGAGTACCGCAACGTGTGCGCCGCGTTGAGCGGAAGCCAGGCCTACGTGACCTACGGGAATGTCGATCGGCCGGACATGCTCGCTGCCAACCTCCCGAGTGGGACCCGATTCGTCGACGCCGAGGTTGTGGAGATCGAGGGATTTCGGATCGGATTCGCCGGCGGTGGACTGGCGAGTATCGGGACCCCGGGGGAGGTGACCGAGGCAGAGATGGAGACGAAGCTCGCGCAGCTTGGACCGGTCGACATCCTCGCGACTCATGTGCCCCCAGCGATCCCGGCGCTTGCATGCGACGTCATCGGAGGCCGGGAGAAGGGCTCGACCGCGATCCTCGAGTTCCTCGAGCGAGAGCAGCCGGCCTATCACTACTTCGGCGACATCCATCAGCCACGGGCAACAACGTGGCGCGTGGGGTCGACGACGTGCGTCAATGTCGGGTACTTCCGTGCCACCGGGAGGCCGGTCCGACATGACTGAGGTCGATCTTGATCGTCTGGCGGAGGGGTATCGCCACCGGCCGGCGTCGGCAGCTTCTCTCGAACGCGCCAACGCTGCGGGATCGAGTCTCGTTCGGGGAGCGAGGGTGCTCGACGTCGGGGGAGGCCCGGGCAATCACGTAGCCGTCTGGCAGCGGCAGGGTCTCAACGCGGTGGTGCTCGATCCGTCTGCTGCGATGCTGGCGTATGGCCGTCGACACGGTCTGCGTGGCGTGCGTGGGACCGCACAAGCGATGCCGTTTCGCATGCACCGATTCGCTCTCGTGTGGTTCCACCTCTCGATCCACTACGGCGACTGGAGGGCAGCGATCGACGAATCCGATCGAGTTCTCGACGACCAGGGGAGCATCGAGATCTGGACGCTTGGGCCCGACCACCACGAACGATCCATGCTCGCCCGATGGTTCCCGTCTGTTGCACGCATCGACTCCGATCGCTTCCCACCCCCGGAGGCCCTGGCGACATACCTCTCCAGACTGGTGCCCGACGTCTCCGTGACCCATCCGGTGGAGGAGGTGGCTCGACCCGCCGGCTCATGGCTGCAAGCCGTGGAGGCCGGTTTCATCTCGACACTCCAGCTCCTGTCGGAAGATGAGCGGTCCGCAGGAATCGAGGCATTTCGCCGTGCCCACCCGGACCCCGACGAAGAGATTGTGTATCAGCTCCGCTTCACCCGGATCGTCGGCGCACGAGGCTGAGCTTGGTCACGAAGGGCGCCGCCTCCACGTCTGATGGCCAATCGGTTGTCGCGACGGTTCGGGGCATCGCTACGATGTTGAGAGCACCGAGACAAGGAGCGTCGATGGACGGCACGGTTCAGAGAATCGAGGTCACTGCACCCCAGCAGCTCGTCTATGAAACGGCACTCGACCTCGAGACGTATCCGGCATGGGCCGGCGGAGTGAAGTCTGTCACGATCGTCGGAGAGGACGAATACGGCCGCCCGACGGTCGCCGAGTTCACCATTGATGCGATGATCAAAGAGATCTCGTACACACTCGACTATGACCACGACCGCGAGAACGGATTCGGCTGGGTCGCCCGGCCGAACGAAGACCTCACTCTGCTCGAGGGCAGCTACACGTTCAATGTGATCGACGACGACACGACCGAAGTCGTCTACGCCCTGCGGGTCGAGCCGAACTTCACCGTTCCCGGCTTCCTCAGGAGACAGGCCGAGAAGCAGATCGTCGGGACCGCCCTTCGTGGCCTGAAGAAGCGAGCGGAAGAAGGCGTCTGATGCGGGTCATCCTCGTCACCGGGAAGGGTGGCGTGGGGAAGACCACAGTGTCCGCGGCAACCGCGCTCCGATCGGCGGACTTCGGTCATCGAACGCTCGTGATGTCGACTGATCCGGCGCACTCCCTCGCCGATGCCTACCAGGTGGGTTTGGGGGACAGTCCAACCGAGATCGTCCCGCGACTCGAAGCCCAGCAGATCGACGCCCAGCAGCGTCTCGAAGAGTCCTGGGGAGCAGTCCGCGACTACCTGACCGACATCTTCGACTGGTCGGGACTCAAGGGGATCGAGGCGGAGGAACTCACGGTGTTCCCCGGCATGGACGAACTGTTCTCCCTCGCGAGCGTGCGGGACCATGTCGAGTCCGAGAAGTACGACGCAATCATCGTCGATTGCGCACCCACCGCCGAGACCCTCAGGCTGCTGAGCCTTCCCGAAGTCATGTCCTGGTACATGGACAAGATGTTCCCTGTCGGGCGGCGCGTCGCAAAGGTTGTCCGGCCGATGATCAGCCGCGTGTCGTCGATGCCGGTCGCCGACGAAGAGGTGTTCGACTCGGTGGCGAAGTTCTACGAGCGTCTTGACGGCGTCCGCGATATCCTTGGCGACCCAGAGGTCACGTCAGCCAGACTCGTGATGAATCCCGAGAAGATGGTCATTGCGGAGGCGCGCCGCACCTACACGTACCTCGGACTCTTCGGCTACGCCGTCGATGCTGCCGTCGTCAACCGAGTGCTTCCCGACGTTGTGACCGACCCGTACTTCGAACGGTGGCGTGAGATCCAGGCCGAGCACCTCGAGTCGGTGGAGGAGGGCTTCGCCGACATCGACATCCGACACCTCCGGCTCTTCGACGAAGAGATGGTCGGCGTCGATCGCCTCCGTGTTGTGGGCGCCGAACTCTTCGGAGAGCATGACCCGACCGAGCGGCTCTCCGAGGGACGACCGTTCCGGGTCGAAGACGACGGCGACAACGTCGTGATGATCGTCGGCATGCCGTTCGCCGAACACTCCGAGGTCGACGTCATGCGTCACGAGGACGAGTTGTTCGTGACCGTTGGGCCGTACCGCAGATCGATCGTGCTGCCAGACTCACTACGGCGACGACAGGTTCTGCGAGCAAAGCTCGCAGCCGGTGAGCTTCGCGTGACCTTTGGGACGGTGGACTGATGTGGGATCGAATCCTCGAACAACGACCAATCCAGAACGGGCTGAAGCGCGCCGGCCTCCACTTCGCGAAGGCCGCCTACGAGGTTGTGGGCGGCGTCGCCGCCTTCGTCGATGAGGTCGTATCGGTCGTGACGGACAACGACCCGGACGATGACGACCCGTCCGGCCCCACGAAGATCACAGTGGAGTAGATCTCGGTCGCCAGTCCCCAGTCGCCAGTCCCCAGCAGGATCAGCTGAGGCCCGGGACGGCGGTCCCGGGCCTCAGCTACTCAGCTACTCATGCCCTCAGATCGACCCAGTCGAGGGTGGTGAGGGTCTCTGCGTCTGACACCATCAGGCCCATCTCCGACACGGTGACGAGGCGGCCGTTGATCAGGAGGGAGCGGCGGATCGGTGCCCACCAGTTCGACCCGTCGACGTCGTGCGATACAACGCCGGCCTCGCGGATGCCGTCTTCCGTGACGGTCAGCACCAGCGCTCCGGTGGGTGAGGTCTCGGTCTTCTCGAGGCCGTCGTCCCATCGTTCGTACGGGAACACGGTCATCCCGGTCGACGGATCGTGGAGGAAGGCGTGGTGATCCCACTCCACCTCGGAGTGTCCGCCCTGCATCGTGAAGCGATCGACGCGCTCCGGATCGGCGGGGTCCGAGACGTCGAAAAGCGAGGCCTGGAGGCCGCGGACGCGGCCATCGTTGTCGGCATCCTGTCCGACACCCAGCAGCGCATCGTCGCCGATCGGGTGCAGGTAGGCCGAGTACCCGGGGATCTTGAGTTCGCCGCTCAGCTTCGGACGCTCAGGATTAGAAAGGTCGATCACGTAGAGCGGGTCGACCTGACGGAACGTGACCACGTAGCCAGTGTCGCCGAAGAACCGAACGGAGTAGATCCGCTCACCACGACCGAGTCCGTCAACGGTTCCAACCGTCTCGAGTTCGTCGCCGTCCGTAGCGAGCACGGTGACCATCGATTCCGACTCGGGTCCATCCCACCATTCGGGAGCGTCGGTCGACGCGACCCGGAGGTAGCCGTCATACTCAGACATCGACCACTGGCTGAGCATGTATCCGGGCACCTCGCCCGATGCCCGGTAGTCGGCGCTTCGCGTCGACAGGTCGAACTTGTGGATCATGGTCTTCTGCCCGGCAGGACGGTCGCCCTCCGCGAACATGACCGGGTCGATCCACTGGCTGGTCGCCACGTAGGTGGCATCGCCGGACGAATAGACGATGTTGCCATCGGCGAAGACGCCCGTCGCGTCGGCGACGGCGAGTGTGCTCGTCTCGAGCGTCACGAGGGACAGCGTCGTGAAGCCGGAGAAGTCCTCGGGACGGTTCGTGCGGTCACAGGCAAGCAGCGTGCCCTCGTCGACGACGCGGTCCCGACCCTCGAGGTCGGTCACGATGTAGTACGGGAGCCAGTTCTCGACCTGCGAATCCTTGATGATCTCGCGATTCTTCTCCTCAGCCTCCCGCTCGGAGCGGAGGCCGCCGCCCTCGGGGTAGGACCAGGCGAAGCCGGTGGGATTCGACGACACAACGAGGCGCACGGCACCGTCAACCATCCGGGACGAGACGTACCGTCCGTCGATGCGCAGTGTTCTCGTCAACTCGGGGTCACCGAGATCGGAGATGTCGATCTCGGCAACCATCACGATCGGCGTTGGGAACTGCATGGAGTTCGACTCGATCTCACCGAACGGGATGGCGTCGTAGCTGTCGTTGGCGATCGCGACGACCCGGTCTCCGTCCAGGAACAGATTCTGTGTCCAGAACGGAAGTTCGATCGACCCCTCGACGGTCAACCTGTCGCCGTCGATGGATACGACGTGCAGGAGGCTTCCGGCGACGACGACGATTCGTTCGCCGTCGGTCTTCACCAGATCGGCCTCGTCCACGCCGGCCTCCTGCAGGTTGGTGCCGATCACATCTTTGGATGTGCCGAACGCTGCGCCCGAGGCCGCCGCCGTGGTCGTGGTCTCTTCCGCTGCAAACTCACGGAGGAGTTCGTCGCCGGCCTCGGTGAACACTGCGTCGACCATCCACGGTTCCATTCCGTACCCGTTCAGTCCGTAGGGTCCGACACGATCGAGCGCATGGTCGATCGTCCAGTCGAGGAGATCCGCACAGGCGTCGAACGGCATGAGGGCCCTCGCCGCAGAGGGATGGGGAGACTCAACCACCGAAGTCGTAGATGTGGCACCTCCCGCATGGGTCATGCCCGACGACCGGGCCGGTAGGGCGCATGCGGACAGCGCGAGGGCTGCTGCAACGGTGATGGTGACGATTCTCTTCACCTGAGCCTCCAAGCTCGACTGCCGGTCTGACGCTCAGCGGCCGTCATAGGGTTCCCGGCGCCTGATACCCTTTCCTGCCATGAGCACTATCGGGATCGACATCGGCGGATCAAAGGCCCTCTCCGTTCGTCTCGAAGACGGCGAGGTAGTCGAGCAGAAGCACTCCGCCGCGCCGGGGGAGCCACCGCTCGAAACGGCGCTCGCCGCCATTCGGTCAGTCTGGGCCGATGACGTCGAAGCCGTCGGCGTGGGCGTCGCCGGCCTTGTTCGCTGGCCGGAAGGCGTGTTCGCGTGGGGGCCCCACGTCGACAGCACCGACCTCCCGATCCGTGATCTCCTGGAGGCAGAAATCGGCCTCCCGGTTGTGGTGGACAACGACGCCAACGTTGCCGCGTACGGCGAACGCGTGGCAGGCGCCGCCCAGGGATACGACGACTTCCTGCTGGTCACCCTCGGAACCGGCATCGGCGGTGCGATGGTGATCAACGGAGAGGTCTATCGCGGCGAGTCGTTCGCCGGCGAGTGGGGCCACATCCGTAACAATGCGGGTGGGCGTCTCTGTGACTGCGGCAAACGGGGGTGCTGGGAGACCGTCGCCTCGGGACCGGCGCTCGTCCGCCTGGCGCGTGAGGTCATGAGCCTGAATCCGGAAGGTTCCTTTGCCCATCGCTTTGAATCGGGGACGATCCGTGGTGAGGACGTGACCGCCGCCGCCGACGCGGGAGATGAGGTCGCCCGCGGTCTGGTCGCCGAAGTCGGTGCGGAACTCGGCAGGGGGATCGCCAACCTCATCGCCATCTTCGATCCCGAACTCGTCGTCGTCGGCGGCGGCCTCGGTTCGGTCGGGGAGTCGCTCCTCGGGCCGGCACGCCGGTTCGCCGCCGACGCACTCCACGGAGGCAACCACCGCCTCGCGCCCCCGATTCTGGTGGCCGGATCTGGAGCCCGAGCAGGTGCCGTCGGCGCCGCTTACCTCGCAGCTTCGATACGCTCCTAGCCATGTCCCGACTTGACGAAACCCCGGTCCCGAAGCGTGACGTGAAGGAGATCGCCCGCGAGGCAATCCTCCTGATTCCGAACGTGGTGAAGCTCCTCGTCCGGCTCATCCGCGATCCCCGGGTGCCGGTGCGACGGAAGAGCTTCGCCGCCGCTGCGCTGATCTACGTCGTTTCGCCGATCGACTTGATTCCGGACTTCGTCGCTGGCTTGGGCCAACTTGACGATCTGGTCATCGTGGCTGTCGCCTTGAACCATCTCATCGCGGGTGCCGGGCGCGACGTCATCGAGCAACACTGGGACGGCACGACCGATTCACTCGACCTCGTGCTCGCCGCCACCGAGTGGGGGACCGAGATCATCCCGGGACCGCTGCGGAGGATGCTTCCGGGCTGAGCCTGAGCGGTCGGTCCCATCGGCTCGGTGCTTTCCGACGTGCGTCGGCGGGCCTACGCTCTCTGAATGGATTTCCGACGCATTGAGAACTTGCCGCCGTACGTCTTCGCCGAGGTGACCAAGAAGGCCCTCGAAGCACGCCGCGCCGGCGTCGACGTGATCGATCTTGGATTCGGGAACCCCGACATCCCATCACCGCCGATCGTTGTCGACAAACTCATCGAAGCGGCGCGGAGTCCGAAGAACCACCGCTACTCGGCATCGCGCGGTCTGCCCAACCTCCGCAAGGCCGTTGCCGACCGCTACCTCCGGCGATACGGTGTGGAACTCGATCCCGACACCGAAGTCATCAGCACCATCGGGGCCAAAGAGGGTCTCTCCCATCTCATGTGGGCCCTGGTCCAACCCGGCGACGTCGCTCTCGTCCCCGAACCGTCGTACCCGATCCACATCTACGCGGCGGTCCTCTCCGGCGCCGAAGTGCAGCGGGTGCACCTTTCAACCGGCGAAGAGTTCTTTGATCGGCTCACCGAGGCCTATCACAACTCGTGGCCGCGCCCGAGGGTCATCGTCACCTCGTTCCCACACAACCCGACGACCGAGACGGTCGACATCAGCTTCTTCGAACGCCTCGTCGATTTCGCCAAAGAGAACGACACGATGCTCGTGCACGACTTCGCGTATGCGGACATCGCATACGACGGCTATCAACCCCCGAGCCTCCTCCAGGTTCCTGGGGCCAAGGATGTCGGCGTTGAGCTGTACACGCTGTCGAAGAGTCATTCGATGGCTGGCTGGCGAGTTGGGTTTGTCGTCGGGAATCCCGAGATGGTCGCTGCCCTCGGCCAGCTCAAGTCGTACCTCGACTACGGAACCTTCCAGCCGATTCAGATCGCCTCGATCATCGCACTCAACCAGTGCGACGACTATGTGCCAGAGGTCGTCGACGTCTACAAGCGACGCCGCGACATCCTCATCGACGGTCTGGCGCGCATCGGGTGGGAGATCGAGCGGCCGACGAGCACCATGTTCGTCTGGGCGCCGATCCCCGAGCCATACCGGCACATGGACTCGCTCACGTTCGCCCTCTACCTGCTCGACAAGGGGCAGGTAGCGGTGAGCCCGGGAATCGGATTCGGCCCCTCAGGCGACGGGCATGTCCGATTCGCCCTCGTCGAGAACGACCAGCGCACGGCGCAGGCAGTCCGTGGTATTCGGAAGGCGCTCGACCTCGGCTAGGCGCTAGCGCCGACCGAGCGGCAGGTAGGCCTTCTCCGCGTAGTCGATCAGCATGCGATGCGTCGTGAACTGCGACAGTCCGGTGACCATTGAGGCCTTCATCATGGAGATCCATGAACGCGGAAGCCCCTGATCGTCCCGCTCGTAGTAGGTGGGCACCACCTCGGACTCGAGAAGGTGATAGAGCAATTCGGCGTCCGCCTCATCGGAGACAGAGTCCTCGCCGAAGCCCCAACCGTTGGTGCCGTCGAAGCCTTCGACCCACCATCCGTCGAGCACGCTGAGGTTCAGCCCGCCGTTCGCAGCTGCCTTCATCCCGGACGTTCCGCTCGCTTCTCGTGGTGGCCGAGGAGTGTTCAGCCACACGTCGGCTCCGGTGACGAGCGTACGTCCGAGCCGCATGTTGTAGTCCTCGATGAAGAACAGGTGTCCCTCGAACGCTGGACTCTGGGAGAGCTCGAAGACGCTCTTGATCAGCGCCTGGCCCTCGCGGTCCGCCGGGTGTGCCTTGCCGGCGAACACCAACTGGACCGGGCGGTCCGGATTCTTGAGGATCGCTTCGAGACGGCCGGGATCGGTGAACAGCATGCCGGCCCGCTTGTAGCTGGTGAAGCGACGGGCGAACGCGATCGTGAGGCGATCCGACGGGAGTTGGTCGTCCAGCCAACGGAGACGGCTCGATGCGTGCCCGTGTCTCGCATACTCCTCACGGAGCCGCTTCCTCAGACGCCGCGTCATGAGTTCGCGCTGAGCGCCGTGCGCGCGCCAGACGCGCCCGTCGTCGATGTCGAGAATCTGCTGCCAGGTCTCCGGCTCATGGATCCGGTCGGACCAATCGAGGCCGAGCGCAGTGTTGAGCAGGCGACGAATTCCGTGGCCGAGCCAGGTCGATGGGTGGATGCCGTTCGTAACGGCGAGGGCAGGCCCGCCGATGAGCGATCCCCAGTCCTCGGTCACCACGTCCGCGTGCCGGATCGACACACCGTTGGTGCGGTCGGACAACCGGATCGCAAGGGCACCCAAGTCGAAGACGCCGTGGTCATCCGATCCGTTCCTGGCGAGCTCCCGCTGGGTATCGGTCGGCACGCCGTCGATCGTTCCTGCCAGCGCCGCGGTGGCCATGGACGCGTCGAACGTCTCGTTGCCTGCGGGTACCGGCGTGTGGAGGGTGAACAGCGTCCGGTCGGAGACGAGTTGCTTCGCCGTCTCGAAGTCGTGGTTGGCGTCGATCTCCCACGAAAGCCGTTCGAAGAGGCTCAACGCCGCATGGCCCTCGTTGATGTGCCACATGGCCGGGTCGATGCCAAGCGCCCGGAGCACCCGGGCTCCGCCGATGCCGAGCACGGCCTCCTGGGCAAAACGGGCTTCGCGGCCACGCACGTAGAGGATGTGGGAGATCGGCCGATCGGCCGGATCGTTCTCGGGAAGGTCGGTGTCGAGCAGGAGCAGCGGCACGCGGCCGACATCGATCCGCCACGCCCCGACGGCGACGTCGCGTCCGTTGAGATTGACGGACACCCGCAACGGCCGGCCGGAATGGGGATCGAGTACCTCCCGAACGGGGCGACGGCGCATCTCGAGGCGCTGGTAGGTGTGCTGCTGCCAGCCGTCGGGATCGACGGCCTGGCGGAAGAACCCGCGCCGGTAGAGCAGACCGACACCAACCAGGGGGATACCGAGATCGGACGCCGATTTCACGTGGTCTCCGGCCAGGACACCGAGGCCGCCGGAGTAGAACGGCAGCTTCTCGTTGATCCCATACTCGGCGCAGAGATAGGCGACGGGCCCATCGAGTTCGAGGGCGTGGTGCGTGTCGTACCAGGTCGCATCGTTGTCGAGATAGTGGTCGAAGCGCTCAACGGCTTCGTAGTACAACTCGACGAAGCTCCCGCTTGCTGCGAGCGCCTCCCACGTGGACGGTTCGACGATCTGCAAGAGACCGATCGGGTTGCGCGACGCAGCCCACACCTGTGGGTCGATGCGACCCCACAGGTCCCGGCCAACCGGATCCCACGACCACCAGAGGTTGTATGCGATGTCGTAGAGGCGCTCGAAGGCCTTCGGAATCCGGAGGGCGGCCTTCGGCCCCGTCGGAATGG
>Ga0316197_10003014_pt1 | contig 11980 bp, 11 predicted proteins | sample OudBiesiAoxic_MG_FD_204939 | JGI IMG/M metagenome (GOLD analysis project Ga0316197, IMG submission 204939) | Coastal sediment microbial communities from Oude Bieten Haven, Netherlands - site A oxic | ecosystem: Environmental > Aquatic > Marine > Coastal > Sediment | place: Netherlands...
TGACGAAGGCCAGACTATCCTGCTGTCCCGTTGCAGCTCTAATTCCCTCAGTCCGAACTCCCAACCGGTACCGGTAGACTGAAGAAAAAAAGCGCTGGACAACAGATCGGCCCCGATGCTCTGTGCATCCGCGGTCGTATTTCCAAACAATGCGTCATGTATGAGCAATGAGCCGCGTCCCCACTCCAGCTGCGAGTCGTGAATGCCCGCCCACACTTCGAGATCCATCCTTCCGCCGGCGCTAAGCGGCGCTTCGGTGAAAACGTGTTCAACAGCATCCAGCTCCAGGCTCCTGGTTGCCAGGTAAACCCTGCCCTGCCAATCCTGGTAATCCGTTCCCTTGCCATTAAGATCCGCAGCGATCTTCAGCTTCTTGCCAAGCGACGCAGGCAAGTCTGTCTGCAGTAAAAACTGGTGCCGTCTGCCCTCATTCACCAGCTTCAAGTCGAGCCCTGTCAAGCGAACAGGCTGTTCAAACAGTCCCGCATCTGTCCAGTCGATCTTAACCTCTTCGAGCGTAATACTCTCCTGCTGCAACAGCCAGTTGAATGGCTCAAGCCCCCAATTCACCTTTCTGCGCTTCTTCAGATCAGTTTCCAGACTCAAACCGATACCGATAAATCTGATCCCGGCAGTGAGCCACCTGCGCTGCATCAGCGAACCAACAACATCCAGAGCCACCTGTACTTCGGCAATCGTTAATTCGCCATTGGGAAACTGCGGATCATGTATGACCACCTGGTTAAGCTTCAACACAGGCGACAGGCCATGCCAGGCGGTGTCGAGCGAACCAATCTGCACAGGACGCTGCAGAAAATCCCGGGCAACAGATTCAATCTGCGGCCTGTACTCCGACATGCCGGGCAACAACAGCCGCACAGCACTGAGTGTAAAAGCCAGCACCACAATCAGTACCGCAATGCTCAACCAGGCAACGCGCAGAGTTCGCAGGACAACCATTACAATACTACCTGGTAATCCGGCGCTTGGAAGACTTTAAACTGAAATGACTCACCACATTACTACGCCTTACAACAAGACTACGTCGAACTGTTCCTGTGTGTATAAGGCTTCAACCTGGAACTTGATCGGTTTGTCAATAAATGCCTCGAGTTCCGCCAGGGCGGTCGATTCTTCATCCAGCAGCAAATCGACAACTTCCTGCGATGCCAGCACCAGCAACTGTTCTGCATCAAACTGCCTGGCCTCGCGCAGAATTTCCCTGAATATTTCGTAGCACACTGTTTCCGCCGACTTCACGGAAGCCCGTCCATCGCAGGTTGGGCAGGTTTCACACAGCACATGCTCGAGGCTTTCACGGGTGCGTTTTCGCGTCATCTGAACCAGGCCAAGATTCGATATTTCGCTGATATGGCAGTTGGCATGATCGCGTTCGATATGCTTTTCAAGAGCGCGCAACACCTGGCGCTTATGCTCCTCCGCCTGCATATCGATAAAATCGACGATAATGATGCCACCCAGATTTCGCAGCCGTAAGTGGCGCACGATCGCCTGCGCCGCTTCCAGATTGGTTTTGAAAATTGTCTCTTCCAGGTTCCGGTGTCCGACATAGGCACCGGTATTGACGTCGATGGTCGTCATGGCTTCAGTCTGATCAATCACCAGATGACCACCGGATTTCAGCTGCACTTTACGATCAAGCGCCTTCTGAATTTCATCATCGACACTGTATAAATCGAAGATCGGCCGTTCGCCGGGATAATATTCGAGTTTGCCTGCCAGCTCCGGGGTGAACTGACTGACGAAATTCTCAACCCGCTGAAACGTCTCTCGTGAATCGATGCGCAGTTTCTCCACATCGGCATCGGATATATCGCGCAACACGCGTAATACCAGCGGAAGATCTTCATGCACAACGTCACCGGCTCCTGCCGGTTCGATGCGCTCCTGAATCGAGGACCACAGACGTTGCAGAAAATGCAGATCAGAGGCAATCGCCTCTTCACTGGCACCTTCTGCCGCAGTCCGTAATATGAAGCCACCGCTGTTCTCATCACCGCGTGCGGCGATCACAGACTCACGCAGGCGTTGCCGCTCGGCTTCGTCTTCGATTCGCTGCGACACACCGACGTTACGGACTTCCGGCATAAACACCAGGTAACGGGAAGGTATGGTGACGTGCGTCGTTAAGCGTGCGCCCTTGGTACCCAGCGGATCCTTGATGACCTGGACCAGTATTTTCTGACCTTCATGTAAAAGCCGGGTAATGCTGTCGCCGCTACCGGTCTGATCCATGTTTTCATCATCAACCGCCACAGCGATATCAGAAGCATGCAGAAAAGCCGCCTTCTCCAGGCCAATGTCGACAAAGGCTGCCTGCATGCCTGGCAACACCCGGCACACTGCTCCTTTGTAGATATTACCCACCAGGCCGCGACGCCGCGTGCGTTCGATAAAAACCTCCTGCAGCATACCGTTCTCGACCAGCGCGACACGGGTTTCCTGGGGCGTCACGTTTACCAGTAATTCAACTGTCATACTGATCCAATACCTGAATACCAAAATCCTGCAACAGCCGGGCGGTTTCATAAAGTGGCAGGCCCATCACCCCCGAGTAACTGCCTTCCAGCCGTTCGATAAATATCGCTCCGATTCCCTGAATACCATAGGCTCCCGCCTTATCCCGCGGTTCCCCGGTATTCCAGTAATCCTCAATGTCCTTTTCACTCAGCGCCCTAAACCATACGCTACTGTCACTGACACCTACCGCCTGCCGATCTTTGACCAGAGCCACCGCACTCAACACCTGGTGCCTGCGACCCGACAGCAATTGCAGCATGTCCCGGGCATGTGCCACATCAACCGGTTTCCCTAACAGTCTACCATCGACCACAACGGCCGTATCCGCACCGAGCACCGGCGCTTCATCATCACCGGATTGTTGTCGAATCGCACAGGCTTTTGCCACAGCCAGGCGTACCACGTAATCCTGTGCGGGTTCATTCTGCAGCGGAGTTTCATCAACTTCTGCGACCTGTTGACGAAATCGGACACCAATCTGCCGCAAAAGCGCCTGACGCCGTGGGGAAGCTGAGGCCAGAACAATCATCAGGCGCGGTGATAGGGGTGACCGACCATCACGGTCCAGGCACGGTATAGCTGTTCGGCGAGCAGTACGCGCACCAGAGGATGCGGCAGAGTCAATGGCGACAGCGACCAGCGCTGCCGGGCACGTTTAAGACACGGGCCCGACAAGCCGTCGGGACCCCCGACCAGCAGGCTGATACCACGCCCCTCCTGCATCCACTGCTGGAACTGCCCGGCCATTTGTTCAGTCGACCAGCTGCGACCTTTCACATCCAGTGCGATTACGTGCTCGCCGGGTGCAAGTTCAGCGAGCATGCGCTTGCCTTCCTCGGCCACAGCCCGCTCCACGGTTTTGGATTTGACGCGTTGTCCAAGAGGAATTTCGGTGAGATTCAGACGACATTCGCGCGGCAAGCGACGTGCGTATTCGTGGTATCCCTCATTCACCCAGGCCGGCATGCGATTTCCGATGGCGATGAGCTTGATATTCATAGACTTCAAACCCGCTCACTTTTTCCCCGGCTCTCTTCTGTCAGTGCCCAGAGTTTTTCCAGGGCATAAAACTCACGGATACGAGGCTGCATGACGTGCACAACCACATCACCCAGATCAACCAGCACCCACTCACCTTCACGCTCGCCCTCGACACCCAGGGCTGGAACACCTGCCTTTTTACAGGCCGTCACAACAGCACTGGCGAGCGACTTGACATGTCGGTTCGATGTACCGCTGGCGATAATCATAATGTCCGTGACCGACGTCATGTTACGCACATCCAATTCAACGATATCAGTAGCTTTCAGGTCTTCCAGTGCCTGTAGCACGGTGTCTTTCAATTCGTCAGTTTGCATACCATGTCTCTTGCTTAATGCGGTTCAAAACAGCATCCGGCAACAGGTAGCGCGGACTTTTACCTGCCGCCAGCAATTCCCGGATCTGTGTCGATGAAACAGCCATCTGGGTGACCGGAACGCCGAAAATACAACCGGCCGGCCGTTCATGTAGCTGCCTGAGTTCCCCCGTGTGCGCTTTACTTACCAGGTCCGCCAGCGCACCCTGTTTAGGCCACTGCCTGCCCGGTCGTTGCATCACCACCAGATGGCACAATTCTGCGATCTCCCGCCAGCGATACCAGCCCTCAAGACCCAGCAAGGCATCCAGCCCCAATGCCAGACACAAGGATTCCCCGACCTTTTCCGCGCGCAACGACTCCAGGGTATCCACCATGTAAGAAGGTCCTTCACGGCCCAGCTCCCGTGTATCGATGCGCAATGCCGGTTCGTCCGCCACCGCCAGCCGTAACAGTTCCAGCCGCTGTTCAGATGAACCCTGTGGCGGATCACGGTGCGGTGGAACCCCGCATGGCAGCAAGTGTACACAGGGAATATCGAGCGCCTGCTGCACGTCCAGCGCTGGCCGTAAATGACCAAAATGAACGGGATCGAAAGTACCGCCGAGGATACAGATCATGGGTTTAACTAAGGTACCTCAAACCCGGATATGGCCGTCACCCAGCACGATGAACTTCAGGGTTGTGAGGCCCTCCAGCCCGACCGGCCCGCGCGCGTGCAACTTGTCGGTGCTGATACCGATTTCTGCGCCCAGGCCATACTCAAAGCCGTCAGCAAAACGCGAAGAGGCATTGACCATGACCGAGCTGGAATCGACTTCACGCAAAAAACGCCGGGCGCGAGTGATATTCTCGCTGACAATCACATCGGTATGCCGGGACCCGAATTTCTCGATGTGGTCGATGGCGGCATCCAGATCAGCGACCACCCGCACTGACAGGATCGGCGCCAGGTATTCTTCATCCCAATCGGAGTCCTGCGCCGCATTGATATCATTGAGAATCTGCAGGGTGCGTTCACAGCCGCGCAACTCGACGCCTGCGTCCCGATACATCCGGCCCAACAGCGGTAATACACGCTCGGCGATTCCCGCTGCGACCAGCAGCGTTTCCATAGTGTTACAGGTGCCGTAGCGCTGGGTCTTGGCGTTAAAAGCAACCTTTACGGCTTTATCAATATCGGCCTGATCGTCGATATAGGTATGACAAACACCATGCAGGTGTTTAATCACCGGAATTCGCGACTCGCGGCTGATACGCTCGATCAGTCCTTTGCCACCCCGCGGCACAATGACATCCACAAACCCTTCCAGCTTGAGCAGTTCGCCGACCGCCGCACGATCCGTGGTTGCCACCACCTGTACGGCAGTGGCCGGCAATCCAGCCTGTTCCAGGCCCTGTTTAATGCAGCCTGCCAATGCCTGGTTGGAATGCAGCGCCTCGGAACCACCGCGCAGAATACAGGCGTTGCCGGACTTCAGACATAAACCCGCCGCATCAGCCGTTACGTTGGGTCTTGATTCGTAAATGATGCCGATGACCCCCAGCGGCACACGCATTCGCCCAACCTGGATACCGGATGGACGGTAATTAAGAGCACTGACAGCACCCACCGGATCGGCCAGCGCGGCGATCTGGCGCAAGCCCTCGGCCATGGCTTCGATGCGCGCGTCGGTCAATTCCAGGCGGTCGAGCAGTGCGGCATCCAGACCACGTAGTTTGCCGGCCGCCAGATCCTTCCGGTTCTCCACCACCAGACGCGCCCTGTCCGCCACGATGGCGTCAGCGATCGCATACAGTGCAGCATTTTTGACCCCGGTTTCCGCGCGCCCCACCAGGCGTGCAGCCTCGCGGGCGCACTGCCCCAGCTCGCGCATGTAGCTGGGCACATCGAAATCCACCGATTCTGCTGTTTCAGTCATATCACACCCTGTCAGATTCAGGCGGAAACCGGTAGCAAAGACACACCGGCAAGCCACAGTGTCAATTGTAACAGCTCATCCCAGGCGTTGCCCGGCGCCCGCCCCTTGATAACACGGTCGATAATCGCACATCGCTGCAACAGGACCCACCACTGACGTCCACGTATACGCTGTAATACACTGCTTATCAGGGGCTTGCGTTTTTCCCACACACGCCGCTCCGTCAGCACCCGGCCCAGCGGCATACCTCCCTTAACAGCCCTCGCCATCGACGCCAGGGATCGAATCTCTCGCGACAAAGCCCACAACACCAGAACCGGCTCGACCCCCTCACCACGCAGTCCGGCCAGAACCCGCTGGGCATACACAGCATCGCCCGCCAGCGCCGCATCCACCAGCGCAAAGATATCGTAACGCGCACTGTCGGCAACCAGTTCGCCAACGGTTTCCAGATCCAGCGGACCAGGCCCGTGCAGCAGGTACAGCTTTTCGATTTCCTGGGCAGCTGCAAGCAGGTTCCCCTCCACACGATCCGCTATCAGTTGCAGTGCATCCCGGCTTGGCAGCATCTTGTTTGCCCGCATGCGCCGCTCGATCCAGGCCGGCAACTGAGCCGTTTCAACCGGCCACACCGGGACTGAAACACCCGCCCTGTCCAGTGCCTGCACCCACTTGCTTCTTCGTGCAGCGGCTTCCAGTTTTGCCGAAATGACCAGCAACACAGTGTCTTCCGGCAGCCGCTCGGTATACCCACACAGCGCCCTGGCACCCTCCCTGCCCGGTTTACCGGTCGGCAAACGCAATTCCAGAATACGCCTTTCAGAAAACAGTGACAGGCTGTCCGAAGCCGCTGACAGTCTGTTCCAGTCAAATCCGCTGTCAGCGCTGAACACCTGGCGATCGTTATAACCCCGTTCGCGGCTAGCGGCGCGCACCGCATCCGCGCACTCACCGACCAGCAGGGTTTCGTCACCGTGAATAAAATAGACGGGCGATAAACCAGCGGCCAGCTGCCTGTCAAGCTGATCGACGCGCAACTGTGTCATTGCTGACGCAGCCCTGCGCCGATGCGGATAAGGATCTGACGTGCCATATTCCTGCGCATCTGTCGGTGGATACTCTCAGCTTCAGAAATCTTGCCCAGCAATTCGGTTTCATCGAATACCAGGTCGCGTGTCATGCGCAGAGTTTGTTGTTTTATCAGCACCTTACCCTCTGCATCACTGAGTGAGAAAACAACTTCGTCGAACAATTCGTACTCGCTGGCTTTACCGGTACTGCCGACCGACAGTACGCGGTTCTCGGAAATTTCCCTGACAATATGCAACACCGCAGCGGCATGCTCACTGCTCTCCATGACCCTGCCACCGGCTGCTTCCAGCTCAACGCGCAGCGCCCGCGCCATACCCGTGTAGGGATTTTTTGACTCCAGGTAGGTTTCCTGTAAGGCGGGCGGCAATTCAACGGCGCCACGCAGGTGAAAACCACAGGCCGGCAACAGGGTAAGCAGCAAAACGATAGCTGTAACAAGAAAAGATTGGTGCGGTTTCATAGCTGTTATTCTTTCCTCAAGCAACCACCAGATTCACCAATCGGCCGGCAACCACAATGGCCTTACGCAGCGTCTTGCCTTGCATGAACCGCTTTACGTTAGGCTCCGCCATAGCCGCATCGATAACAAACTCATCACTGGCATCGGCAGCAACCGAAATCCTGCCGCGAACTTTACCGTTCACCTGAACCACCAGCTCGACGCTGTCTTTGACCAGTGCGCCCCCATCGGCTTGCGGCCATGACCGGTCGGCCACGCTGTCAGCGTGCCCCAGCGCCTGCCATAAGGTGTGACTGATATGCGGCACAATGGGCGATAACATCAAAACAACAAGTTCCAGCGCTTCCTGCAGCACCGCCTGCCCCGAGCGCGAATCCTCCCTGAACCTTCCGACTTCGTTGAGCAACTCCATGTTTGCCGCGATAGCGGTATTGAAGGTATAACGTCGACCGACATCATCCCCGACTTTACGCACCGTCTCGTGCACCTTGCGGCGAAACGCCTTTTGCCTGTCATTCAGGGCATCAACATCAAGCAGCGGCGCCGGGCCGCCGGATACATGGCTAAACACCGCTTTCCACAAACGATTCAGGAAACGAGACGCGCCTTCGACCCCGGAGTCCGACCACTCCAGTGACTGCTCCGGTGGCGCGGCAAACATCATGAACAGGCGCACGGTATCGGCGCCGTACTTATCCATCAAAGCCTGCGGGTCCACCGTATTACCCTTTGATTTGGACATCTTGGAACCGTCCTTGTTGACCATGCCCTGGGTCAGCAAATGCCGGAACGGTTCATCGCCCTTCACCAGTTCCAGATCACGCATCAGTTTATGGAAGAAACGTGCATACAGCAGGTGCAGGACTGCGTGTTCAATACCTCCGATATACTGATCTACGGGCAGCCAGTAGTTCACTCGTTCATCCAGCATACCCCGGTCAAAATCATTGCAGGTATAACGTGCGTAATACCAGGATGACTCGAAAAAAGTATCGAAGGTGTCGGTTTCGCGTTCAGCGGCTGCGCCACACCCGGGACAGCTGGTTTCAATGAAGCCCCGGTCTTTTTTCAATGGCGAACCGCTGCCTTCAAGCACCACATCGGACGGCAACTCGACCGGCAATTGATCCTCCGGCACCGGCACCGGTCCACAGGCCGGACAATTGATCATCGGAATCGGGCAACCCCAGTAGCGTTGCCGCGAGACGCCCCAGTCGCGCAAGCGGAAGTTAATGGTCTTGCGTCCCTTACCCTGTTTCTGCAGATATCCGGCAATGGCGTCGAAAGCCTGTTGCGATGTCAGGCCGTCAAACCGGCCGGAATCTTTCAGAACCCCCTTGTCGGTAAATGCTGCCTTGCCCAGATCGACGTCAACAGAATCATCATCTGGATGTATCACCTGACGGATGGGCAGGGCATATTGCCTGGCGAACTCATAATCACGCTGGTCGTGTGCCGGGACCGCCATCACGGCACCGGAACCGTATTCCATGAGCACAAAATTGGCGCACCATACCGGCACTGCATCACCGCTGACGGGATGAATCGCCCTGAGCCCGGTATCGATTCCCTTCTTTTCCATCGTCGCCAACTCCGCTTCGGCGACCTTGGTATGCGCACATTCCTCGATAAAAGCTTTCAATCCGGGCGCATTCTCTGCCGCTTTTTTCGCCATCGGATGTTCGGGGGCCAGCCCGACATAGGTGACCCCCATCAGGGTGTCGGGTCGGGTGGTATAGACGGTCAGCGGCTGGTCTTCACCTTCAATTTCGAACTGCAGCTCGACACCTTCGGAGCGGCCAATCCAGTTACGCTGCATGGTCCGCACCTGCTCGGGCCAGCCGTCCAGCTGATCCAGATCATCCAGCAACTGCTGGGCATACTCGGTGATTTTCAGGAACCACTGGGGAATCTCCCGGCGTTCCACCGGCGCTCCGGACCGCCAGCCTTTGCCATCGATCACCTGCTCGTTAGCCAGCACGGTCTGGTCAACCGGATCCCAGTTCACCACGGCGGTTTTTTTATAGACCAGGCCCTTGTCGAACAGCCTGGTGAAAAACCATTGCTCCCAGCGGTAGTACGTCGGGTCACAGGTCGCCAGCTCACGCTCCCAGTCATAGCCAAAACCCAGGCGCTGCAGCTGGCCACGCATGTAATCGATGTTTTCGTAAGTCCACCTGGCCGGTGCCACCCTGTTCTTGATCGCGGCGTTCTCTGCGGGCAGGCCGAAGGCATCCCAGCCCATGGGTTGCAGCACGTTCTTGCCCAACATACGCTGATAACGGGAAATCACATCTCCGATGGTGTAATTGCGCACATGCCCCATGTGCAGACGTCCACTGGGATAGGGGAACATCGACAGGCAATAGTATTTCTCCCGGGAATCGTCTTCCAGGGCACGGAAAGTGCCCTGCTCCCGCCAATGTCGCTGGATTTTTGCCTCGATTTCCTGAGGATTGTAGGTTTCTTCCATCCCAAAGCCTGCCCGAAGATTTAAAGCATGAAGAATACCGTACCGTGCGGCGCACGAACAATACACAGGGGCTGCTGAAACAACTAAACTTATCAGTAGGAATCTTCATCAGGTCGTGGACGGGAGAATCGTCTGGCAGGACCATGCCGCGAAGCACGCATCCCTGCCCGATCAGGGGAAGAAAGACAAGCAGAAGGTTATTGATCAAGGAGAATGACATGACCAGCCCAGCCACAGATAAACTTGTTCATGCCTACAACCAGATGATGGAACGTGTTCGCCATGCCCTGGAGGAAGCAGAGTCCAAAGCATTGCCGACCATCCGGCACAGTATCGAAAAAGCCAGGGGAACAGCCGTTGAGCTGGAAGAATTGACCCAGGAGGAAGCCGACAAAGTCGCCTATTACCTGAAGCGCGATGTTCACGATGCCGGCAAACATCTGGCGGAAACCAGCCACGAACTGGCAGACTGGCTACGCTTTGATATCGATCGGATCGAAGACCGCCTGCTGGAAATTTTCAGCCGCGTGGCAGACCGGACGAAAATCGAATGGGTGGAACTGCAACAGGAACTGGAAAAGGACCCGCCCTATCACAGCGGAGAAGTCACCGGACCCGGCACACTCTATTGCTCGGCCTGCAACGAAGCCCTGCACTTTCATCACACGGCGCGCATTCCGCCCTGCCCGAAATGCAGGAGTGGCAATTTCCGGCGCTGGCCGACGGAGAAATCCTGATGGTGAATACTCCACCGGCTAAAGCCGGATCGATCGGCCATTCGGCCGATTATCACCCCCTCTCCCACCCGGGAGAGGGCTGGGGTGAGGGGATAAAACAGCATAACTGCTTTATTTTTATATCCCCTCATCCTGGCCTTCTCCCGGCGGGGAGAAGGAAATCTTCTTTATGAGCCGCGTTAATATTCTACTGTACAACATTTGCATACAAACTGAATCCATCGCCTAAAGGCGAGGGGTTTACTGATCCCCTATACAGGGACTCTAAATGGCTGAGGCAGTGCGAAAACGAGCCGCCAGCAGGAAAACCGCCAGGCAGGCGATCACGACAGGCCAGTTGCCCCACAGCACGTAGGGTGTGGCACCCGCGCGCGGCTGCACATCGCCGCTGACGGTTTCGGATTCAAACTGGCGACTGCGAACAAGCAAGGCCCCGTCGGCGTCAATAATGGCAGAGATTCCAGTGTTCGTGGCCCGCAACACGTAACGCTCGGTTTCACGTGCGCGCATTCGCGCCATTTCCAGGTGCTGGTGAGGCGCCAGCGAATCACCGAACCAGGCGTCGTTGCTGACGTTAACCAGAAAAGCCGCTTCCGGCATTGCATTGATCATCTGCTCACCAAAGGCGATCTCGTAACAGATGGAAGAACCGATAGGATAACCGGCGGCTTCTAAAAGCGGCTGCCGGCTTTCCCCGGAACTGAAATCAGCCTGCGGCACCGGTAAAAAACTCAGCACGTTCGCCAGCCAGTCACGCAACGGCAGGTATTCTCCAAACGGCACCAGGTGAATCTTGTAATAAAACCGGTCCGGCTGATCGAGACTGATGATGCTGTTGTAATAGTCCCACTGACTGCGGTCAAGCACCGGGATTCCGGTAACCAGCGCCACACCGTGCTGCCCCAACTCTTCGCGCAGGGGGTTGATAAAAGATGACTCAAGCTGATCGTAGAAGGCCGGAATCGCCGTTTCCGGCCATATCACGAGATCACTGTCGAGATGCCTGCGGGTCAGTTCGACATAGTGCTCCAGGGTCGATTGCTGCTGTTCGGGCTTCCACTTCAAATCCTGCGGAATATTGCCCTGCACCAGTGTTGAAGTCAGCGTACTTCCAACAGGCCGGGTCCAGTGATGATGATTCAAACCCAGCCCGACCAGCCAAAGCAGCGCCAGGCCGACGGGTGCGGCAATACGCGCCTGTTTGCCACCACCCGCAAACCAGCCCAGCAGCCCGGCGCTGAATGCTGTTACCCAGCCGACACCGTATACACCCATAATGGGAGCGTAACCCAGCAACGGGCTTTCAACCTGGCTGTAGCCCAGATTGAGCCACGGGAAACCGGTTAACAGCCAGGAACGCAACCACTCGGAGAGTGTCCATGCTGCCGGAAACGCAGC
>Ga0316197_10003015_pt1 | contig 11979 bp, 13 predicted proteins | sample OudBiesiAoxic_MG_FD_204939 | JGI IMG/M metagenome (GOLD analysis project Ga0316197, IMG submission 204939) | Coastal sediment microbial communities from Oude Bieten Haven, Netherlands - site A oxic | ecosystem: Environmental > Aquatic > Marine > Coastal > Sediment | place: Netherlands...
CCAGGGTTTCCATATCGCAGAGGACACAGTCTGGGCCGACCGCTGAGCGGATGTCTGCAGCCACGGTATCGGTGATGGATTGGTATTTTGGCAGCATCTTTATACGCCTTTTTCAGCTGCGGATGCGGGCGAACCCCGGCACGGCGATGGCGTCCTCCAGGCGGTTTAAGGCCCAGGTTGCCAACGATACCAGCAACAGATAGACCGCGCCGGCAATCATAAAAATTTCCATATACTTGAAATAGGACGATGCCAGGATCTTGGCTTCGCCGGTCAATTCGATATAGGTGACCATGTACGCCAGAGAAGAATACTTGATCAGATAAATCAGTTCATTGCCGCTGCCGGGCAGAGCCCTGCGGAAAGCCTGGGGCAGGATGATGGTAAATATGGCCCTTAGGCGGCTGAAACCGATGGACTTGGCTGCCAGCATCTGACCGTTTTTTATAGACAGGAGTGCGCCGCGCACGTACTCTGAGTGGTACGCGCCGCTGCATAGGGAAAATCCGATGACTGCCGCGGTGTATGGACTGAGGTAGATGCCGATGTGAGGTAAGCCGAAATACCAGAGGTAGAGTTGCACCAGGAGCGGGAACCCGCGGAAGAACAGCACATATCCATCGGCGATTGCTCTGAAGAATCGCTGACCGTAAACGCGTATAAGTCCAGTTTCGATACCGATTATGATGCCGATGGCAGCCGAAGGGAAGATGAGAAGTATGCTGCATCCAGAGTCCTCGCAGCATCGCCGGTGCGACTTCCTGTTGGATGAAAAGCAGTTCTTCGATCACGACGACATCCCCTGTTCAAGACCACGGATGCGGGCGCAGAATTCCCGGGTTCTATCGCATTCGGCCTCAAAAAGAACTTTTTTGGCCGGCCCTTGCTCTACGATGACACCATTCTCCATGAAGATGATCTCGTCAGCCAAAGAGGCAGCAAACTCGATCTGGTGCGTGGCCATCAACATGGTCATGCCACCGGCGGCGAGGTCGCGAATGACAGCCAGCACTTCTCCGGAAAGTTCCGGGTCAAGTGACGACGTTGGCTCATCCAGCAGCATGATCTCCGGTTCCATGGCCAATGCCCGGGCTATGGACACCCGCTGTTTCTGACCGCCCGAAAGCTCTGCCGGATATTTTTGTACGTGGTCTTTCAATCCCACCCGTTCCAACTCACTCGTAGCGATCATACGGGCTTTGGTTTTGGGGAGTTTTTTCACTCGAACCAGGCCGATCTGTACATTTTCCAGAGCCGTCAGGTGGTCAAACAGATTGAAGTCCTTAAATATCATACCGATTTTCTGTCGGTAAGCATAGAGTTCACGTTTGCGGTTGAAGTTGATCTCCTTATTTCGCAGTCGGATAGGGCCGCCATCCACCCTGGTCAGAAAATTAATGCAGTGCAGCAAAATGCTCTTCCCCGCCCCGGAAGGACCAATGATCACCTTAATGTCGCCCGTGCGCAGAGACAGGGATACACTCTTTAGGACTTTTTGGTCACCGTAGTGTTTGGAGATGTTTTCGAGATCGAGGATGATATCGGTTTCGACCATGCCGTTGATTCCGAATCTGCTTTCATGAAATGCGTGGGTTATCGCGAGGTATACCCTGCGATAGCGACTTTTTTCTCCAACATTTGCAGTGCTTTTGTTCCGATATAAGTCAATGCCATAAAAATAAAACCGGCCAATACATAAATCCAGAAGTGCTGGTATGTTCTGGCGGCCACATGGTGTGCACGGGTCATAATCTCGGTCACGCCAAGGGCGTAGGTTACGGCGGAGTCTTTCAGTAAAATCGTGTATTCGTTGGACCAGGCTGGCAATGCGAGCCGCATCGCTTGTGGGAGAACGATGAATATGATGGCCTGAGGATCACTCATACCAATGGCCCGCGCAGCCTTGAATTGACCTTCGGGCAGAGACAGGATCGCCCCGCGCAGAATCTGAAACTGGTATGCGGAGCTGATCAGTCCCAAAACGATGACGGCCACCAAGAAAGGCGATAGCTCGATCCGCAGAAACCCCAGAACGCCGAAGTAAAAGAGAAACAGAAGCACAAGCAGTGGAATTCCCCGGAAAAACCAGACGTAAACACCCACCAATTTGCGGAGCCCCCGATTTCCATAGACCTGAACCACTGAAAGAACCAGGCCGATGACCAGCCCCATTGACAGAGCGCCGATCACGACGGTAAGGGTCACCCAGATGCCTTTCAAAATGTACGGCAGGCCTTCCAAAACAGCTTGCCAGCCTGGTGTCACGATTGGATTTCCTTCTTGGGTCTATTCCGCATATGCACCGCTCTCTGAAAAGGTTTCATGAAATTCTCGGGTTAGAGGCTCTGATGGATAAAAACGGGAAGGCCGCTTGTTTCTCAGCGCGGCCTTCCCGTCTGCTTCAAATATCGCCGGTATTGTTGATCAAATTTAATTTCCAGAAGACGCGATATTACTGCCTTCCGTATCCCGGTATACGAATATTACTTCATGTCCCACTTCTTGACCAGTTCCTTCCAGGTCGGGGAAGCTTGCAATCGCTTGAGCTCTTCGTTCAAGTTGTCTAAAAATTCCTTGTCTTCTTTGCGAACGGCATAACCGTAGTTGACATCCGGTTGACCGTACCGACCGATACTTTTCACTGGCAGACCACGGTCGGTGGCTTCCTTGAGTGCAGTGTTGGAAACCGTCGCCCCGTCGATGCGGCCGTTGGCCACATCTTCGATAGCCAGTGGCGTGGTGTCATACGGCCGGAGTTCGAACTTATAGCCTTTTTTCAAAAGATTTTCGGTGACCCATTTATACTCCGCACTGCCGCGTAGCAACCCGATCTTACGGTCCGCTTCAAGGCATTGGTCGACCGTATAATTGGCGTCACTTTTGACCACCATCAACTGGATGACCTGCCAATAGGGTTCGGTAAAATTTACCTGCGCCTGACGCTCCGGGGTAATGCTCATGCCCGAGGCGATAAAATCGATTTTACCGGCCTTTAATGAGGGAACGATCGCTGCCCAATCTGTTGGCTGGTGCTTGACTTTGAAGCCCATTTCCTTGGCGATCCAGTTAACTGCATCGATGTCGAATCCCGCCGGATTGCCAGCCTTGTCGATGAATGAGAAAGGTGGATAGGCGGCATCAAATCCGTTAATATATACTTTGTCGGCGGCAACCACCGGAACGGTTCCTGAAATGGCAGATAAGGCCAGACCCAAAACCAAAATTAAAGCAAGCTTTTTCATCATCGCACTTCCTCCCTTCTAAACGGTAGATTTTAAATGGTTTTATCGAGCTAAATAGCTGATTCCATGCATAAAATTATCGATTGATATCATGGCGCCTCTGGGCCAGAGCACGGGGACAATATGACATTGAGCTATAACCATGATCCGAATGATAAGTCAGCTGATGAAAAACTGGCCAAAAAAGATCGATAATTCACTTGCATTCGGTTCAAATAGGGGTTATCGTTGATCTAATCAATTAAGCCCTACCACAAATTGGCAGGGCCGTTCAGTCTGAGGAATAATCCATTCGTTACTGTGGCATCCTCCAGATAGAGACGTTGAGAACATTTATGAAAGGAGGAGGTTGTCATGGCTAGTGGAATCGTTAAGTGGTTCAATGACCGCAAGGGTTTCGGATTCATCGAGCAGGAAGACGGACCGGATGTTTTTGTTCATCATTCAGGAATTAATTCTTCCGGTTTCAAATCCCTCAATGAAGGCGATCAAGTTACATTCGACATAGAGCAGGGACAAAAAGGTCCTGCCGCTGTTAATGTGACTGTCGTGTAGTTCTCCAATTTTGAATCGAAAAGGCATTTCTTCTCAAAATGAGGAAATGCCTTTTTATTTTCGTGGAAAACATTCATGCAATATTTGGGTTAACAGGTTGAAAGGATACCATATGAATATCTATGTCGGTAATTTACCATACAGCATCACAGAGGACAGTCTGCGGGAAATGTTTGCCGCGTTCGGTGAAATTGAGAGTGCAAAAGTTATCATGGACAAGTTTACCAACAGGCCCAAAGGATTCGGTTTTGTTGAAATGCCCAACAACTCGGAAGCGGACACCGCAATCAAGGATTTAAACGGAAAATTGTTAGAGGGCCGAAACATCAAGGTTAATCCGGCCAACCCGGGCGGAAAACGTTCCAAACAATCATTTCGCAGAAAAAGATACTAATCCCGCTTTTCTTTCCAGACACCCAGCGCTTGCAAGGCCTTTGTTATAGACACCACTGAAGATCTTCTTAAACACTATCTCTTTGGAAATCCCACCCATTAAACGCGGAAAGTCAGTTTGAATCCGCGTTTATTTTTTATGCTCAATCAGTAAAAAGGAGTTGTCAAACGAGGATTGCTTCTGGCAGATTAGGAATTATACCGCTTTTCCAAAATAAATTCCGAAATAGGGAAGGGTGGTATAAGTGGTTGTAGAAAAAAACGTTTGAATAACGGAACGTTTTGTTAACAACCGCCATAACCTTAGCCGGATCGCAGATATCCCTTTGTTTGGTTTCGATGTTGTCATCCTGATAATACACAATGGGCAGCGTGCCTTCGACACGTGACAATCAAGGTTTGATCCTGCAGACAAAAGGATTCATCCGTATCGGAGTTACAAATGACCAAACTGGGTGTGGTGACATGTCAGATATTGGAACTGGAATTTGCTCATATCCTTTCAAATGATTCAACAATTTCGGAAATCTTGGTTGTCGATGATCAATTTTCCCAGGATTTGATAGAAATTCTGGAATATGATACGCCTCAACGTGTAAGCAGAGTAACACCTGCCGAAAAATTCGAAACAGATGGGCTTGCGGTGTTGATCCGGGTCATGGAGGTGGGACTTCATTCCAGCATACAAACCTTAAAACGGGAGATCAAGGCAGCAGTAGAAGAAATCGCCCCACTTGTCGACGCTGTTCTTCTCGGTTACGGGCTATGCGGTAACGCTCTGAAAAACACCGACGAACTTTTCAAAGATATCCGCGTACCGGTGATGCTCCCAATGGAGAATGAAGAACCGGTGGACGATTGTGTGGGGCTGATCATCGGTGGTAGAGAAAACTATTATGCGGAACAGTGCCTGTGCGCAGGGACCATGTTCATGAACGCCGGGTTTTCAAGGCATTGGAAAAAGATCTTGTCTTCGGATGTTCCCCAAAAGCTGATTCGAAAAAGGGACGAGATCTTGCAACGTCTTATGGGAAACTACGAGCGAAGCCTTCTTTTGCCCACGACCGTTTTGGGTGAAGATGAATTAAAGAAAAACACAGAGGAATTCAACCAGAAATATGGCTTAAAGACCGAAAGCCGTCCAGGAACCCTGACGCTTCTTGAAAATGCCTGGCAAACGGCAAAACGGGCGGCTGGTAGTTAGGTATTTATCCTCAGGTTCTGATCCGGTATTGAAAAGATACCATGGATTTCTCAGATTAGATGCTTTGCACGGATGAACTCATTCAAAATCTTAAGGGGGTCTTCCCATGTCTAAAGAGTTGATGGATTATTTCAATAAACAACCGCGGTTAGGTACACTTAGTACGGCTAACAAAAAGGGTCAGGTCGATGTGGCCTATTTCGGATCGGCTCACATGGCGGATGAAAAAACCGTTGTTGTCGGAATGGGAACCAACCGCACCCTTTCCAACCTGTCTGAAAACCCGAACGCCGTTTTCATGATAATGGAGCCGGGAGAAACGCCGCCGCAATGGAAGGGCGTCCGGGTTTATATGACGATGACCGAATGCCAGAAGTCAGGGGAAAAATTGGCGGGCATAAGAGCCTTGATCGCCCAAAAAGTCGGCTCGGAGATCGCCAACAAGATGATTCATGCGTATGTCGCTTTTGAGATACAGGAAATTCGACCTTTTGCGGATTTTGGACAGAGTTGGAAAACATCCATCGGTTCGAATTGATACCAGCATAAAGCGATTCAGGAACGATAGGTCGCAAATATTCAGAACGATTTTCTTGAAGCTGATCGTATCTGTCTTATGGTTATTGGTGTGCATAACAGTGCAACCCTACCGGTGGGCCGAGATTCCGGTGAATCTCTATTAATCTGTCTCAGGTTCTAATTCCCCGCGGCGTACCGCAGGGAGATTCATTTGTCACGCAACGGGTTGACAATTCCCGTATGCACGGGCAACGAATAGGGTTTAGCGCTTATTACGATACAATCATTGAAAGCAGGCCGGACGTTGTCATAAATATATATTATGGGAAATGGCCCGTTAGGGTATAGCAGAACCTGAATCGCTTCTGTTACTCAATTTTCGCTTGGACTGCGGCCAGCGACACGCTTCTCATACACTTCTGTTCCTCTCTTCAATTCGGATTCTCCCGCATTTAGGTTCTTCTCTCATTTTTGAACCCTGATGAGTCTCTTCATATTTAGCAGGCTACTGGAATAGAATCTTATAGGTCACACTCTAATTGAGCGAAAATCGAGGATGCCCCGGGTCCAAGACATTCAAGAGTGAAGCCGTATTCCTATTTTGTTTAAGATCGTTTAGGGTCACACATAGGAGCACAACATGGCCATTGGAGTTTTAATCAAGCGCCTTGCAAAGGATGGAACGAACGCAAAGATCTTTCTGCCGCATATTGTCGAAATCAGAGCCCTTGCCGTGCGGCAACCAGGGTACATTTCCGGTGAAACATTTTTTAATCTGGAGCGCCCCGAGGAGTGCATTGTGATCAGCAAATGGACGACCATTGAACATTGGCAGGCATGGGAAAGAGATCCACGACGGTTGGAACTGAATAAAAATATGGAGAAACATCTGGGCGCGAAAATAGAATTCAATATTTATGGTATTGGACTCTGGTAGAATCTGTTGCGGATTTTATTGCAGGGTGCGATAGGGGCTGCGGTGGAAACGGAATCCGGGATGTGTGGTGATTCGTACGCGGTGGTCGTTCACGAGTGAAAAAAGATATCGGAGCTGTATATGCGTTGACGATTTTGCTCCCGGCGACCATTGCTAACTATTGGAAAATACGGTCGGCTTCTTCACGTCTCATCCGCTGAACCTGTTGTTCGATCAGGGAAATGGTTTTGCCCAAGCGGTTCATGATTTCACGCCCCACATAAGTGGTAGACATGGCATGGGGGATAAATCTGTCCGGGGTTAGCAGATCACCCATGGTGGGCCGCAGTACGTCCTTAACATATCGCCGGGTGGCGTCCGCGGTGCCGATAAATATTTCGGTCTCCTTATAGACTTCCCGGGTGGCAAGATCTCTGAGATAGTAATAGACCACAATCGCAACTGACGTGCAGGTCAAAAGAGAAATGACCGCTGCGCCGAAGCGAAATCTCGTCTTTATTGGAAACTTTGCGTTAGACACCATACCCCCTGCTGCATCGTTGTGCGTAAATCAATTGTATGTACCTTTAAAAATTTCATGAAATTATAGAGCTGAATATATCCACCTTCCGTTTTGCCGTTCGCCATCGTATGGCTGCTATGAAGATCCCTATAATCACGCAGGGCAGCCACACCCATATGATCTCTGACATCAATACCGATATGGCGATACCGACCATTAGCAAGCGTGTAGGGATGACCTTGCGACCAAGGGCAAGGCCGATGGCTATGGGAACTGCTGGATGAGAAAGAACGGTTGGCATTTGGAGGGACTTTCGATAGTGGATCTGCCAAGCGGCTTGTTTACTGTTCGAAACGTATCTGACATCGGGCAGGCGGGCCGGACGCCTCGAGGGTTATTTTCGATACGGAATCACGAGTACCGGACAAGGGGCATTGTTTATTACATGTTCGGTTATTGTGCCAGCGACAAAGTCTTTTATGTTGTCTCTGCCGTCGGTACACATCACAATGAGATCCACCCCCTCCTGAGCGGAGACCGCGACAATGGTTTCCGCCGGTGTGCCCTTGTGAAGCAGATAGTTTACCTCGATGTCGTCCGCATGAAGCTCATGGATGACGGCTTGCATTTCTTCTTTTGATTCGATGGCAATCTGTCGATATTTTTCTTTGATCTTCTCGACGCTGACCCGCAGCATTTCGCGTTCGTGCTTATCCATGAATTCTGCATGGACGTTGAGCATCGTCACCCGTGCATTGAACTGGTGGGCAATCTGGGTGGCTTTTTTGATGGCGATGTAGGCGCGCTCTTTTAGATCGGTTGGGCATAGGATGTGGCGAAACATATCTCTCTCCCCTTCGTTAGTTTGTTCACTCTATTGTTTACCCAACCACCGGTATCAGGTCAATCCCCCGGCATAAAAAAATTTGCATAATGAAATTAATAATTTCCACCCACCGCCTCATCCACACTCGGTCAAGCATATATGCCGATCACAGCTTTCTAAACTGTTATGAAATCACCACTTATTTAGTGTCCATCCATGAAAGGGTGATGGCTCTATTGAGTGTCCAATTCATGAATGAGAATTTTTTTTGCTCGGCAAGGCCATACAAAAGCGTACGCCGCAGCCGGAAACCTGCGGAGAATCCCGCCATGGCGGGACCCAGCGAAAAAAAGGCCATTTTTGGATGGACACTAACTATGTTCAAGAAAAATGCTGGACGGCGATTGTTTCTATGCGAACTCATTGAAATTGCCAGCGAAAAGGCACTTGCGGTTTGCCTCGATGCACCAAGGTTAAATTATCAAGAATATATAGAGGAAACACGGCGAATTTGAACCTGAGTCATCAAATCAATCTCTTTGCTGGCGGGACCGGTCTCCAGACAAGACTGATTGGCGTGACAGAGCTGGCTGAAAAACCGGAAACAAAAAGGTCACTTCAGTCCGGCATCGCGGTATGCATTCATGATGCGCTTTTTAAAGGGACCTTCCCTGGCCGGCGACAACCTGGCTTCTTTTTCCAAAGAAAATTTCGGGTTCATTCGCTTCACGTTCTGTGCCGCTAAACTGGCATCGGCATGCCGGCCGGTCAGTTGGTACGCTGCAGTAAGCCCTTTGTATGCCAGATAAGTGGAAAATGATTTGGGGCTGCGATCGATCACCTCTTTGAACAAGGGTATCGACTCTTCATATTGTTTGTTTCCCACCAGAGACCATGCCAGCTGGACAATATAGTTCGTCGGTCTGAACGGCATGAGCACCAGAGCGTCCTTGCAGGCATCGACGGCTTCCGCAAACTCCTCTCCCATGTGCAGCGCCAGGCAGAGCATGTAATGCTGTCCTGAATCGGTAGGCCCCTGTTGAACGCCCTTGCGGGCATACATGATGGCGCTGCCCATGTCTTTTTTAATCCGGTTGATTCGGCTCAACGTGCCATACGGCGGGTGGTCAGGGTCTGCGGCAAGGGCCTTGCGGACCGCCTCTTCGGCGTTTTCCATGGCCTGATCCCGCTGGGTTGTCAGACGCAATTCGATTTCATCCAGGTGAGTGTTAGCCAGCCATGTGTAGGCCCGGCCGAAATCGGGATCGATGCGGATCGCCTCCTCGAAGAACTGGCGTGCCTTTAGAACGTCATCACGTTTACGGCCAAGATGGTAGTACAGACCCCTCAGGTAGTATTCATATGCTTTCAGGTTGCCGGGCCGCGAGTGCCGCAGCGCGCCAGCCGCATAGCCGGTGATTTGAACATTCAGAGCGGCCAGCACGGCCATGCCGATTTCGTCCTGAAGCGTGAACAAGTCGGCATAATCACGGTCATAGCTATTTGACCAGATGTGATTGCCGGTCTGGCCGTCAATCAATTGAACATTGATGCGCAACCGATCCCCACCACGCTGGACACTGCCCTCGATCAGGTATTTCACGTCCAGTTTCGCGGCAATTTCTTGTGCCGTCATCGGTTTTCCTCTGAAGGTGAAACTGGAGGTGCGGGCGGTGACGTAAAGATAGGGTCCTTGCGACAGGCTGGTTATCAGTTGATCGGCGATACCATCGCTGAAATATTCCTGCTGGGGATCGCCGGTCAAATTATCAAACGGCAATACCGCCAGGGACGGTTTGCCGCTGCTTGGGTAGACTGCAGTGCCCAGGTCGACGCTTTCGGTCGGTACAGGTGCTTTGTAGATAGCGAAGCGCCAAACCACAACGGCGATGATTGCCGCCGCCACGGCCGCACCGCTCCAGATGATATTGCGGGTTTTGACCTGACGCGGCCGGTTTTGCGAAGGGGTGTCTGCCTTCGCTACCACCCTCGGTTCATTCAAATTTTCTTTGGCTCGGGGATGAATATCGAGACGATGAATAAATTCTTTCCAGGCTGCCGCGTCCTTAAGATCGCCCAATGTGAGGGATATATCATTCGAGCCGACCGATGCCGCATCGAACGCAAATTTGAACCGCCATTTGTTGTTTTCATCGTAGCTGAAAAGGCTTGCCCAGGCATCGCACTCTGCCTCGGCGCATTGGTACCTGTATTTTCCGCCTTTTTCATAGGGTGAGACGAGATCCCGATCGAGGACCTTAAAGAGCGCCGCTGCCTCAAGATCCGGCAGTCTGTGACGCCATGCCATATTAATTTTGGCCCACATGCCATCCACATGTTTGGATGAATTTTTACCTGAGAGAGATGTGTCGAGCCGAGTCAGAATGTCCTGATATCGGTGCATATGAACAAAGCCCGGCCGGTCATGCTTTTTCATCTCAGTAATGATCAGGGCTATTATAGAAAAATAAAACCGCCTGGAAGGTGTATCGAATTGGACGACGAGAGGTGATTCACTGCCGTTGAATTGAAGGATGATTTTGTATGCAGCCAAATCACACTGAATTGTTTCAAGCTTTTTCATAGCGGCTCCTTTAATTTATTGAGCGAATAATGAAAAAACTGAACCGTTTTAACAGTTATAAGAACCTATTTTATGTATACCTAATTGTGTATAATTGGGAAAGAAAAAATAATTAATCATATCGATTTTGTTGATTAATTGCGACTTTTCAATATGCTCCTGCCTATTTTAGCTGTTCTCCAGAAGTGATTTAATGGTGTCAGACGCCACCCTCAACGACTGAGCGCAGATCGCCCCGGACAATTGCCGGCGATTCTCTATTTCAGAACAATGGTTTGGATTACTCATCAGTAAACACCTGTAAGGTTGCGGATTTAGAATGGAATGATGCTGCAGGCTGTATTCTGCCGAGAAGGAATGCCGCTGCTTTGCTGAAGTAGGGCACAGCCACCCACCCACGACTGCGGAAGAAGGTTTCGGCTGTGCATCTCCTTCGCAATATAAGCCTTTTATGGGTGTTCCTGATTTTCGCATACCGGGGGCCCAATTATCAGCTCGGTTAATCAGCCGATCATATTTTGGAGGGATGACACCTCCAGGCGGTTTGAAAAAACAGCGTAACGAAAGGAGAAATAAGATGAAAAGATACGTTGCCGTATTATCGATCATCGGGTTGTTCCTATCTTGTACGCACCTGGCTTCTACCTTATCCACACCCTCATTCGATTCTATCGTCACAGGGCAAAGTGACTCTGCACAAGATGTCAAAGCGGTCCAGGAGGCAATTGACAAAGGGGGAACCGTCCTGCTGAAGGGCAACTTCGATTTCGGCCCGAAGGGAAGGGTGACTATCAAAAACGATGTTGCGGTATGGGGTGAGAGTGACAGCAACGGTCGGCCGTTGACAAGAATACTTGGCGGTTTCTGGGTTTTTCACAGCCCGCTACCTTCGACGGATCTCCCGCTACCGGGTCCGGGCCCCAAAATCAAGATAAAACACATTCATTTTGATGGAGTTACCTGGTCTCCGATGCATTTTCCTTTCACCAGCGGTGCTGAAATTACCGGAAACAAAATCACAAACGTTCAGCCATTCAAGTTGCCGATTAAGTGGAAAGGCGGAGATTTCGTCCTGGTTCAAACGGGTATCATTCTCGGGACCCGCTTTGCGCACAAGGAAAAATTTCTTCCCGGAGCCGTCACCGGGAAACTGCTCGTTGAAAACAACGAGATCGATCTAAAATGCGAGAACCCAAAAATAACCATGGGCCACGGTG
>Ga0316197_10003016_pt1 | contig 11978 bp, 7 predicted proteins | sample OudBiesiAoxic_MG_FD_204939 | JGI IMG/M metagenome (GOLD analysis project Ga0316197, IMG submission 204939) | Coastal sediment microbial communities from Oude Bieten Haven, Netherlands - site A oxic | ecosystem: Environmental > Aquatic > Marine > Coastal > Sediment | place: Netherlands...
CGCGTACGCCTTCCCCGTCGGGTAGCAGCTCCTTCCCATCGGAAAATGCGCCAGCGTGGGTCAGGCTCGTTCGCACTGGTAATCAGCTGACCGGCTTCATCTCCAGCGACGGCTTCAACTGGACGCCAGTCCCGACGGGCCCCGTCGTGCTTGACCTGGATACGGATGTGTACGTCGGACTGGCCGTCACCAGTCACAATGATGGCGTGTTGACGACGGCACAGTTTGACGAGTTGACCATAAGGTAAGGGTGCGCAACCGGGACGACCTCTCAACGGCCGCGCAGTTGCAAGCAGCGACGAGCCTCTTAGCGACATCACGAAACTAGACGCCGGCGTTGGGGAAGGGCCCCTCAGCTAGGGTGCCGTCGCGTACGGTTCGTCGAGCGGACTCAGGTCCGCCTCCGCTGCGCCGAGTCGCGCAGCGGTGGTATCATCGAGGAGTATGTAGGTCGTGTTCGAGCTGTAGATCGTGTAGGTCGCGGAGAACGGAACGCCGAAGGACACGTCTTGCCTCACCATGACTGAGATGGTTCGGTTGTCGGATGACCAAGGAGGTCGTTCTACCCGCACAATCCTCCTCAGAAGATGCGGACACCAAGCGCCGCACCCTACGGCGAAGGACGAGCGCCTCTTGAAGGTCGATGTCTGCTCGCGGTGCCATCAGGCGGAGTGCCTCTACACCTCGGAAGATCTGGGATGCTTCTTCAGCACGGGGCGTGAGTGGGCGGGTTCGATTGCGGGCGCCCTGGCCGGCTCCCGATGCTAAGCCGCAATGATGCCCATCCGTATCGCATGGTTCGCGAAGTGGAGCAGCTGGGGTTTGACCGCGGCTCTGACCCTGCTGTCGGCCTGCACGCCCACCCGGCTAGCCCGAAACGGGAGCGGTCTTGCGCCCCACCCCGCCCCCGCCGTCCCGGTGCTCACGGGGGCCGCATGGCGGATCGCCGGCAACCCCGACATGGGCCCCTGGTCTGATCCAGACGCCCAGCCCGTCGATTTTTCGATCTGGCAGGCCGCCGACAGCACCTGGCAACTGGTCGCCTGCGTCCGTGGCACCGGCTACCCCGGCCGGGGACGGCTCTTGTTTCGCTGGCAAGCCGACCAGCTGACCAATGAGGACTGGACCCCCATGGGCATTTTCATGACCAGCGACGCCCACGAAGCCCACCGGGAGGGGCAGCTTCAAGCGCCCCATGTCGTCCGCGACGACGGCCGCTATTTCATGATCTACAGCAGCAACGGCGCCGCCTTCTTGTTGTCGAGCACGGACGGCAAGTCCTTCACCCGCGAGACCGCACACGATAGCGACGTTCGTCTATTCGCGATGAACCGCGACATCATGCTGTTCGACAACCGGCCGCGCGACGGCCTCTGGTACGCTTACTACACCTGGATCACGCCGAATCGGTACCCCGAGCGCAACAACCACAGCGTGGGCGTGCGCACCGCGAACGCGCTCCGCGGCCCCTGGAGCGAGGTCGAGGATGTCCGCGTGGGGACCGCGAGCTTGCCCGAGGATCCGTACAGCTTCTTCAACGCCGAAAGCCCCTTCGTACTTTTCCACAACGGGTACTACTACCGCTGGGAGCAGTCGAATGTCTTTGCGTCGGAGGATCCGAAACGCTGGCCCGATCGGGAGCTCACCACCATGACGCTCGGAGACCCGCCGGGTGTCCTCGCGCCGGAAGTCGTCGAGTGGGATGGCCAGTTCTATCTGGCCGGGTATCGCTACGACGAAGAACGGCAGGGGATCTACCTGGCCCCGTTTTCCTGGCGAACTCCGTGAAGCGCCCCAACGGCAGCGCGCGTCGTCTTCGACGGTTTGACCGAAGTCAGGGTTCGGCTAGCCGCGCGCCGTCCTGCGTCTCACCAGGGCCACCATCGCCATCGCCACGATCGCCAGCACGATCATGCCGATGATGATGGCTTTGGTCGGTCTCGGAGCAAACGTGCGCGTCGTCTGGCCGGGCTTGGGCTCTGGTGGGGGCTCGAGGAACTGATAGTCGACGAACGCGCGCCATCGTGGGAACTCCCGGGCCGGGTAGTTCTGTCCGTGCGGCATCCCCCAGGGTTCATTGCTGTCGAAACGATAGATGAAGTCGATGTACGGTTCTTCGAGCCCGCCTTCGAACGTGAACATCATGTTGTTGATTTGCTGCTCGTACTGGTACCAGTGTTCGTTGGAACGGATGTGGAAGAGGTCCGTGCCGCCGTTCAACGCCTTCGCCTCCTTCAAGCTCTTGCCTGCACCACCCTCGTAGGTTCCCCAGGGCTTGCCACCGTAGGCGGGAACTTCCTTCTCGGTGCTCCGAATGCCTTCGCGTGTGTTCGAGCCACCCGGATCCGGGGCGCGGAAGGGGTGGCGCTCTGCCCATCCGTCGAAGTCCTTAGGGTTGATACCGGGGTAGCCCGTGTACAGGATTCGGAACGCTTCGTCGTAGTTGCCCTCGTTGTAGGGGGCGACCCAGGGCGCAATCCGCTTGGGGTCCTTGTCGACGATGTTGGCGTCGTACCGCGCATAGGGTGCAATCTTGTGGGCGTAGATCTTTTCGTGCGCCGGGTCGACTCCGTCGAAAGACCGCAAATCACTCGACTTGTGGAGACGGTACATCTTGTCGCAGTTCGAGATGATCTGGTCGGCCGTGGAGACGCGGTAGCGGTCGAAGACCTCAGCATACTTCGTGCCGAGCAGACCCATCACGTCGAGCTTGTCCTCGACCGCCTTGGCGATCTTCCAACTCGCGAACATCTGGTAGATGCGAGCCTTGCCGACGCGAGCGCCCACAGTTCCAAGACTGATATCCGGAAACCCGAGCCGGGAGTCATCCTCGAAGCCTGGATGCGCGCCCCCTGGACGCGGACCCATGGGCAACACGGATCCTGTGGCGTCGATGCTGCGCCCCGCATAGTAGTTGTACCAGCGGCTGCAGTAATTCGTGGCGGGGTCGCCAACCGCCGGGTTCCAAATTTCGTTCGAGTATTCGACGTAGACCTTCAGTCCTGGCTTGAGCCCTCCGTACTCCGCGGCATCGGGTCCGTATCCGCTGCGCGTGGTGCGTATCGGTTTGTAGGGGAGTTCGACGTGCTCGACGAAGTCGTGGACGAGCTGTGCGGACTCGCCCCAGTATGTCGGGGTCACGAAGTAGAGATCGTTGTCGGTCGCGTTGCACATGTCGATCATGCTCTGCACGATCTGCTTGAGCGTCGCGGCGTTGTTGCCGCGTCGAGAGCCGCCGTGACCCGTAGCGTACTGCCGCCCGTGAAGCGGGTTCGTGTGCCCACCGTTGGTGTACTCGCCCTCCCACTTGTTGTAGAAGCCGGTCATGGTGATGCCGATGGTCGCTCCGGCAGGGAGACTGGTGTACCAGCCCGGCGTACTCGTAGCCCGGTGCTCGACCTGGAGCTCGTGCCAATCGCCGTGGTCCTTGAAGCCCGTAATCTCGTAGGCGCTGCTGTCCGTGACGTACGGGTACTCCTTGCCCCTGTTGTTGCGCCCGCTCGTCCAGCTCTGCAGGAAGATCTGTCGGCCTACGAAGGCGTAGGGCTCGGTGAAGCCGTCCTGCAAGTACCATCGCCCCTTCTTGCTCTTCGGCTGGACGAAGCTGGCAACGTTCACGTCGATGCGCGTGACGTCGGTTTCGTCCTGAGTCCGGGGGTTGATGTTGATCGCGAGACGCTCGGCTGACCCTGGATTGCGCGCGTTGGACTGCTCGGGGGCCTTCACGAAGTCAAAGCGATGCTCGGCGTGCATCTCGTAGCCCGTGTCGCCTTCCACGTTGAAGAAGTGGTTGTACGACATGAAGCGCAAGACCTTCGAGTAGTCGGTGAGTTCTGTCTTGATGGGCTCGACTAGGTAGGTCTCGCGCGTGTCGCGATGGTCGTGGGGCGGTGGCCCCGCGGGATCGCCGTAGACGGTCCTCACGGTCCCTGCCCAGCTGTTCTCCGAATCGAAGTGACCGCGCCAGACGATCTCGACCTCGTGGATCGGGTTCTTCGCGTTCGTTTCCTGGAGAACGAAGGCTACCCTTTCCTGGCCCATCCGCGGACGCCGGATCTTGTACCTGAAGCCGATTCCGACGTCGCCCTCTCTGTCCGTGACGTTGACCGGGCCGAGGACGGTGCCTTGTCCGTTCGTGGCGTCTTCGATGCGGAACGTTCCCGCGCCGCGCCAGAAGACGCGGAACTCCTGATCGCCGGTTGCTCCCTCTTGCGTGTTGAGGTTCGTCGTTTGGGTCTTCTGCTGCGTCTTGAAGAGCTTCGGCGGATACCCTTTTTCATTGAGCTCGGCGTTGGTGCCCGACCAGCGCGCCCGGCCGATCATCGCGTTGGCGAAGAAGCCGGATCCCCAAAACATCTGCGGGGCAACGTTGAACCCGCACATCTGTTCGCTCTTCCCGCGCGGCGCGCGGTACTTGAAGTCGAGCGTGAAAGTGAGAGACCCACCCTCCACCAACGTTTCCTCCGGACCTGTCCAAACGCCGTTGCCTGTGCCGTCGGGGTTCTCGGGGTGGTTGTCGAAGAACCCGTACCCCGCAGGAAGGTGGTAGTCGTTCTGCCACGCGTTGTAGAGGTCGATGTAATAGACGCCGGGCTCGAGGTTGGAGAGCGCCTCGGTGCCGTGGCCGGTGTTGCTGTAGCCGTTCGGTCCGTGCAGCGTCCATTCCACTCCGTCCACGCTCGAGCCGGTTCCTGCAGGATCGGCATAGACCCCGGGTGCGGCTACGCTGTCGGCTCGAACCGTGACCGTGACGCTCCCTGGTGATTGCGGCAGTCCTTGCCAGCTACTGTTGTTCTGCTGGATCGCTGGAGGCGCATCCTCGCTCGCAGCTCCCCCCAGAGGCTCGGGGCCTCGAGCGCCGGCGGAGCTGCAGCCGAAGAGCAGAGCAAAGAGCAGCAGAGACGGCAATCGAAGGCAATTCATCATCAGCGAAGGCCGTAGCACGGGGCCGCAGAAGGTGTCCAGGTCGGTCCAGCTCCGACCCTGTCCGTTCCCTATCCGCTCGACCTCAGTTCCGGTCGGTGCGCCGCCATTCACGTTCCCGACGTCCGGTGAAGTAGCGAAGATAGATCGGCACCTTCCACAGCAGGTAGAACGGCGCGAAGGCGAGCGAGCGGAATGGAATGAGGCCGCGGCCGAACCGAGCCCAACCGAGTAGTACCGCAACTCCGACCAAGGCAACCGAGGTCGCGGCAACCGCTACCGGGTACGGCGAGCCTCCAAGAGCGGCCACCGCGACGGCCAAGAGCAGAACCACCAGCTGTGCGGCCACCAGCAGTGCGATCGGCGGGATCATGAGATCGAGCCCTGTCGAGATCAGCCCCAATCGACCGGTCCGAAGGCCCCGCCAGAACGCACGTGGGCCGTATCGGAACAGCGTGGCCAGATGACCATGCTCCCATCGAACTCGTTGCTGCTTCGCCGCCGCGCTGGTCGAGGGCAGCTCGCCGAGCACGCTGCATTCGGGGCACAAGCGGGGAGCATAGCCTGCGAGCGCCAGCTCGACGCCCATCACGAGGTCCTCGGCGAGCTCTGCATCCAGACTCGGCATCTCAGCGATCGCACGCCACGGGAACGCCATTCCTGTCCCCATCAGATGGCAGGGCAGGCCCAATCGATGCAGACCCTGCGGCCTCACCCGATTGCGCACCAGCATGGCAAGCGCGGAGACGATGCTGAGACCGGACACCGAGGTAGGCGAGAGCACGTAGTCCGCTTGAACCGGCCGGTTGAGCTCCGCTGCCCTGCTCACCAAGGTGTCGATCGCGCCCGGGCTGAGCGAGCAGTCCGCGTCGACCACGACGAACACGTCCGGGGGCGAGGTCGACAGCCACTCTATACCGAAGTGAAGCGCGTACCCCTTGCCTCGGCGTTCGCTGTCGAACCGCTCGATCACCTCCGCACCGGCACCTTTCGCCAGGTTCGCGGTCTCGTCAGTGCAGTTGTCGGCAACGACGACCAGACGATCGCCTTCGCGGAGCTGAGCCTTGACCTGGGCGACGGTCCCCACGATCTGTTGCGCCTCGTCATGCGCAGGAATCAAGACCGCAGCGGTCGCGTCGCGGTCTGTCGCTTCCGGATGTTTTCGGGCCGCAAACAGAGCCGCGAAGCACTCGAGGAACAAGGTCAGGGATGGAACGAACACGATCCCGACCGCAATCGCCACGAGTATGGTTGCGATCGTCATGCACCGGCCCTTCGCACGCTGCGGCTGATCTCCTCGAAGAGCGGCTGAACGGCGGTCCGGGCGTCATGCATCTGCTCGACCCTTTGGCGGCCCTCGCGGCCGAGCTCCTCGAGTTGTTCGACGGACGCGGACGCAACCGTCTGGATAGCCTCGGCCAGAGCATCGACCGAGCCCGCAGGCACGAGCCAGCCGCACTTGCCCGTCTCCACGAGCTCGGGAATTCCCGCGATGTAGGTTGTGAGCGCGGGACGCCCAAGCGCCAGCGCCTCCATGATGACCACCGGCAAGCCCTCCGCAAAGCTCGGGAGAACCAACGCGCGAGCCCGGCGGAGCTCTGCTCGAACCTCAGCGCCTGCCATCCACCCCGTGATCGTGAACAGGTCGGAAAGTCCGAGTTCCTCGATGAGGGATTCGATCGACGCTCGGAGCTCCCCGTCGCCCACCAGGACGACGCGAAACTCTGCGCCGGCGTCCCGCGCCTTCGCAGCGGCCTGTACCAAGAGGTGCTGCCCCTTTTGCTCGCAGAGACGACCGACACAGACGAGGTTCGGCGCCTCTGGGATCGGCGGCGGTTCTATCTGCAGGTACTGCTCGTCGACTGCGCAGCGAACGACGACGATCTTCGGCCAGTCGTCCACGCCGCAGAGGCGAAGCAACTGACTGCGTCCGAAGCTGCTCACCGCAACGACGAACTCGGCATCCTGGATCTTTTCTGCAAGGCTGATCGCCCAGACGTTGTCGAACTCTTCCGGTCCATGGACCGTGAAGCTGAATCCGGGACCGCCAAGAAGGGCGCAGAGCCGCGCGACCGCAGCTGGATTCGTGCCGAAGTGCGCATGGACGTGCTTGCAGTCGGAGCGAGCCAAGCGATCGCGGAGCTGGCAGGCGACCACCAAGTAGCCGACGTTTCGGAGTAGGCCGCGCTGGGAGCGGAGGCCCATCTTCGTCGCCGCCCCTAGCGCACGCGCGAATCGCAGCGGGTGTCGAACGAACACGCTGAGCGTCTGCAGAACCAGGGCGAATGCGTTGGCATCGAGCAGAACCGTCGTGCGGCTCGTCTCTGCGATGTCGTCCTCGTCGACCAGGTCGTGCTCGCTCCTCCGAATCGAGAACCTCTCAACAGCCATGCCCTTCGCTTCAAGCGCGGCGATCTCCCTACGAATGAACGTGTGGCTGACCGCTGGATACTGATTGACCAAATAGGCGACTTTCATACACAAACCAGCCACTCACGGTACACGTCAGGACGCACTGGGTCCAAGCGACGGCGCGTTTGTTTTGAGCGAGGAGACCCTTCGGTGACCTCGATTACGCCGATACAGCGGAATTCATCATCTGGACTCCCGCTGCCGCTTGGCGCGCCGCCCCAAACGTTCAGTATCCATGGCCGAACCGCAAGGAGTGGACGTACCCCACGGTCGCGACGACCGGCGCTAGATCCAGAACCGAAAACCGAGCGTCGGTTCGACGAACTGCAGATTGCCGTTCGACACACCATTGGCCTCGAACGAGATGTTGTAACGCACTCCGATCTCGAGCCCTCCACGCCGCCTCGCGTCCACGTCAGGTCAACGAGAGAAAACCGATAGGCGGCCCGAATGCTGCAACAACCCGAAACCACAACCCATTTGCCGCCGCCCCATAAGAAAAGGGACGCCCCGGCACGGGACGCCCCTTTTGGAAGTTCGCTTGCCTCGCGACGATTTCTCGTCGTTTGGCTAGGTGTACGCATATACGTGGCGCACACCACGACCGACTTTGTCTGGACTCCGAGCACGAGGCTCGGTGGTGGGCCTATTCAGCCTCACTAGCTTTGCGCGACACGTTACGGCGTGATGCGTTCCCCGTCGGGAAGCCTACTGACCCTCCGCGTGAGCTGTTGTACTCACTGGAAGAGCGTTGACCGTCACGTCCCGTGCGCTGTCGTCGTACCTCTCGACTTGATGGTCTCGTGATACCGAGGGCTTGCATAGGTCGCCCTACACTATTCCTCCGGACAGAATCCCAGCGGCGGTTTGGGTTTAGCAAACCACCGTGATTGGACTCCGCGACGACTCTCGTCGTACCTGAACCCGCAGCTTTCGGCTCGCTGCGGGCGTATTGGGATGCGCTCCTGGCAGATCCGGTGTCTCATGCCGCCCCGCGCCCCACTGCCGGCCGCTAGACCGTGTGCAGTAGAGCCGCGCAGCATGTTCAGGCCGACGCGTGCAATCCAGATTGATGTTTTCAAAGATGGGCACCCGAACCTCGTGGGATTACCGTCACCGGTTCCGAACCGGTTTCCGACGGTGAGTCGACGCTTTCACCTCGCCGCGCTCACTCAGGCGAGTGCTCTTTCGAGCACCGAACCTGTGACGCGCCGTCGCTTTCATTCGGGAAGTCCAGTGCCTGTCACTCCCGAAGAATCGCCTAGAATCTTCGCAGTCGCCGTGTGGTGAAACAGAGCGATGTCCCGATTCGAGCGCGCCTTCACCGATGCTCCTCGCGTCGACGGCCCCTGGAAGAGCTCTCGCTCCGCCTAGGCCCACGCATTAGCGCATCGGCTTGTGCAATCCTCACGACCCACGGACACGTTTGGCGCTCCTGACGCCAACCCGACAGCGTCGCCTTGCGGCCACGCCTCTTACCCCCGTGAGAGTGAGAGACAACAGCTTTCGCTGCTGTCGTCGTATGGGTTAGTTCAAAGAACGGCCAAGCTCGCTGTCGCGATCTTCCGTCCTCTTTTGTCACCGATCCACGAATTATGATCAACACAAATCGCCTGTGGAAAACACGATTAGTTTTCCACAGGCCGGGTGCGTTTCGCCCAGTTTATCCACATGAAGCGGCGTCAGGCGCGCTTCGTGGCGTCTCACTGAGCTACAGGAACGGGTGTCACCGGCACGACGGAAGTCGGAACGGCAATCGATGCAGGCACCGTATTTGGCAACCCGGATTCGGGGCTAACGGTGCTGGCGTCCGCGGTGGTCGTATCGGAGGTAATGAACTCGGGCGCTTCGAGCGGCGCCTCGAAGTCGAACGGCATCTCTCGCGGCGTGACGGTACCGAAGCGATCGATGGACACCCATTGCCCATCCGGCATCACATAGGCCTCGACCTCGCGATCATAGCGCGGCAGGGATGCCAAGATTGGCTCCTTGACCTGCCCACGAATACGACCTTCCAGAGTCTCGACCGGAAGCGGCTCGTCGAGAACGAAGTTGTAGCCGCCCTTGTCGAACTCCATCACGTACATTTCTTCTTCGTATTCGAACTCGCGACGATACACCATCGGTTGTGAGCCGAAGCGCTCGTGCGGTCGATGCTCGAGGACGAACGACATGAGACGGACTGCGATGTGGTTGTGCATACGATGGCAGCCATGCGAGTGGCGTCGCATGATGCTCATGTAGTCCACCGAACCATGGGTTCGGATGCCTTCATCGCCGCCGATTTGGATCTGACCGTCGGGGCCCCGGTAGTACTTCCGATGGTACGCCGCGACGAGCCCGTAGGCGGACGCATAGCTCGGACCGGTCGTGTGGTAGTTGACCTCGTAGTACACCTCACCGCGCTTCTTGCGCTTGGTGAGCATCACGCGAGGAGGCGTGCTCTCCGGCGGAACCCAGATTGGGGCGGCCGAAATCCGGCTCCACACGCGCTTGCCGACGGGCGAATCCTTGTACTTCAGCATGGTGTTGCCGTCGATGTACTCGCCTCGCCACCCTCCTACGGTGGTGCCGAAACGGGCGAGCGGGATCTTCTGACCCTCGTACCGGACGAAGACCGTCAGGCGTGGCCGCCGCCGAACGGGTTGGGAGCGCTTGCGTCCCGTCTCGTCGAACGGAAACTCGAGCCATACGTCGCCGCGGTCGATCTCGACGAGAAGGTCCATCGAATCGCTGTAGTAGGCCGGAAGTTGGACGCCCTGAAGCGCGACGATCTCGTGCGCCGGCACCTCACCGAGCGAGTCGAGCCACGCGTAGGTGGACTCCGGCGTCTCTAGACCGAAGGCGTCGATGACACGTTGTCGAAGCTCGGCCTCGAAGTTTGGAATCTGGTGTTCCTGGCCGTCTTCGGTCTTGTAGGTGCGGGGCTCCTCGTCGCGCTTGGTGGAGGTGCTGCCGTCCTCGATGACCTCCGCGCTATGCATCGCGCGCTCGGTCAATACGCGAATGACCGCTTCCTGCTCGGTCTCTTCAGGCGTCTTCTGAAGGACCGCGAGAGTGTCCCCGCCGATGAAGCCCCAGCCATAGACGTGATGACGACGCTCGAACTCGGCTAGCGCCTCGTGGGTCGTCCAGTCGAAGAGGCCTGGTGTGTACTCACCTCGGCCTTCGAAGAACCCTTCGCACTCGAGACGTGCCTGCGCGGCGACGATGGCTTCATACTCGGGCGCGATGCGTCGGTACTCTTCGACCTGAGCCCACTGCTCGTCGTTTGCCACGAGATCCCGTGTGATCTGGTCGAGGCTCTCGACCTGTGCTCTTGCAACGAGCGCCTCCATCTGAGGCTTGAAGCGCTCGTAACGGTTGACGCGGCGCTTGGGTCCCCAGCCCTTGTCATAGGCGAGGAAGCCGTCAAAGCTTTGAAGCGTCTCGAGGTCGAGCTCCTTCGCGCATTCGAGCGCGCGCACCTCGGCGAAACGCTCTCGGAGTAGCGTCAGGGTCGGCAGGATGCCGTAAAGCTCGAGATACTGGTCTTTCTCGGCGCGATAGCCGTGGCGGTCGTCCGGGAACTCGCCGCGCGCGAGAGCTAAATACGTCGCTCGGTACTGATTTGGCTTCGGCTCCTCATCCGGCGACGAAGCCTCGGTGAGAATGTAAGGCGTCCACTCCTCGCCGAGGTCGAGCAAGAGGTAGCGACGCGGGTCGGGATCGGCTCCCTCGACCTGCCGCTCGGAGCGACCGCCATCCCAAAAGGCAACCGCTTGCTGCAGCTCCGCCGCGTCCTGCCCGCTATCAGCGACGGGGTTCGGCAAGCGCCGGGCCCGTTTGCTGTCCCCTTCGAGCGGCGCGGTCGCAGGATCCTGTTTCGGCGTACAACCGGACAAGGCTGCACACGCCAACATCGTTACTAACCCCAGACGCACGTATCCCACGATTTAAGCACCTTGGGGCTGATCGAGACGCGATGCAAGTTTCAGGCTCACCAGGCTGGACGTACCCATGGGTCACCGTGCTAGATGGCGCGAAGATGGGCGTTTTCACGCGGCGCAAGGTAGGTCTCGCCCTTACTCCGGGGCTCTTTGTAGTGACTTGGTTTGCGCCGCTCGGACTCGAACCCCGCGCGCAACATCTGGCCGCCGTCTTCGCAGCAGTCATCGTCGCCTGGGTCACCGAGGTGATGCCGATCTCCGTCACGGCGCTCTTAATCGGGCCGGCTATGATCGTCGTCGGCGTCACCGATAGCCAAACCGCGTTCGCGCCGTACGCCGACCCGCTGATCTTCCTCTTCATCGGAGGGTTTTTCATCGCGAAAGCGATGACCCGTCACGGTCTCGACCGTCGCATCGCCCGCGCCCTGATGACGCTCCGCTTGGTGCGTGGGTCGCCGGTGCGCATCCGAATGGCGTTCATGATGACGGCGGTCGTACTCTCGATGTGGATCAGCAATACCGCGACCGCGGCGATCCTCATCCCCATTCTGCTCGGGACTCTTCCGGAGGACGACGAGCACTCCTCGGGGAGCGTATTGGCCATCGCCTACGCTGCTTCGGTAGGCGGGATGGGCACATTGATCGGGAGCCCGCCGAACTTCATCACCGTTCGCTTCTTGAAGGAGCAGGCGGGCGTGGATGTCGATTTCGTTC
>Ga0316197_10003017_pt1 | contig 11978 bp, 12 predicted proteins | sample OudBiesiAoxic_MG_FD_204939 | JGI IMG/M metagenome (GOLD analysis project Ga0316197, IMG submission 204939) | Coastal sediment microbial communities from Oude Bieten Haven, Netherlands - site A oxic | ecosystem: Environmental > Aquatic > Marine > Coastal > Sediment | place: Netherlands...
CTGCACGTGGTACTTCAGCTTCTGCGAACGCTCGGAGGCTCCATAGCGGTCGCGCATTGCCTTGGCCCAGATGCGACGCGCCACTCGCCCGATCACGGCGTACTCGGCGTCGATGCCGTTGGAGAAGAAGAACGAGAGGTGAGGGGCGAACGTGTCGATCGGCATTCCTCGAGACAGGAAGTACTCGACGAAGGTGAACCCGTTCGCCAGGGTGAAGGCGAGCTGGGTGATCGGGTTCGCTCCGGCCTCCGCCATGTGGTAGCCGGACACCGACACCGAGTAGAAGTTGCCGACGGAGTGATCGATGAAGTACTGCTGGATGTCTCCCTGCATGCGCAGCGCGAATTCTGTGGAGAAGATGCACGTGTTCTGGGCCTGGTCCTCCTTGAGGATGTCGGCCTGGATCGTCCCTCGGACACGCGAGAGCGTGTCGACTTTGATGCGCTCGTAGGTCTCGGCCGGGAGCACTTCCTCGCCGGTGATCCCGAGCAGCATGAGGCCGAGGCCATCGTTGCCCGGAGGGAGATCGCCTTCGTAGGCGGGTCTGGTGAGCCCTCGCCGGTCGAATCGTCCGACGAGGACCGCCTCCACATCATCCTCGAGTCCGTGCTCAGCGATGTACCGCTCGCACTGCTGGTCGACGGCGGCATTCAGGAAGAAGGCCAGCATCATCGGTGCCGGGCCGTTGATCGTCATCGACACCGAGGTCGCAGCGTCGCCGAGGTCGAAGCCTGAGTAGAGCTTCTTCGCGTCGTCGAGTGAAGCAACCGAGACACCCGAGTTACCGATCTTGCCGTAGATGTCCGGGCGCTCATCCGGGTCCTCTCCGTAGAGGGTCACGGAATCGAATGCGGTAGAGAGCCGGATGGCCGGCAAGTCGCGAGAGACGTAGTGGAATCTGCGGTTGGTCTGCTCGGGACCGCCTTCCCCTGCGAACATCCGAGTCGGATCCTCGGCGCCGCGCTTGAACGGGAAGACACCGGCGGTGAAGGGAAAGCGGCCCGGGAGGTTCTCCTGGAGTCCCCATCGCACGCGGTCGCCCCACCCGGTGAAGCGAGGCAGGGCAACCTTTGGGATCCGTGTGCCGGAGAGCGTCGTTGTTGCAGGCTCGACCTCGATATCCGTTCCTCGCACGGCGTAGGTCACCGAGTCGGCCGAGTATGCCGCCTCGAGGGACTCCCACCCGTCGAGGACACTCGCGGCCGAAGAATCGAGTTCTTCCTTCGCTTCGCGAGCGGCTCGGTCAAGTGCCGGGTCGCCTGTGCGTTGGGCGACAACGGAGAAAGCCTGCGCATCGGTGGCAAGGGACGCCTGACCGGCGGCCATGTCGTTGTACGTTCGGATTGCGCTTGCGATCTCGGACAGGTAGCGCACGCGATCGCGCGGGATCACCGGGTTCTCCCCACCGTGGTCTATGCGGAGATCGATGGTCGAAGCGAATCCGCCGTCGCTGCGTTGATCGACCGCCTTCATCAGGGCGCGGTAGAAGCGGTTCGTGCCGGCGTCGTTGAAGTGGGACGCAACCGTCGAAAAGACCGGTAGGTCTTCGTCCGGGACATCGAACGACGCGTGGTTCCTCCGGTACTGCTTGCGTACGTCGCGAACGGCGTCGTCGGCACCGCGGCGATCGCTCTTGTTCACTACCACGAGGTCGGCGTAGTCGAGCATGTCGACCTTCTCGAGTTGGCTCGCCGCACCGTATTCGGGGGTCATCACGTAGAGGGTGAGGTTGGCGTGATCGACGATCTCGGTATCGGCCTGGCCGATACCCGAGGTCTCCAGGATCACCATGTCGTAGCCGGCGATCTTGACGAGATCGACGGCCGACGCCACGTGCGGGGAGAGAGCAAGATTCGCCTGCCGAGTGGCGAGCGACCGCATGAACACTCGCGGGTTGGTGGCCGAGTTCATGCGGATGCGATCACCGAGGAGGGCACCCCCCGATCGCCGACGCGACGGATCGACCGACACAATGCCGAGCGTCCGCTCCGGGAAGTCTGCGAGGTAGCGCACGACGATCTCGTCGATCAGCGACGACTTGCCCGCCCCGCCGGTCCCGGTCATTCCCACGACCGGCGTGGCCAGTGAGGCCGCTGCGGCACGAGCGGTGCCGGCAACGGCACCGTCGGTCTCCTGCTCGACCACCGAGATCATCCGACCGAGCAACGCCGGGGTAGCCGTAGTCAGGCTCTCCACGTCGGGGGCGCCGATGTCGATCACGGAGAAGTCGGAGCGTCGCAACAGGTCGTCGATCATGCCCTGGAGGCCGAGTTCGCGGCCGTCGTCGGGCGTGTAGATGCGCTCGACGCCCGTTCGCTCGAGTTCGGCGGCCTCATCGGGGAGGATCGTCCCTCCGCCGCCTCCAAAGATCTTCACGTGGGCGGCCCCGGCCTCGTCGAGGAGTCGGCGCACGTAGCCGAAGAACTCGATGTGCCCGCCCTGATAGGACGTGATGGCGACCGCCTGAGCGTCCTCTTCGACGGCTGCCGTCGCTATGTCGGCCGCCGAGCGGTCATGGCCGAGGTGGATGATCTCGGCGCCGGTCGCCTGCAAGATGCGCCGCATGATGTTGATCGCGGCGTCGTGACCATCGAACAACGACGTTGCGGTAACGATGCGAACGTGTTGACGCGGTTCGTACGGCACGACCCCAGGATACGTCCCGGATCCCGGCGGAGCACCGATCTCTCCGATCACCCACCGACGACGGCCCAGCCTTCGACCGACATCAGGCCAACAAGTCGGTCAGGGTGACTCGAGCAGGCCGGTCGGCGGTGTGAGCACCACCACGCGCGCTTCGAGATCGATGGTCGGCACGATGGCGTCAACAAACGGCACTTCGAAACGTCCGGCGTCGGTGCGCACAACGAGACGGTCCTGAGCGGAGCCGAACTCGACCGCGTCGATCATGCCAATGGCCGAGCCGGCCTCGTCCACGGCGACGCAACCCACGAGATCATCAGGCCAGAATTCGTCGTCGCCGAGCGGCCGTCGCTCATCGGCCTCGATCGTGAACGAGGTCCCTTTCAGGAGTTCCGATGTCGAACGGTCGCCGACCTCGGCGAAACGAATCAGGAGATCGTTGCGATACGGAGAAGATTCCACCACGGTGAAGGGCCTCGGAGGGTCCTGGTCGCTGAGGAGCACCGCACCGGTCGCCCATCGGGTCGCTGGGTCGTCGGTGAGCGGTCGTACGATGACCGCTCCGTTGATGCCGTGAGCTCTTCGAACGTAGCCGACGAGAATCGGTTCCACGTCAGTCGAGGAAGTCGACCTCGACCGAGACGCCTTCTTCGTCGCCCGCCACGGAGGCAACCGAACGGATGGCGCGCGCCACACGACCACGACGTCCGATCACACGGCCCATGTCGGACTTGGCGGTGCGCACCTCGGCAACGATGGAGTCATCGCCGTCGGCGACAATCTCGATTTGGACCGAATCCGGATCGTCCACGATCTGTGTGACGACGTAGGTCACAACCTTCTCGACGATGCTGCTCTGGCTCATGATTCGTCCGTTTCGGTAGCGTCGGCGTCTGCGGCCGTTTCTTGTGCCACCTCATCGGCGGCGATCTCGACTTCGTCCTGGATCTCGTCGAGCAGGACCGCGGCCGGTTCGACATCTTCCTGGATCTCATCGAGCATCACGGGAGCTGCGTCGGCCTTCGGCTTCGAGGCGGCGGCCGGCGCGTCCTCGACGACGTGCACCTCACCTCGTGCGACCTTGTACTCGGTCCATGCTCCGGAGATCTCGAGCAGCTTCCTGGCTCGGTCTGTCGGCTGTGCACCCTTCTGGAGCCAATCGACGGCGCGGACATTGTCGATCTCGATCAGCGAGGGATCCTGGCGGGCGTCGTACCGGCCGATCTGCTCGATGTACTTGCCATCGCGCTGCTTGCGTGAATCGATCACCACGACGCGATACGAGGGCTGCTTCTTCTTACCCATCCGCGTCAGGCGGATCTTCACCGGCATGTCTACCTCTTCTTCTTGCGGCCCATCGCCGGCATTGCCAGCCCAGGAATGGGACTCTTGCCTCCGGCGAACGCCTTCATCATCTTCTGTGTTTCGGAGAATTGCTTGAGCAGCACGTTTACGTCCTGCGGGCGCGTCCCCGAACCCTTCGCGATGCGGCGCTTGCGGCTCCCATTGATGATCTTGGGCTCCCGACGCTCCGCTGGGGTCATCGACCGGATGATGGCCTCGACGCGCCCGAGTTGACGGTCGTCGATCTCGACGTCGCGCAGTGCCGATCCGGCGCCTGGGAGCATACCAACCAGCTGCTGCAATGGCCCCATCTTCCTGATCTGTTGGAACTGTTCGAGGAAGTCTTCGAGGTTGAACGAAGCATCGAGCATCTTCGCCGCAGCAGCTTCTGCCTCCTGTTCATCGTAAATCTCCTCAGCCTTCTCGATGAGCGAGAGCACGTCTCCCATGCCGAGGATGCGAGACGCCATGCGCTCCGGGTAGAACACATCGAGCTCGTCGATGCCCTCGCCAATACCGACGAACTTGATCGGCTGGCCGGTTACCTCTCGAGCGGAGATCGCGGCGCCGCCGCGAGCGTCGCCGTCAAGCTTCGTGAGAACGAGGCCGGTGAGGTCGGTGTAGTCCAGAAAGCCGTTGGCCACGTTGACGGCTTCTTGACCGGTCATCGCGTCGAGCACGAGCAGCACCTCATCGGGCGCCGAGGCCTTGCGGACGGCAGCAAGTTCCTTCATCAACGCCTGGTCCACCTGGAGCCGGCCCGCGGTGTCGATGATCACCACGTTGGCTCCGTCGGCTCTGGCCTGTTTCAGTGCGGCCTTCACAAGGCGCGGCGTCTTGGTCTTTCGGTCGACGTAGACCGGCACGTCGATCCGCTTGCCGAGCGACTCGAGCTGGTCGATCGCCGCAGGGCGCTGGAGATCGGCGGCAACGAGCAGCGGGCGCCTGCCCTTGCCTTTCAGGTGTCTTGCGAGCTTCGCTGCAGTCGTCGTCTTCCCTGAGCCCTGGAGCCCGACCATGAGGATCACGAGCGGCGGGGCGGCGGGGCGCACAAGGGGAACGTCCTGATCGCCGAGCGTGACGATCAGCTCCTCGTGGACGATCTTGATGACCTGTTGGCCCGGGGTGAGGCTCTTCGTCACCTCGGCTCCAACGGCCCGCTCCCTGACGCGAGCCAGCATCGACTTGACCACGGAGACATTGACGTCGGCCTCGAGGAGCGCGATGCGAACCTCGCGGAGAGCGTCGTTGACGTCGGTGTCGGAGAGCCGGCCCTTCCCACGCAAACGCGAAAAGGCGTCGTTGAGGCGATTGGAGAGAGAATCGAACATCGAGTCGAGAGTCTACGGCTCGCCGCGGGACACATGATCTGCGAAACTCGGCTCATGAATCTCACCGTGATCGATCATCCCCTTGCCCGGCACTATCTCACGGTCCTCCGCGATAGCTCGACGACGCCCGAAGCGTTCAGAGCCGCAGCGCGCGGGCTGACGTACAGCCTGATCCTGGATGCGACGAAGCGGCTCCCGCTGTCCGAAATCGAGGTGGACACGCCGATGGAGACGACGGTGGGATACCGCATCCACGACGTCGTCGCCGTGGCGGTGCTCCGTGCCGGTCTCGGCATGCTCGACGCCGTCCTCGACATGATCCCGGAGTGCAAGGTCGGCTTCGCCGGGGTGCAGCGCGACGAGGAGACGGCGCTGCCACAGGAGTACTACGCCCGCCTGCCAGATCTCTCGGATGCCTCGGTGTTCATCCTGGAACCCATGCTCGCCACCGGCGGTTCACTGTCGTGGGCCGTCGACAAGGTGAAGTCCTCCGGTGCTCGGGATATCACAGCCCTGTGCGTTGTGACCGCTCCCGAGGGCGTGCGACGCATGTACGACGACCACCCCGATGTGCACATCATCGCCGCCGCTCACGATCGAGAGCTCAACGATCGCTCCTATATCGTCCCCGGTCTCGGCGACATGGGCGACCGGCTCTTCGGGACTCTGTGAGCCGAGCGCTCGGACTTCGCACGATCAAAGCGGACCTCGTCCGCTCATACGACGCCAGCGCTGCCGATCGCGATGCACGCGGTGAACCCGCGTGGCGCGCCACCTATAGGAGCGCGTTCGCCATGAGCCTTCGGCCCGAGCACAGGAAACGCATCCTGGAAATCGGCGCCGGTTCGGGCCACAGCGCAGCATTCTTCGCGAGTCAGGGGTTCGACGTCGTGGCGGTGGATCTCGCCCCGCTCAACATCGAGCGCTGCCTCGCCAAGGGGATCGATGCCCTCGTAGCGGATTTCGCCGACCTTCCGTTTGCCGATAGTGCGTTCCAAGGCATCTGGTCGATGAGCTGCCTCATGCACTCGCCCGACGTGGAACTTCCACAGGTGCTCCGCGAGATGTCCCGGGTGCTAGCCCCCGGCGGGGCTGTAACGATCGGAATGTGGGGGGGTGACGGAACGGCGGGGATACTGGACGACGGCGTACACGATCCACCCCGCTTCTTCGCGTTGCGCACCGATCAGCAGGTGCGGACGATGTTTGGTGCTGTGTTCTCGATCGAGAGTCTCGAGACTCGGCCCGGTGGCCCCGAGGACGCCGACAATGAGCACTACCAAATCGTGACCATGAGAAACCCGTGAAGGAGTTCAACGACGAAGTGGCGACCGTATTGTCACGCCTCGAACCGGGGGACGTGGTCTCGTACGGGGAGGTCGCAGAGGAGGCCGGTTTTCCCGGCGCTGCCAGGGCTGTCGGCAATCTCGTACGTACCACTCCAGGGCTCCCGTGGTGGCGCGTCGTTGCGAAGTCGGGACGTTTGGCACCGGGGAGCGAACAGCGTCAGGCTGAGCTGCTCCGCAGCGAAGGCGTCACGATCGTCGAAGGGCGTGTCAAGATGAGGGAAGCCCCACCAGCGATGTCGGAGGACACATGAGCTACAGCATGACGGAGCTGATTGAGAGGAAACGAGACGGCGGTTCGCTCACGGCCGAGGAACTCGAGTGGATCATCGCCGGCTACACAGCGGATCAGATTCCCGACTATCAGCTCTCTGCGTTCCTGATGGCGGTGGTCTTTCGCGGTATGAACGCCGTCGAGCTGTCCGCCTGGACCGACGCGATGCTCCACTCAGGCGACGTGCTCGACCTGTCGTCGACCACGATGCCGAAGGTCGACAAACACTCGACCGGGGGTGTCGGAGACAAGATCAGCATCCCGCTCGCACCACTGGTCACTGCGTGCGGTGTTGCGATTCCGATGATGTCGGGACGAGGCCTCGGTCACACCGGCGGCACGCTGGACAAGCTCGAGACGATTCCAGGATTCAAGACGCGCCTCGATCCCCAGATGTTCACGCGCCAGCTCGACGAGCTCGGCCTCGTCCTCGCCGGCCAATCGGAGACCTTGGTTCCGGCGGACCGCCGCATCTACGCGCTGCGCGATGCAAGCGGTACCGTGCCCGCCGTCCCGCTGATTGCTTCGTCGATCATGTCGAAGAAGCTTGCCGAGGACATCGACGGACTGGTGCTTGACGTCAAGATCGGCTCGGGCGCATTCATGAAGGACGCCGAGTCGGGAACGGCGCTTGCCGAGACGATGGTCCGAATTGGAGCGTCGCACGACACCCCGGTGGTTGGCTACCTCACCGATATGGACCAGCCGCTTGGGACCGAAGTGGGCAACGCAAACGAGATAGTCGAGTCGATCGCGGTCCTGCGCGGCGAGGGTCCGGCAGACACGACCGAACTCACCTACGTTCTCGGTGCTGAGATGCTCGTGCTGGCCGGCGTGGCAACAGATCGCGCGGATGCGCGAGCACAGCTCGAAGCAGCGGTCGACTCCGGCGCCGGTATGGAGGTTCTGGCGAACGTCATCGAGGCCCAAGGAGGCGACCCGCGGGTGCTCGAAGACCCGACGATGCTCCCCTCGGCTGCCGGCGCCCACACGGTGACGACGGAGCGTGCCGGCTACATCGAGCGCTGCGACGCCCTCGCCGTGGGGCGATCCGCGGTGCGCCTTGGCGCCGGCCGCCAGGCAAAAGAGGACGAAATCGATCCGGGCGTCGGCATCAGCCTCCATGCGAAAGTCGGCGACGCGGTCGCGGCCGGTGAAGCACTTGCAACGGTTCGCTACAACACGGAGGATCAACTGAACGCCTGCGTGCCGGTGCTCGAATCCGCATGGGTGGTATCGGAAGAGCCACAACCGACGATTCCGTTGATTCTTGGAGAGGTGACATGAGCTACGAAGACCTTCAAGCAGCCGCCGCAACGATCGCCGACCGTACCGGAAGGGCGCATCACGATGCGGCCGTCGTTCTCGGATCGGGGCTCAGCGGATATGCCTCGTCGCTCGACGACGCTATTGAGATCCCCTACGCCGAGATCCCCCACTTCCCTGAGCCGCGAGTGGTCGGCCACGGCGGCAGCCTCTTCTCCGCACCAGTCGGCGACGGCGCCGTGCTCCTCTTCGCCGGTCGGGTCCATACCTACGAGGGCTGGCCGCTCGACGAGGTGGTGTTCGGGGTGCGCACAGCAGCGCTGACGGGAGCCAACGCAGTGTTGCTCACCAACGCCGCCGGTGGCCTCGGCGAGGGTTTGGCGCCGGGAGACCTCGTCGCGATTCGCGATCACCTGAACTTCACCGCGCGCAATCCGCTCGTCGGCAAGAACGACGATCGACTCGGTCCGCGGTTCCCCGACATGAGCGAGGTCTACTCGAAGCAACTCCGGAAGCTCATCCACCAGGCATTCGACACTGCGTCGGTGCGCTATCACGAAGGCGTCTATGGCTGGTTCCTGGGACCGAGCTACGAAACCCCGGCAGAGATCGAAATGGTGCGTCGAGCCGGCGGCGACCTCGTGGGCATGTCGACCGTCCCCGAAGCCATTGCGCTCAATCACATGGGCGTCGGCGTGGCCGGAATCTCGCTCGTCACCAACTACGCGGCAGGTATCACGGACACCCCGCTCTCGCACGAAGAAGTCACGGAGACCGCGAACGACGCGCGAGCCCGCTTCACCGCCGTGCTTGACGCGCTGCTGCCACTGCTCGTCGACGCCTGACACCGTTTTTGAGTCGACACTCAAAGTTGCGGTATCATCCCGGTACCCGACGCAAGGAGCAGTACCGTCATGAGAATCGCGGTCTGTGTGAAACAGATCCCAGACCCGGCGACGCCCTATGAACTCTCGCCTGACACCCATCGCGTAGTGCGTCCGAACGATCAGGTCCTCGACGATACCGATCGATTCGGTGTCGAGGTCGGGCTCCAGCTCGCCGACGCCAGCGAGGGCTCCGTCACGCTCGTTTCGATGTCGCCATCGGGGTCACTGCAGGGGATCCGTCAGGCCCTTGCCATGGGTGCCGACAAGGCGGTCATCGTCGACGATGCGAGCCTCGCAGGATCGGACGCGTTGACCACATCTCGGATCCTCGCCGCGACCATCGAGCGCGAGGGATTCGATCTCGTCATCGCCGGGACGGAGTCGACCGACGGATACACCGGCGTCGTACCCCAGCAGATCGCAGAAATCCTCGACGTTCCGTCTCTCACGTTCGCCCGCAAGGTCGAAGCAGCGGACGGCGTAGTCCGCATCGAACAGCAGACGGCAGGCGGCTACGACGTGGTCGAGGCCCCACTGCCGGCACTGCTCTCGGTCACCTCGGGCGTTGTCGAACCGCGATATCCCACCTTCAAGGGAATCATGCAGGCGAAGAAGAAGCCGATCGACACTCTCACGGCGGAGGACCTTGGATTCTCGTCCGACCAAGTCGGGGAAGCAGGAGCAGGCCAGACGATCACCTCCGTGAGCTCCATTCCCGCCAGGGAAGCCGGCGAGATCGTCGAGGACGACGGCGAGGGCTACCTCAGAATCGTCGCCCTCCTGGAACAGGCGAAGGTGATCTAGATGACGACCTGGGTATTCAGCGAAGAGATTGAAGGCCACGCATCGGCGTCCGCCCTCGAACTGCTCTCCAAGGCTCGCACAATCGGCGAGGCCACGGTCTTCCATATCGGATCAGGTAGCGAGGTCGCGATCGCCGAACTGGGCGCACACGGAGCGGCGAGGGTCTTCCACATGCCGACCGACGCCCACCTGCCATCCGCCGCTGCCGCTGCGGCGCTCGCCACCCTCGTTGGAGAACATGGGGTCGATCTGATCCTGTTCGGCATGAACAACACGGACCGCGACGTCGGAGGCCGACTCTCTGCCCGCCTCGGACGACCGGTGCTCGGCAATGCCGTCGACGTCTCCACAGGACCGCCGGTCAGCGTCACGAGCGAAATCCTCGGTGGTACCGAAGCCGTCGTCTCCGACTTCACCGGCGACACCCCTGCCATTGTCTTTGTACGGTCAAAGGCGTTCGCCGCGGAGCCGACCGAGGGAGGTTCGCCTGAGGTTGTTGCAGTGGCGATGCCGGACGTCGGGAGGTCGGGAGCGGCCGTCGTCGTCGAAACGCATGTCGAAGCAAGCGAGGGCCCCGACCTGGAAGCCGCTGCAGTCGTTGTGGCGGGTGGACGTGGCGTCGGGGGCGAGGAGAAGTGGAGCGAGATCGAAGATCTCGCAGCACAGCTGGACGCCGCCATCGGAGCCACCCGGGCGGTCGTCGACGCCGGTTGGGTGCCGGCCCGGCTCCAGGTCGGGCAAACGGGCAAGACCGTCAAGCCGGGTGTCTATATCGCCGCCGGTGTCTCGGGCGCGATGCAACATCTCGTGGGCATGAAGGATTCAGGGACGATCATCGCCGTCAACAAGGATGTCGAAGCTCCGATCTTCGCAGTCGCCGACCTCGGAATCGTGGGGGATCTGCACTCCGTACTTCCGAAACTGACAGCAGCCCTCGAAGACAAGTAGCGCGTTTCAGGGCGAAAGAACGTTCTCCCGGGAGACGTTGTTCGCCCGGTCTCGGTACGTGCTGTTGGAGTCCTGCTACTGCGTCTCGCTCAGATCCTCCGGCCCAAACGACCGAGGCAGCAGGTCTTCGAGGGTGTACTCGACGGGGGCCCCTTCTCGGTCGGTGAGGATGACGCGACGGACGCCGAACTCGCGCATGATCTGTCGACAGTTGCCGCACGGCGCGCATGCCGCTCCATCGAGGCAGGTGACGGCCACGGTGTCGATATGGCGGATGCCGTCGGCCGCCGCGTTTGTGATTGCGTTCGCTTCGGCGCAGATCGATGCGCCGTAGGCCGCGTTCTCGACATTGCATCCCGAGTACTCCACACCCTCGGATGCAACGATGACGGCACCGACCCGGTAGTGGCTGTAGGGCGAGTACGACTGAAACGCAGCAGCAGCCGCCTTTTCGATGAGTCGTTGTTGTTCGGTCATGGCTCCAGAAGGGCTTCGACGAACGCCTTCGGCTCGAATGGTACGAGATCGTGCACGCCTTCGCCGACACCAATGAACTTCACAGGGATGTCGAGCTCTTGTTCGACGGCGATGGCGACCCCGCCCTTTGCCGTGCCGTCGAGCTTCGTCAGGACGATGCCGGTCACACCGACCGAATCGGCGAAGCTGCGAGCCTGGCCGATGCCGTTCTGCCCGGTGGTACCGTCGAGAACGAGTAGGACCTCGCCGATCTCTCCCGCTTCGCGGCGCAATACGCGCGCTACTTTGCCGAGCTCGTCCATGAGATTCGACTTCGAGTGCAGCCGGCCAGCCGTGTCGACGAGGACCACGTCGGCGTCCGCCGATTCGGCCCTCTGATACGCGTCGTAGGCAACCGACGCCGGGTCAGAGCCGGGAGCGCCGGACACCACTTCGACGCCAACACGACCCGCCCACGTGCGGAGCTGCTCGTCGGCCGCCGCGCGGTAGGTGTCGGCTGCGCCGAGAACAGCTGTATGCCCCTGTTCACCGAGCAGGCCTGCGATCTTCGCTATCGACGTGGTCTTCCCGGTGCCGTTGACCCCGACGACGAGGACGGCGGCCGGCCTGCCCTCGAGGTGCAGCGTGCGATCGCGCCCGGACATCTGGTCGATGAGCG
>Ga0316197_10003018_pt1 | contig 11977 bp, 11 predicted proteins | sample OudBiesiAoxic_MG_FD_204939 | JGI IMG/M metagenome (GOLD analysis project Ga0316197, IMG submission 204939) | Coastal sediment microbial communities from Oude Bieten Haven, Netherlands - site A oxic | ecosystem: Environmental > Aquatic > Marine > Coastal > Sediment | place: Netherlands...
TTAAGCAACTAGCACAGGAGAGTGGGCAGCTACTTAATGACTATTGGCATAAAGATGTTGCTCGTTGGATGCGTAAAGAATTGAGTTATCAAGAAGCGATGCTAGCCGCATTAGTTGAACATGATCGAGGAAAAGTTGCACAAGAGTTTTTGTTAGATAAATTGCATCGTCAATTCTCATTGCCGTTATTACCTTATTTACAAAAAATACAAGTAATCGATTATTATCCTATTATTATGTTTCTTGAGAAGCAGTTAAAGAAATCAGCGCATGTCGATTATATCCATCAGGCTTTAGCGCACTTAAAGCTAAAAGAAGGACATAATGAAGCTGCTATTGAGCATTTGACTGAAAGTCTTAAATCGCTTCCAAATATTGCGGATTATAAATTACTCGCTTCGCTTTTAGAACAAGAAGGCAAGCAGGAGCAAGCTAACCTTTGTTATAGAGAAGGGTTAACCTTTGCTGCTAAGCCAACCTCTACAAATTTAATACTTATTGATGGTTGATAGATCATAAATTTGTCATTATTAGCGAGTATATTTTAAAAGTAAGTTTTGGCTTACTTTTTTTATTTTTGCTTTTTACAGTAATTATTTTAATAAGCTTAATTACTATGATGGATATTAGTAGGTAGTTTAATGAGTTTACATCCCATCTTTCCTCTCAGTGTTGAACACAGCAATGCTAAGTTGTTATTAACTCCATGCCCTGGTGCTAAAGAGCTTCCCTTGAAATTGGCTTTACAGGCTTTAAAGGAGTTTGGTGCCAATGCAGTGATCACATTGATGACTGAAAAAGAGTTACAAGTACTGTTATTAAATGATATTTGCATCGCAACTAAATCTTTAGGTATGTCATGGTTTCATTTACCGATCTGTGATCAGCAAATCCCAGATAAAGATTTTAGTTGCTTGTGGGAAACTGCTGGTCCAGCTATCCATCGCCTATTAGAAAACGAAAAGAGTGTTGCGATCCATTGCAAAGGCGGATCAGGACGGACTGGCATGATCGCAGCTCAAATATTATTAGAGCGGGGAGAGGTGTTGCATAAAGTAATGAAAAAATTCAAGTATTAAGACCTAATGCTTTTAATCTAGCGGAGCAGCGAGAGTATATTGAATCAATCGAACTTAGATTAGCAAAAGAATAAAATTATTTTTATTATGCTATTTTTATAGCGAGTTGTTTCTGGCTGTTATATTATAACATTTTTTGCTAGCTGGTTTTTCTATGTTACTCACTCTAAGCATTTTGGCCTTATTTTTAGGTCCTGTTACTTATCGTTTATTACAACGTCAACCTGGATGGTTAGATCTATTAGATGCTTTCATTTTTGTGAGTATTTCAGGGTTAGTACTCTTCCACATTTTGCCTGAGCTGCTCTTTGAAGGGGGATTATTAGTTTTAGTGCTCACTAGTCTTGGTTTATTAACCCCTTCATTAATAGAGAAATATTTTCACAAAGCTGCAGATAAAGCGCATAACACTACCTTGTTTCTTGGTGTATTAGGCTTAGTCTTGCATGCCAGTATCGATGGTACTGTTTTATTGGCAGATCAAGCTAACCACACCGGTTGGTTATTAGCATTAGGAGTCTTATTACATCGCTTCCCTGTGGGGTTAACTATCTGGTGGTTATTACGTCCTCAATATGGCGTCGTATTACCTTTTGTGGTGTTAATTAGCATGGCTGTTGCGACTTTACTTGGTGCTTCTTATGCTGAACTATCAATGGCACAACTGGATGGTCAATATTTAGCATGGTTCCAAGCTTTCGTAATGGGCTCTATCATGCACGTTGTACTGCATCGCCCTTATTTGCAGCACCATAAAAAACATCAAACTGGTGAAGTAAAAGAACATAAGTATGCTGCTGGTATTGGTAGTTTTCTTGGGTTAGTTGTACTGGGGTTTGTTCTCTTACCCCATTGGTTAGGTTATATTCAGCATAATCATGACCACGGTATTGAAGCAACATCAATAACCGAATTACCTGCCGATCACAACCATTCAGGTGTTGAGCACGATACACATCAAGAGCAACACTCGGCTGATGAGCATGAAGATCATAACCACCAACATTCAACCGATGAACATGAGCACTTAGCTGTCGAACATGAAGATCATAACCATGAGCATTCAACCGATGAACATGAAGAACATGATCACTTAGCTGTCGAGCATGAAGATCATAACCATGAGCATTCAGCCGATGAACATGAAGAACATGAGCGCTTAGCTGTCGAGCATGATCATTTAACAGATCAACATACGAGTGATCAGCATTTAGCCGTTGAACACGAAGATCATAACCACGAGTACTCGACGGTTGCACACGAAGAACATGATGAAGAGAGTGAAGCGCTACATCAACAGCACAATACCGCACTGACATTAGTTAACTTTACTAAATTAGCTTTATATAGTGCTCCAATGTTGCTATTGGCTTATCTTCTAAGCGGGTTAATGCATTACTTTAAGCCGACCTTAAACGTATTACCAACACAAGATAATAAAGCGTACTTTAGAGATGCCATCAAAGGTGTTGTATATGGCTTGCCGCTTCCTGTTTGTTCTCCTGCGGCGAGTAAAATGCATCAACAACTGTTGGGGTTAGGTGCAAACCAAACCTTCGCTACTGCCTTCTTAATTGCAACACCAATTATTGGGTTTGATGCTATTTTAATTTCTATTCCTCTGTTAGGCGAGCAGCTGGTTCTTTTACGCATTGTTTTTGCGGTGGTATTTGCAACGTTAATTGCATGGTTACTAGGGCGACACTTCAAAAATCCAATTTCAGCCGTGGTTGCACAAAGTTGCCAGGGTGGCAAACCTACTTCTCGCTTTATTACCGCGATTAAACAGGGTTACCAGCACCAATTAGATCATACAGCGCCGTGGGTTATATTTGGTTGGGCACTTGCTGCCACCTTGTCTGCGACGCCTGCGTGGGCATTCTTTGAGCAAGCTTTATGGTTACAGGTACTAGTGATGGTTTTGATTGCTTTCCCTTTTGCATTGTGTGCAACAGGTATGACACCCATTATTGCAGTGATGTTAATAGCTGGTTTATCCCCAGGTGCTGCCGTGGCTTGTTTGTTAATTGGGCCAAGTATTAGTCTAGATTTATTAAAGCAATTAAGATTTCAACAGGGATACTTTGCAGCCTTTGCTTTCGCGATGGTGATGTTAGTCGGAGCCTTCTTGATAGGGTTATCATTAAATCAATATATTGATGCTTTTCCATTGCCATGGTTAGGAGAATTAGACTCTGACTTTGCTTGGTGGAATATCGTAAGTTTAGCTATTATCTTGGTGTTATATTTTGCTTCATTATTACGTCGAGGTGCACGTGCTTTTATTGCGGAGTTATTACCTAAAAGTTTATTAGCGCATCGCCATCATCACGGCCATCATCATTAGTCTTGATGATATAAACCTCTCTCAACAGTTTAAGAGAGGTTTTTTATTAGGCGAATCTATTCTCTAAATACTGGATAATATCTGAAGATTCATACATCCAAGTGACTTTGTTACCTTCTTCAATACGTAAACAAGGCACCTTAACTTTTCCGCCTTGTTCTGCTAATTGTTGTTGGTTATCAGCTTGTTTTGCATCAACGAGTTGAATATTGAGTGCATTACGGCGCATTGCTCGACGTACTTTGACGCAAAAAGGACAAGCTTGAAACTGATATAATTGTAAGCTTTGTGTTTCTTGGTCAACTTTTTGTTGTTGATCTTCTGTACGTTGACGTTTTTTGGGTGCAAAAATGAAATTCAACGTTAAAATTAAACGGCCTAATAGCCAGCGAATTATTTTCATTTACTTCTCTTTGTTATTAAATTAATAAGGAAAAATTGTAACCGATCCGTAAGCGACAGAAAAGAAATGATAAAGCAACGTATGATCAACTAAGGAAAAAAGATGCAGATTCCTCCTTCTCCATGTATTAGTAATTGCTGTTTAAATGATCAAGATATTTGTATGGGATGTTTCCGTAGTCTGGATGAAATTAAAGAGTGGTCGCAAGCATCCAGTCCGCGTAAAGAGACGATTATTATTAGCACTAAACAACGTCGTGAGCAGTTACAAGCTTCAGTATTACGTTAATATTTTATGCCCTATAGAATCAGGTAAGTGTATTAATAAGGAAATAAAAGTGAGTAATGAAAATAGCATTATTAGTATATTAGGTAGCGGTTGGTTAGGTTTACCGCTCGCAAAAAGCTTACAGCAAGATGGAAAAAACATTCGCGTATCCACTCGGTCACAGGCTAAAGCCAAACAATTAAGTGAGCAAAACTTAAAGTCATATGTTGTTGATATTGAGAATGAACTAACGGATGTTTTACCTTTTTTACAAGCTGAAACACTGATTATCAATATCACCAGTAAACAATTCACTGCTTATCAGGCTCTCGTTGCTGAAATAGAAAAAAGCCCTATCAAACATGTGTTGTTTGTTAGCTCAACTTCCGTGTATGCAAATGATCAGGGGTGGTGTAAAGAGAGTGATACGTTAACGCATGAAACAAACTTACGGCTTATTGAAAAACTGTTTACAGATAACCCTGCTTTTGATTGTTCGGTGATTCGTTTTGCCGGGTTAATTGGCCCCAAGCGTCATCCGGGACGTTTTTTTGCAAACGGTAAAAGCATTAAAGATGGACATGCTAAGGTCAACCTTATTCATCAGCTAGATTGTATTAAACTGGTGAAAACGGTAATAAAGCAAGGTGCTTGGGGTGAGACTTTTAATGGTTGTGCAGATAACCATCCTAGCAAAAGTGACTATTATTCTACAATGGCAAAGTCATTGGGTTACCCTGAACCAAATTGTCAATTTTCTGATAACGCGGTTAGTAAAATTGTATGTAATGAAAAAGTTAAAGCACAGTTAAACTATCAATTTATCTTTCCAGATATCTATAAAGTCATCTGCTAGCTTCCTATTATTAATAACCTTAGCCATGGCATGATCATGGCTAATTGTTTAATTCCCTCCTCATTCACTATAAAAATACGACAAAAGCCACAATAACCTTAAAATAATAATGGTTTTTGTTGATTTTTGTAAAAAAACTACTTTTAAATTTTCATTTTTAACACTTATGCAACTTCTCTTGATATCTATCAAGTTCCATTTATGAAGTTAGGTTATCTTTCACTGGAATTTAGTTTTAGCTGGTGAATGAGGAAATTATGAGTAAACAAAAATTAGTAATTATTGGTAACGGGATGGTTGGCCACCGTTTTATTGAAGATTTTGTTGAAAAGGCTGATCTTGAAAAATTTTCCATTACAGCTTTTTGTGAAGAACCACGCGTTGCCTATGATCGCGTGCATTTATCTTCTTACTTTTCTCATCATACAGCCGAAGAACTTTCTTTAGTGAAAGAAGGTTTCTACGAAAAACATAATATTGAAGTTTTAATTGGTGAACGAGCTTTAACCATTGATCGTCAGAAAAAAATAGTTCTTTCTCAAACTGGGCGTGAAGTTGCTTACGATAAATTAGTAATGGCAACGGGCTCTTACCCTTGGGTACCTACGATTAAAGGTAATGAAAGCCAAGATTGTTTTGTTTATCGTACCATTGAAGATCTAAATGCAATTGAAGCAACTGCAAAACGCAGTAAAAGCGGTGTTGTTGTCGGTGGTGGTTTATTAGGTTTAGAAGCTGCAGGTGCATTAAAAGCACTTGGCGTAGAAACGCATGTTATCGAATTTGCACCTGTATTGATGGCTGAGCAACTCGATCAACAAGGCGGACAGATGTTACGCCAAAAAATTGAAAGTATTGGCGTTAATGTTCATACGGGCAAAAATACGCAGGAGATTATAGCATCGGGTGAAACGGCGCGTAACACGCTAAAATTTGCCGATGGCACTTCATTAGAAGTTGATTTTATAGTTTTCTCAACGGGTATTCGTCCACAGGATAGGCTTTCTAGACAATGTGGTTTTGAAATTGGACCGCGCGGCGGGATAGCTATCAATAACCAGTGTATGACTTCTGATCCGGATGTTTATGCTATTGGTGAATGTGCTTCTTGGAATGACAAGTTCTTTGGCTTAGTAGCGCCAGGTTACAACATGGCAAAAGTGGCTGTTGATAATATCCTTGGCCGCGAAAATGAATTCGAAGGCGCTGATATGAGCGCTAAACTAAAATTACTAGGTGTAGATGTAGGTAGTATTGGTGACGCAAATGGACGTACTCCGAACTGTAAAAGCTATGTTTACGTTGATGAAAACGCATCAGTTTATAAACGTATTATTGTTTCTGAAGATGGTAAATCATTATTAGGTGCAGTACTGGTTGGTGATACAGAAAGTTATAGCGATTTACTGCAATACAAACTTAATGGGATTGAGCTACCGAAGCACCCAGACACGTTGATCCTACCTGCTCATGCTGGTGGTGAAAAAGTATCATTGGGTGTTGATTCATTACCTGATACAGCACAAATTTGTTCATGTTTTGATGTTAAGAAAAGTGATATTGCTGATGCAGTTGCAGCGGGTCACCACACGCTTGATGCAATAAAAATGGAAACCAGTGCAGGTACAGGTTGTGGTGGCTGTATTCCTTTAGTAACTCAACTATTAAACTCTGAATTGTCGAAACTCGGTGTGGAAGTTAATGATTATATTTGTGAGCATTTTGCTTATTCTCGTCAAGAGTTATTCCATCTGATACGCGTTGAAGGCATTAAAACCTTCTCTGAGTTATTAGCAAAATACGGTAGCGGTTACGGCTGTGAAGTCTGTAAACCAACGGTAGGATCTATTCTTGCGTCTTGTTGGAGTGAGTACATTCTTTCTAGCGATAATAATGGTCTGCATGATACCCATGATATTTTCCTCGGTAATATGCAAAAAGATGGTACGTACTCGGTTATCCCACGTATGCCCGGCGGTGAAGTGACGCCTAAAGCTTTGTCTGCTTTGGCAAGTGTGGCGGATCAGTATGAGCTTTATACTAAAGTAACAGGCGCACAACGTATCGCTTTATTCGGTGCGCATAAAGGTGATTTACCTGATATTTGGTCGCAATTAATCGCAGCTGGTTTTGAAACGGGTCAAGCCTATGCCAAAGCACTGCGTATGGTGAAAAGCTGTGTAGGTAATACTTGGTGTCGTTTTGGTGTGCAGGACAGTATTGGCCTCGGTGTTGAACTGGAAAACCGTTATAAAGGGTTACGTACGCCACATAAAATGAAATTTGGTGTTTCAGGTTGTACGCGAGAGTGTTCAGAAGCACAGGGTAAAGATGTTGGTTTTATCGCAACCGATAGTGGTTGGAACATGTACGTGTGTGGTAATGGTGGTATGAAGCCGCGCCACGGAGATCTATTCGCCACTGATCTTGATAAAGAAACAATGCTTAAATACCTAGACCGTTTTGTCATGTTCTATGTGCGTACTGCAGATAAAGCGACACGTACTTCAGTTTGGTTAGAGAACCTAGATGGCGGTATAGATTATCTGAAAAAAGTGATTATCGACAATAAACTAGGTATTAATGATCAACTTGAAATGGATATGGCTGCAGCAATTGGTCGCTATAAGTGTGAGTGGACAGAAACACTCTCTGATGATAATCAATTAAAACGTTTTGCGCATTTTATTAACAGCGATTTACACGATGAAAATGTTGTATTTACGCCGATACGCGATCAAAAACGTCCTGCATTCATTGAAGAAAAAGCCCCAACATACAAAATCAATTTGGAGGAAGTGTAATGAGTAAATGGATCCCAGTTTGTGCGTTTAACAACATCTATATAGGAACCGGTGTTTGTGCACTAATTGAAGGTAAGCAAATTGCCATATTTCGTCCAAGTGAAAAAGAACAGGTCTTTGCCATTGATAATATGGACCCATTTTCTCGTTCAAATGTATTGTCTCGCGGCATTATTTGCGAACACAAAGAGCAGTTGTGGGTTGCTTCGCCACTTAAAAAACAACGTTTTAACTTAATCGATGGTTCATGTTTAGAAAGTGATCAAGTATCAGTGGTGACTTATAAAACACGAGTCAAAGAAGGCAACATCGAGGTTCAGTTATAAAAAGCTCAACTGTAAAGATTAAATAGCTCAAATGCTTCTTACTTATGGACGTGATGATCGTGATTCATGAGGTAAGTAGGAAGCCTTTTACTATTCAATTTTAACTTTAAACTTTAACCAATAGGGACAATATTATGTCTTACATTAAACCTACTGACTTCGTAAAAACCATGATCGATGCTGGCGAAGCTAAAACAAAAACGAGTACTGGCGATCTGCTTTTACGTGGCACCATGGCAGGCATTATTTTGTCACTTGCCGTTGTTGTTGCTATCACAGCTATTGTACAAACAGGCGTTGGCCTTGTTGGTGCACTTGTCTTTCCAGTTGGCTTTTGTATTTTAAGCCTGATGGGTTTTGACTTAGTAACAGGTGCTTTTGGTTTAGCGCCGTTGGCTAAATTTGATAACCGTCCAGGTGTTTCATGGGCGAGTATTTTTCGTTGTTGGGGACTGATTGGATTAGGTAATTTAATTGGTTCATTAATCGTGGCTTACTTGATTGCGATTTCATTAACTATGAATTTTTCAATTGACCCTAATGCTGTGGCACAGAAATTTATCGCAGTCTCAACAGCACGTACCGTTGGTTTTGAAAACCTAGGCATGGATGGCTGGATAACTTGTTTTGTACGCGCTATTTTTTGTAACCTGATGGTCTGTTTAGGTGTTATTGGTGGTATGACATCACGCTCTGTTGCAGGTAAAGTGGCCGCTATGTGGTTACCTATCTTTATCTTCTTCGCGTTAGTATTTGAACATACAGTGGTAAACATGTTCCTTTTCCCTCTCGGTATGATTTTAGGTGCTGATTTTGGTATTGCAACATGGTTAAACTTTAACTTGATCCCTACCATTTTGGGTAACATTGTAGGTGGAGTAGTATTTGCAACCATCCCACTTTATTTAACACATAGAAAAAATACAGCACCAGTAAATGTTGCATCTGAAGTGAAGGCAACAAATGAAGCTTTTTCAGAAGAAGTATTAAACGCAAAATAAAAATTAATTTTTATTTTGGAATAAATAGCCTAGTGTTAACACGCTGGGCTTTTTTATACCTGCTATCTAAATGATACAATTCTGCATAAAAACCTGATCAATATTGCTGATTAAAATTAACGAACACTTTGTTGTTTTCAATCCGTAGTTCTCAATTCCAATAGCTAGCTATTACTCAATCAAACGCCTTGCCCTCATTGATTTTTCCTTCGTAATTTTTAACCATTTAATTAAGTGGAATGGTATGAATAATAAAAGTGCACAACAATTAGAGGGAGTAATTATTAGCTATACACCACAATTATTGATTGAGGAATTAAAAATGGGCTTAGCAAGTTTTATACGGCTAGACCCTGTAAATAATACTCGTTGCTATCTAGGAAGGATCACTCTTATTTATTTATACGCCTCGCCGCCAGAACACTTGGACCTATTGTATTAATAGGAGGGCGGGTACTTTTTGCTGCTTGGTGCTGCTTAGTCCTTATGCACTTCAATATTGAAGCCGACAAGTGTTTTATTAATCATAGACAATTTATTGCAATTTATGGGTTTTACTTTTTAAAAGAAAAAAGGCGCTAAAGTATATCTTTAGCACCTTTAAATTTTTATTTTTTTGTTGTAATTAAATTAACACTAAACAACCGTTTCAATTAGGCCAGTGTATAACCAAAACATATAACCGATATAAGCGGCTAATAATAAACCACCTTCAACGCGCGCTAAAACGCCAGTTGTGCCTTTACGCCAAGCAATAGAGAATATCAGTAAGGCGATGGTTAAACCTAACATCACTGGATAGTCTCGGGTTAATACAACGCTATCAAATGTGCCTGGACGAATAAGTCCTGGTAATGCCATTACGCCGAGTATATTGAATATATTAGACCCAATAATATTACCCAGTGCGAGGTCATATTCTTTTTTACGCGCTGCGGTAATCGTTGCAGCTAACTCAGGCAGACTGGTGCCAATGGCCACAATGGTTAATCCAATAATCAAATCACTGACTTGAAAGTATTCTGCAATTTCAACGGCACCCCAGACTAAAATTCGAGAAGATGCGATCAAAATAAAGATGCCTATCAACAACCATTTAATGGCTTCTCCTTTACTAACCTGTTCCGGTAGCTCCTCTAATATTTCCTGTGACAGGGCATCGTCAGGTTGATTTTTAGCTTCCCAAATAGTGAAAGCTAACATCAAAAACATAAGTGTTAGCAATAATAAACCATTCGCAAAACTGAGTTCCCTATCCCAGAGAATAAAATAGCTTAAGGTAATAATAGCGAGTAAAACGGGCATTTCACGTTTGAGTAGCTTTGAGTGAATTTGCAATGGATAAAGTATTGCAGTGATCCCTAACATTAAACCAATATTAGTGATATTAGAACCGATAGCATTACCAATTGATAAACCGGTATTGCCATCAGCGGCAGCCATTGCAGATACTAGCATCTCAGGGGCAGAGGTGCCTAAGCCAACAATAACAACACCGACTATGAGAGGAGATATAGAAAAGCTGCGTGCAGTATTAGACGCGCCTAAGACAAACTTATCAGCACTCCAGATAAGCAACACAAAACCGATAATAATAGCGAGAGCGGGGAGTAATAAAGTAAACAAAATTTTTTCCTGATTATACTAATTACATCAATTAGAATAATTAAGTGGATTATTTCGCGGGTTAAAATTAGGTATTTTTTATTGTAAGTTCGTTAAAGGAAATAACCTTTACATCAATCTATGCTCAACCTAATTCATTTTCCAGCAGCAAATTTAAACCACCTATTTAATACAATCGATAGTATTTTTTTAGCCATAAAAAAACGCTGAACATTTACATGATCAGCGCTTCTTAATTTTTATAAGGTCAGTTAGTATTTAACCACGACCTTCAGCAATTGCAGCAACAGCAGCTAATTCAGCAGCTTGTTTTTCATGTCTTTCTTGACGATCTTGAATATCCATTAACTCATTAGTAATTAAGTTTTCTTCAATTTCACGTAAAGCAATCACGGTTGGTTTGTCATTCTCTGGATCAACTAAAGGTGTTTTACCTCCAGTAGCAAGCTGACGAGCTCGGCGAGAAGCCATTAAGATTAGATCAAAACGGTTGCCTACTACATTTACTGCATCTTCAACGGTTACTCGTGCCATTGTTGAACTCCAAAAGTTAATTACATAAAAAAGGGCGGTTATTATATGTGCAAAATAGGAATTGATCCAGCACCTTAGTATAGAGTTTATACTTCTAATAACTCTTTGATGGTTTTACTGTGTTTTATCGCTTGTTTTTCTTGCTCATTACGCAGTGCGCGTACAATAGCAGAAAACTCACGTATAGCTGTATCAAAATCGTCATTGACGATTAAATAATCATATTCATTATAGTGTGACATTTCTGATTGTGCTTTTTCCATACGTTGCGCAATCACTTCAGCACTATCTTGGCCACGCTTGTTCAAGCGCGCTTCTAACTCTGCGCGGCTCGGAGGTAAGATGAAAATACCTTTAGCGTTTGGCATAACTTGATGTACCTGACGAGCACCTTGCCAGTCAATATCTAGCATGATATCGATGCCTTGTTGCAAGGACTCTTCAATAGTGATGCGAGAGGTTCCGTAATAATTACCAAACACTTCAGCCCATTCAAAAAATGCATTTTCTGAAATTAACTGTTCAAACTCTGCTTTACTAACAAAATGGTAATGTTCACCATCTACTTCACCTGGACGCGGCAAACGTGTGGTATGTGAAATTGATACTTGAGCAGGGTGATCGCTATTTTCTGCTAATAAAGCCTTAATAAGGCTAGATTTCCCTGCGCCACTTGGGGCAGATACAATAAAAAGAGTGCCAACTTGGGACATAAATAAATTTCCTGAAACTAT
>Ga0316197_10003019_pt1 | contig 11977 bp, 6 predicted proteins | sample OudBiesiAoxic_MG_FD_204939 | JGI IMG/M metagenome (GOLD analysis project Ga0316197, IMG submission 204939) | Coastal sediment microbial communities from Oude Bieten Haven, Netherlands - site A oxic | ecosystem: Environmental > Aquatic > Marine > Coastal > Sediment | place: Netherlands...
AGCTAACCTTAAGTTAATTGATAATGCAGCTCTCTCGAGCCGCATTATCAACACAAAAATTTATTCTTTATTATCAATCTACTAGCGATTTTATTATACCAACCCCATTACAGTTGCATTTTTCTAAGCTGCCTGTGTGGCAGTGAACCATTAATCGGTGGCCCAGCAGGAACAGCCGTGTTTCTAAGCTGCCTGTGTGGCAGTGAACGAAATTCATGCGCTAGTTGTTTATTCTAAAATTTTCTAAGCTGCCTGTGTGGCAGTGAACGATAATCCCATAGTTTATTTTCCTGCAAAAACTTTCTAAGCTGCCTGTGTGGCAGTGAACATATTGGCTTACTTCATCTTGCTATGTCTACATTTCTAAGCTGCCTGTGTGGCAGTGAACATTATATAAAGCCTGTGCAACACCTGCGTCTATTTCTAAGCTGCCTGTGTGGCAGTGAACACCTTTCAAAAAGCCTTAACAAGTTGTCGGGTTTTCTAAGCTGCCTGTGTGGCAGTGAACCGTATCCTTCGGGAAAGCCGAAATAGGTAACGTTTCTAAGCTGCCTGTGTGGCAGTGAACGGGGCTTGTAAATGGCTGATACTTCACACAACTTTCTAAGCTGCCTGTGTGGCAGTGAACTTAGAGATGGTTCGTTCGCTTCTGACTACATTTTTCTAAGCTGCCTGTGTGGCAGTGAACTTGAACCAATGCGAACAAGAGCCGCACTATCATTTCTAAGCTGCCTGTGTGGCAGTGAACACAATGAGCCATTTAACTCGTGCGTGCCAGAGTTTCTAAGCTGCCTGTGTGGCAGTGAACTATCCTTCGACGCGGGATATTAATCCGTTTAATTTCTAAGCTGCCTGTGTGGCAGTGAACGTGCAAAGCCTATTGTGCATTCTCACGTTGGCTTTCTAAGCTGCCTGTGTGGCAGTGAACATTACGCGGCAGCAACATTAACATTCTTGGATTTTCTAAGCTGCCTGTGTGGCAGTGAACGCTATCTGCACAAAGGTTAAAGAGTCTCTAATTTTCTAAGCTGCCTGTGTGGCAGTGAACATTTAAACCTCCCACTCTGTTACCATCTCATATTTCTAAGCTGCCTGTGTGGCAGTGAACTGTGATCGATAATCTTGGTTTTTTCGTTGAATTTTCTAAGCTGCCTGTGTGGCAGTGAACATTCAACTGCTGATGGCGTCGGTGCTATAACGTTTCTAAGCTGCCTGTGTGGCAGTGAACTAGCGCCAAGTGTCATAACAAAACCACCTTCTTTTCTAAGCTGCCTGTGTGGCAGTGAACTGCGAATATGTACTGCTATCTCTGCAAGTTTTTTTCTAAGCTGCCTGTGTGGCAGTGAACTTTGAATCATCAACCAAGGGATTTTTACATGGTTTCTAAGCTGCCTGTGTGGCAGTGAACATAAGTTGCGAATGTAAAATAAATTTTGATAATTTCTAAGCTGCCTGTGTGGCAGTGAACAAGGACTACCATCAAATGAAGCCTCGCAAGATTTTCTAAGCTGCCTGTGTGGCAGTGAACGATGAGTATCACAAGCGGCGACAATTACGGATTTTCTAAGCTGCCTGTGTGGCAGTGAACGGGTCTAGATAATGTCTATTATTATTCGTCATTTTCTAAGCTGCCTGTGTGGCAGTGAACCATCGATTGTGGGGTCTTCATCTTGATAATCATTTCTAAGCTGCCTGTGTGGCAGTGAACTCCCCACGGGACTTTTTGTTATCTTACTCCGTTTTCTAAGCTGCCTGTGTGGCAGTGAACATCATGGCCCCGATGGTACTTACAAAACATCTTTTCTAAGCTGCCTGTGTGGCAGTGAACAAAACAAACATCTTGCCAACGTTTTAAAATATTTTCTAAGCTGCCTGTGTGGCAGTGAACATTGGGTATGACGGTATAACAGGAGTTGAACATTTCTAAGCTGCCTGTGTGGCAGTGAACATGATTAACGAAGTGAATGACAGCTCACCGCATTTCTAAGCTGCCTGTGTGGCAGTGAACTTGAAAGTAAAAAGGATATGAAAAAACGAACATTTCTAAGCTGCCTGTGTGGCAGTGAACCAATAGCAATGGGCTTGGCGCATGAGCTATCATTTCTAAGCTGCCTGTGTGGCAGTGAACAAGTCTCTCGCATTGACTCGATATAATCAGGTTTTCTAAGCTGCCTGTGTGGCAGTGAACTAAGATAGCGCTGTTGATGCCGAACCGCTTGGTTTCTAAGCTGCCTGTGTGGCAGTGAACACCATATTGGAATTTCTGGGAACATACTTGGCTTTCTAAGCTGCCTGTGTGGCAGTGAACGGCAGTCGATTAATTCACATTTACAAATAGGCTTTCTAAGCTGCCTGTGTGGCAGTGAACCCGGAGTTGGTAATACAATGCGTAACGTCAGATTTCTAAGCTGCCTGTGTGGCAGTGAACGACATCACTATGAAAGCGCATGGAAACCCAGATTTCTAAGCTGCCTGTGTGGCAGTGAACAATAGAATATCAGCCAAAAAATAAGTTACAACAAGCAATTAAGATAAAATATTACTTTTTACCTTATTTTTATCACCTATTATAACTTGTTGTTTTATTGTTTTATTTTTAAAGAGCAAAAATAAAGGTTAAAACTGGGGAATACTTGCCAATTTTTCTTTATCATTATGATTTACACTCAAGCCATAACAGTTAAGCTTCCCAAATTGTTGCTCGGCAACGTCTACCTTTTTGATAAACAGTGGAAATTTTCTACTGCTAGCTAAATCACGTTGCTTAGTTTCTTGGCTTTCTAACCAAATAAAAGGTGCGCAGCTATTCGCTTTAGGTTTGCTTTTTTCAAGCTCGACTAAACAAACATCAAGCGGTTGACCTGATTTTTCAGACCAACGCTTTGCCTTGCTAAGCATATCTTTTTCTATACGCGCTTCACCTTTTACTTGCACTCTAACAAAACTCGCATGTGTCACCTTGTCTGGTACGGGTTTTATTGATTTTATATGCACGTAATCTGCAAAGCGATTAAGCCACTTAGCAATATTTAACTTAGTTAATTGCGACTCTGCATTTGCCAGTAATCTTAATTGATTGCCCAACGGAAATGCTTGCTCAGCACTTTTTTCAGCATTATAGCGAGGGAAACTAACGGCAATTGCCGACTCATTATCTGCTACTTTGTTATCAACTAAGGCAATATGCACTTGTTGGTATATTTTTTGCCAAATGAAACCAAGGGTGATGTCGGCTTCAGGCAACAAGGTTATATCGAGATAATATTTCATGCCTCACTCCTTAACTTTCGCCTTCACCAAACACTCCTCCACGAATTAACATGGCGACAACAAAGTCCTGTTCACCTTTTTTGAGCGTGCCGCTGTCATCTGAATTTAACCACTTTAACAATAACGTTTTGAAGTCGTTTTTTGTCGAACGATACGCAACACCTCGTTGTGTAACAGAACCGTATGCTTCAATAGCAATAGGCGCTTCTGTTTCATTAAAGCTTGGGTACCAATCATCAATAGTTCTTAATGCATTGCCTATTTTTTCACAGTGCATAGCAGCAATATCTTTGCCATTCACTTTTAATGAAAATAAATGACGGCTTTTTTCACCTTTCGGAGAGTTCAAAATCATCTCTTGCGACGGCCAAATACGCTGCCCATTGCCAAGCTTTGAATATGCTTGAATAGACAATAAAACAGGTGTATCGCTTTCAAACCCTGATTTAATCAATTCAGTCAATTTGGCTAATTCAGTATTTTCAGCCGTCGTATTCTTTAATGAATAATCATAGGCATCAAATACTAATGGTTCATCTAGGCTTGTGTGATTCACTACAACCCTTATCTCTTGAGCACCAACGCGGTTACGCCATAAAAAACGACCGTTCGCAATATTATATGCATAACGACTAGCCAAATTACCTATATTAGATTGAACATAGCCGTGTATTTTTTCTTTGTATGCAGCCTCAAATTCCACATCGTTACATGCAGATGGGCGACTTAAACCGCTTACAACACGTAAAGTAAAACTTAATTTTAATGTGTCATGCTCATGGCTTAACGCTGCATCATCTCCCCAGGCAAGGTTTGCTTCGGCAATTTGCTTTTGCAGCTCAGCCTCATCATTAAGGACTTCAGGTTTAAAGTTACTTTTAACTGCACGGTTATGCCTATCAAACAATTCAATTTCTTGCCACGAATTTTCAGACGCTATACTTCCCCAGTTTCCTGAATACATTAACGCATCAGAAGGTTCTAATTTTCGATCAAAAGCGATCACTGCAGGCATTTTTGTAAAAGTAGTCATATTATTTTTCCTTAAAAGAGGTTTAGTACTTCGTTTAAATTGAGTGTTTGAATTTGTTCTAATTCGCTTCCGTTTGTATCTAAATCAACGTACTCGGGGTTATTATTTTGTTCACACAAATACCATTGCCCGTCGTGTCTATAACGCCAAATAATGTCAGTAATTTTTTCAGTGTTGTGCATACTTTTCCATTCACCGACAGAATGAATTGCTTCCACAAAACATGAATGAGTTGAATCATCACGTGTATTCTTCACTTGCTTGGGCTCATAAAGTTCACTGATCGATTTATACCCCGTCATAATAGGAACCAAATAACCAGAATTAGGTTTAGCAACATATTCCCAGTCAGCATCTGTATTTTCATCTGGTGCAACTTGGTCTTTAGTTACTTTGGGAATTGCTTGATATTTAAGTGCAGAGAAGTCTAACCATGCATCTAACAGTTGTGGTTCTTTGCTGGAATTTCCTTTTTCTTTATGGAGCCTTATTAGGGTGTTATAATGCTGTTGCAAATACTCATTACGATCAATTAAAACAAAACCAGCCATAGTTAAGTTTTTTATTTTTCTTACCATGTCAATGTGCTGTTGTTCTGTATCCGCTGCTAAAAGCTTAACTTTATTAATATTTAGTACTGTTCCTCCAGCGATACGCATTCGATAACACAAGGCTTCAACTTTTTGTTCAAGCTCTATTATTTTTTCTGTGGTTAGCGTGACTGACTTATTTATTTCAATAACCAAACTAATTGTCAAATTCATTTTTCCCTCTTCAATGATCGGAGGTGATGCATTTTTATGTTTAGCTAAAATAGGAGGGTTTTTGCTTTGTATAAACTCAAAATCTGCGAACTTTTTCGATTGATATACTTTGTTTTGAACAGTATGAGATATCACACCACAACCAGTTAATTCAAAGTCATATTTACCATCATACTGTTTCGATACTTTTCTGTTTAAAGCATGAGTAAAACCTAAAAACTGAGTAATCGCAGGAAAGCCCCACGTTAACCCTGCAATTGAATTAGCATTTTGTATTTGAATATAACTAAGTACTAAATATTGGCTCATAATGTTACCTCCTGCGTAGCAACAAACTCTCTTAACTCAATTAAAAATGCATCTGCCCATACAGCTTCGTGAATAAGAGTTAAATTCAATTTACCTTTATCTTTAAGTTGATTATTTAACCATTGCCCGTAACTCTTACTAAGTGTTTTCATCCATTGTTTATTTTGTTTTGCGGTGACTGCTTTGTCATCATCTCGGGAATATTCAAATAGAAGCTGTTGTTCAATAGGTAAATGAGTTTCAACAGTCCAATTCTTTATGCCTGTATGAGAATTAATCTGCTCAATATAATTAAAGAAGTTGCCTGCTATCGCGCGCAGTTTATTTATTACTGCCGCATTGCGTTTGGGCTCACTGATACTGATCGATTTATTTTTGATTAATACTAAGTATTTTTTTAAGTCGTTCATTTCAGCTTTTAAAACAAAGCTCAAAGCACGATCAAAAACATCGGTTTTATTAACGTAAGAAGGAATACTTGATTGCCATTGCGGTGGCGTAGCTGGCAATAATGAAATTCGCCCCCCACGCTTACCATTTAATGAGGAAGCATTGGAATGATTGGAGCCAGTGACATGGATATAAGCTTTATTTGGATAGGAGCATGTTCTTATCTTCGTATATTTTTTACTATTTTTCTGGGTTCTAGCCTTCTCTTGTTCTTCGTCCCAATATTTTTTATGCTCAAGATGTAATGCCTGAACTAATGAGGAAGAAGTTAGAGGTAATAGCAGGTGATACTGATTACTTTCTACAGGAAAGTAAGTTTGTTTAGACAGGAAGTAACTTTGTTTTTCTGAACTATCATAAGCTTGTTTTAATTGTTCGCACCATTCATTTATTAAAACATCATTGTCTGTTAAGTGTTCGAATAGTGATTTTTCATTATTTTTTAAACAATCAAGTACACTAATACCATCGACTGTTAACTTCAATATATCTGCTATTGGTAATGATGCCGCATTTGAAGAGGCTGTATCAACTTCCATATTATACAAACTATTGGTTGTAAGGTAGCTCTCCTTTTTTTCATCCGACACATCGAGAATGTTAGAACTTTTACTGCTAGAGTGTGTTAGTTTCCCGACATGCGTTGCGAAACTTATATCTTTAGCTTTCACAGAATAATTAGTAAGCCATGTCACAGAGTTAAAAAACTCCCGATTAGTCACTAAAAACTGATGGTATTCATTTTTTATATCAACTAAATTATTATCTTCTCCGTCTGCTAAAGATAATAATTGTTCATATCGGTTTCTTTGAAACTCTAAGTTTGTTTGGTTTTTATTTTTTTTTGCCTTTTCTATACTGTTAACTTCATCAACATGATTAGTTATCTTTTTTATAACAGCTAATAATCTCGCTATAATTGCACCATTAGTTATTATCCCTTTTTTATTTTTTTTAGGCTTATCCTTTAAAAAACTCTCTTCTTTAACATCTCGACGATTATTAATATATTTAATAATCTCATCGGATAATGCCTTCGATATTTTTTCTTCAATCATTTTTATAAGCATCCTTTTTCAATGTTTTGTATAAACCAAGCGAAGGGTGACATTGCCACTGCTCAGTTGAGTTTTTATTGAATTGACGAAGTGATAAATTGGTAAACTTCTTTAATATCAACTCTTCACTTTCACCTGTTCGCGCGGCTAAACTTCCAACACTTTCTTTTAGGTTAAAATCTCCCCAAATGTAATTACCTATGCCAAGCTTAATATTTTCTGTTTCAGTTGCTATGTCTGACGTATTTTCATATTCAATTGGTGATGTTTTAGCGATTCTTTTTTGCCAAATAACTTTGCCCGTACGAGTAAACATCAAGTTATATTCATCATTTGGAGATGACTGTCTAAAGGGCTGTAAGCGCTGTAACTCTCCGCTCCATGTAACATTATTATCCCACCATTGTGCTGCATAATTTCTTTCGTTTTTACTTCCTCTAAGACGAATAGTTTGTGCTAGGTGTTCTAATTCATTGAATGATTTAAAACGTGGTGAGGCCTCTTTTGTTAGTGTGAGTGACGTTGGCTTCTTGATTCTGGCAATAGCATTAATTTCATCAAATTCATTCATTGGAACAAGATCACTAAGTTCCGCAGAAGAATAACTTAATTTTTTAGTTTCAAACCCTGGCTTTTCAAAGCGTATATCAAGCCCTTTTATACCCTTAAAGTTTTTAGATAAAACATGAATGTTTTCAGTGATAGGTACTTGTTTACGATGACGTTGAACACGACCCGCTAATTGGATAACTGAACGCATAGAGCTTGGTTCAACAATCGCCCAATCATAATCATGATCACGTCCCACTTCAGCAACAGCCGTAGCTAAAACAACAAAAATATGGTGTGTTTCTTTATATTTTTTTATCTGTTCATAAATACCCGACTGTTGTAACCACTCATTTTCACTATGTCGTGATAATGCACTATCTAACTGTTTTTCAATGCTTGAACGCTGTAATAGTGGAAACTGGCTGTGGTAAATACAGTAATGAATAATCGTATCTTCGGGCGCATTTTTTTCTAATAACATTTTAGAAATATGTACCAATGGATCAATGTTTGCCATGCGGACTAAACCGATAGATACTTTTTTATCTAACACTGTGATGCTGTGTTGCTGATGTAAAGTTTGTATGGATTTATGAATGACTCTCGCTATATTTTCACTGGGTTTTTGTTCACTATTTTTAACGACTGTAATAATCTTTCCTTTTCTTAATACCTCATTGTTTTTTTCTAAATTTTTAATACGTTTTTCAATAAAATTACCATGCTCTTTTTCATAAGAATCTGTATTTGATATGAGTACTGATTTAGGTTTTTTAAACTCATCAAACCATGCGCAACATACTTTAGTGGTTTCACCAAGTTCACCATTAACTTGTGTATAGTGTTTACGACCGGCCTGATAGGCAGAAAATAATGCACTGGCTAGTGATGGTGATATTGTCGCCGTTGATAAAAGAACTCGACTGCCAAGCATACCCGCCCAGTTAACTAAGCGGCATAACGCAGGTAAATCATCGAGTCCAAAATCATCAGGCTCGTCAAGTACGAGGTCCGAGGTTAATAATCTCAACATAGGCGCTATTTGACGCCCACCACGAATCCCCTCATTAGCAGGCATCAAGTAGTCTATCGTGCTAACTAATACAGGTGCTTGAATGAGTTTTAGTATTTTTGAGTCATGTTTAAACCATTTAGCACAATCACCAATATATTCAGGTAAGTTTTCAATTAGCGCCATTTCATCTTTTAATAATGATTCTGCAGATTCACTACCTTGGCTTTGTTGAACACTAACCTCAGAATCTTTTGATTGTTGGTGTAAGTCTTTCACTGCTTGTGAACCAATAAGTAAAGCAAGTTCATCATTACCAAGGCTCAGTTTTTCTTTAAGCGCATCTGCTGTTTGCAATGTTAATGTTCTGAGGCCTAGCGCAATACTAAATCGACTTTTTCCTTCATCAGAAATTCCGTACATAATTCGTGCATTTCCGAGCGTTTTTCCTTTGCCTGTTGATGATTGACAAACGCCAAAGAAGCCATAGTTTTTTGTTTCATCTTTAATTGATTTAGCTAAGTTATAGGCTGTATCTTGCCACCCGTAATCAGCTTGGAAAGTACTAGGAACTTTGGCTGATAACGCTTTATTTTCTTTTAAGGTAGGTAAATCACATTTTAAACGAGGCAAATACTTAGCAAACTCATACGCATTTAGGCCTACTGCGATATTATGCTCATCAAGCTTTTGTTTTAAATAAGGTTTACCTTGTGAATCTTTGTCTGTATTTGCATAAGCTTTGTAATTTCTATCTTGCCATTGTGGTGTAGTATCTAGTTGAGAAGAATAATAATGATCTGACAACATTAAAGATAAGCGTGAAATGTGAGCGGTAAAATTTTGTTCCAACCAGTTTTGTTGAAAAACACCTTCGCAACGCAAAGCCCTTTTAGCCAAAATACTAACTTGTGTTTGCCAATGAGCACTCGAAAATGGCGTACCGTGTGGGAATATCCAGTTTTGCTCGATATCTTTTTTTTGCCAATCATCAACTAAACATTGTGGTGAATTCCAACAAGCTTCAAAGCTTTGATTCAACCATTTATTAATATTTTCTAACGACGGTGGATTATCACTACCTTGAGGAAATTGAGGTAATTTGTGGTGCGATACTATCAGCCATGCAATTACTTTAGCTATAGGTGGAAATGACAAAAACGGGTTTAGAATATTTTCATCAATGCCATCTCTGAGTGATGTTAGCTTTTCTAAAACATATTTTTCCGAACTATTATCAATATCAACTAAAGCCTGTAACCATTGTTTATCTGTTTTATCATCAACAAACGCCTGAAATATCCTTAACGATACCCATTCATGACGGTAAGGCTCATAAAATTTACCTGACAATTCAGGATTTAGTTTATTTTGGAAAAGAGCATTTGCCTTTCCTACATCATGAAATAAACCTGCAATACTCGAAAATAATGCAATTTGATCAACAGAATTGAAAAATGATGCTTCTGCTAATGATTCCTTCTTCGTGCTATTCACTGCCACTATGCCTTCACTATTAAATTTACTTTTATTTCCCACCACCCAAATAAACTGACTGCGTGATCGGCTTCGTATCCAATGACAACTTACTGCTGTGCTTTTACTTGCGGTTTGACGAAGCATTTTTTTAACGGTTAATAAACCGTCTTCAGTGATCAGTGTTTGCCAAGTGTTATCACCAATGCGGTTGGCAAAGGCATCGAGTACACGGCGTGTTTTTTTCAGGGCATTTTTTTCGCACTGGCTAATAAAGGTGACCATCATAGTGATGAATCCTGATCTTTATTCGCATAGTCCGCTAGCGCTATTTCTTTCACTTTATTAAACATGTACTCGAGGGATTTATGGTCAGTAAATGCTTGTAATATTTGCTGTCTAAACTCTTGTTCTGTCGCATTTTCTTTAGCACATATAAATGCCCAAGGTAAGACCAATGTATCTTTTATCAAGTCAGCAACATCAAAAACAAGCGCACCTCGTCTTGTTTTCCCGTGCATTACGGCAAAACCATGCGGAATACCTAAGACCCATAATGTGCTCGCTGCTAAACCATAAGCTAGGTAGTTACCATGATTTAAAAAGTCGTTCGCAAGGTCAGTTGAAACATGTTGGCGAGTAAAGTTTTCTAACTTGGTATTGTTCGCTGCAAATTTATAGAGTGCTTTTGTTAGTTGCGCTTCTGTTAGCAATAATTCGCTTTGTTTCGTGGCATTTTCTGTACGCTGCGTAAAAGTACTAAGTGCCTTTTCTATCCCACTAAGTTCAAAGCCATTTTGCGATAAGTCTTTGTCTTTTATCCAAACTTGACTTAAGTATTCAATACGCGCAGCTTGTACCTGTTTTGCGGCTTGTAAACGTTTGTCATCATCAAACCAAAAGCTAACCCAGCCTTGCAGGTATTCAGTTGGGCGGTATTCACTTTGTGGTGTTAACCACTCTATTTCATTGGCCATATAGAGAGGTGTACCGCCACCACCAGAAAAACCAACTAATACACCTGCTTGCGCCAACATGCGCATTGCAGCTTGGGTGATTGATGTGCCATTACCTAACAATAACACTGTGGTATTTGCAATCGGAATATTGAAATATTGATTTTCTTTTGTTGCTTCAGTTAGGTATAGAACACGCCCATCTTTTTGCATGACTCTGCAATATTCAAGGTAATAAATATTAGCGCGCTTAGAATGTAAAATAGCTTTTAAATCTGACGAAGAAAAATCTTTCATTACACTCTACCTTGCTGATATTGTTATCAATTATTAAGTACGTTAATCCTGAATTCGTTACGGTACAACACTGTAATTTCGCACATGTAGGAATTTAGGTAGGTTGAGGTAAATAAGGCGTTATCGCTTTGCGGCATTCAGGTGATAACATGATTTGTTGTTCTTCAGCGGTATTTTTGTAATGGTCTAAACGTAAGCGTAACAATAAGTAATTGACTAAGGCGAGGCGTGTTTTTATCGCTTTTTTGCCGTTTGTCATTTGAAAATCACGTGCAATGATCGCTTGTTGTTTTTCAGTAAAGCGCGGATCTGGCATTATTTCGATATCCGTATAGGTTTGCCATAGGTTGTCTTGCTCTTTTGTATTCAATGCTGCCCCTTCAAATTCAGCGATACCATTAAAACGTGATAAAACAAAATCACGAAAAGCGGCGTTTTTTCGGCAATAAGCTCTAACGTGCCAACGTAAACCATCAAAAATAAGGGTATGCGGTTCAATAATACGGTCTAAGTAATCGGGGCTACTAAGGGAAATGTAACCAATATCTATTGCTAGTTTTTCACGTATTGCTTTTAAAATAGGTCGAACTAACTGTGCATTAATATTTCTGAGCGGCGCTTCCACTTCTTCGATACTTTCAGCGATCAGGTCTTGGTCATTTTTTTGCTGTAATTTTAGATAATGATCAAAACTACTTAGATCACTCATTGCTTTAAAGGAACTGGTCATTATGCGAGCTTTTAGTGACAGGTCGTGTACTAAATTATCAGGAAAACAATGATCGTAGCTCTTTAACGTA
>Ga0316197_10003020_pt1 | contig 11976 bp, 7 predicted proteins | sample OudBiesiAoxic_MG_FD_204939 | JGI IMG/M metagenome (GOLD analysis project Ga0316197, IMG submission 204939) | Coastal sediment microbial communities from Oude Bieten Haven, Netherlands - site A oxic | ecosystem: Environmental > Aquatic > Marine > Coastal > Sediment | place: Netherlands...
TATTGTGGATGACGTCGACTTCGACCTCGTTTTCGAGCAGGATGTGGTCGAGATACTCGCGGGCGCTGCCGAAGAGTGGATCTACGATCAGCTTGATTTTCGAAGAGCGAATGGCTTCCCAGTCGATCAGCGCCTGCAGCCTCTCGAGGTAGACCGGTTTCGGGTCGTGCTCGCCGATGAGCTCGGGGCGGGGGAGGAAGGTGTCGTCATATTCTCCCTCCAGCATGTCGAAACGCCTCTCAACGCGGTCGGTGAACTCCTGCGGAGCGAGGATCCCGCCTGCGGTGTAAATCTTGAGGCCGTTGTACTCAGGTGGGTTGTGGCTTCCGGTGAATGTGATTCCGGCAGCACATTGCCGCTCGATCACCCAGGACGCGACCACAGGCGAGGGCACATCGCGGGGTGTCAGCTCGGCTGAAATCCCATTCGAAGCGATGAGCTGGGCGGCGCTCGCCGCAAACTTCTCGGACAGCATTCGGGTGTCATAGCCGACCGCGATCTGCTCGACTGGAGTTTTCTCTTCGCGCAGGGTCTCGAGGATCGCCTGCACGACCATCCGAACCCGTTTAAAGGTCAGCTCGCGGCCGATGATGCCGCGCCACCCAGAAGTTCCGAAGCGCACCATATGGCAATTCTACACTGAGCCGCTGCCGCGGCTCAGTGTAGAATTGCGGGGTGTTTATTCATAGGGAGCGGGATTCGGCCGGCAGCTACTTGATATCGCAGGTTTCGCACGCCTGGCTCGCGTGGCAGGTGGCGGAGCACTGGGGGAACAGATCCTTCTCTCGGCCGGCGCCACGTGCTGAGACTTTGGCCGCGGTGTTGTTGCATGACGGCGGCTGGACCGACTTCGATGCGGCTCCGACCCTTGATGGCAATGGCCGCCCACGAACTTTTGATGCCATGTCGGTGGTCGACCACCTCGCGATCTGGCGTCGGAGCGTCGTGCGATGCGCTCAATACAATCGCTATGCCGGGTTGCTGGTGGCGGCACACTTCGCTGCCATGGCTGACCGTAAGCTGTCCGATCTCCTCGAGCGCGACGAGACCGGAGGCGCGAGGACGGTACAGAGCTTTGGTGCCGAGATGGATCGACTCGAACGGTCGTGGCGTGAGGACCTCGGTACCGACGCCAGATACCAGCCCTATCTCGAGGGTCCGGGACGCCAAGTGAACTCGCGCCTGCTCGATACCTGTGACCGGATTTCGGTTTACCTCTGTGCTTCGCTTCCGGCACCGTTCGAGGTGTGGGCACAAAATGCCGCCGGCGATACGGAAGTGATCGGCTTTGAGATGGTGAACGACACCACCTGGCGGGTGCACCCCTGGCCTCTCGAGGGAGAGAGGCTGACTCTTCAGTGCGAAGGGCGCCGCATCCAGTCGACGAACTTTGCTTCAGAGGAGGACTTTCAGGAGACGATAGCCCACGCGCCGACGGTGCGTTTGGTCTTCACCTTGCTCCGGTCGTCCGCCGTCGGTTGACATTCGCTCACCTGTGCCTACAATATGCGTTTGCCACTGATGTTCCGCAGTAGCTCAATGGTAGAGCGGGTGGCTGTTAACCACTAGGTTGGGGGTTCAAGTCCCTCCTGCGGAGCCAAAAAACAAATACGCCGGGCCCTCGCCCGGCTTTTGTTTTCCCCCATCCGTGCCCGTCTCCGTCTCTGTTTCCGTGCCCGGATGCCTACCCGAGAACGTTGCGATACAGTGCTTCCAGACTGTCAATCCTCTTCTCCGTCGAGAAGTGATTTTCCACTCTTCGTCTCCCCGCCGCCCCGAACCGTATTCGAAGGTCAGGGTCATCTATCAATCGGGCGATCGCTTTGGCGAGCGAGTCGGGAGCTCGTGGCGGCACCACCAGGCCGACCTCGCCAGCAACGACCAGTTCCCGATTCCCTCCGCAATCGGTGGTCACCACCGCCCGGCCCATCGCCATGGCCTCTCGGATCGTTCCAGTGATGCCAGTGCCGGACCACGACGCGTCGACAACGATATCGCATGTCGCCAGCACGTCGGGCATATCCGTACGATAGGGCAGCGTCATGACCCGGCCGGCGAGACCGGCCGTTTGCACGGCTTTCTCGACTCTTTCTCTTTCGGACTCCGGTTCGCACCCAACGAGGATGAGACGCGTAGCGGGAGATTGCGCTGCAATGAGGGCGATGGCTGCCACGAGATCGGACCATCCCTTCCAGTTCCGAACCGAGACCTGACCGACCACGATGTGATCTGGATCGATTCCGAGCTCGTGCCGCAACCTTGTTCCATCGGTGCGCCCGGGGTCGAAGAAATCGGGGTCGGTACCACCGTGGATCGTGTGGACTGAGTCGGGGTGAAGGCCTCCGGAATGAATGACGACTTCCCGAACGGCGTCGGCAACGCAGACAACTGAAGCGACCCGAGGATGGCGGTATTTCCACTTGTTGAAGATATCGAGCGGGAAGGTGACGCCGCGATTGACAACGAGCCGTGGGCGATGACCCAGGCCGATGGTTGCGACCAGACCAGCGCTATGGGCGCGCCCCTTGTGGACGTGGAGGATGTCAGTCTCGCGCCGCCGCAGGTGTCCTCGTAGAGTCGAGGCGGAACCCGGGTTCCACAGGCCTCGAAACGGGAGTTCGAGGAACGGGATGTCGGCGTTGGCACAGGCCGACTCGAGATCTCCACCCGCAGGGCTCCCAATCCACACGTCATGTCCACGCCGTACAAGACCTGTGACTGCTGCCAACATCTGCACCACCGACCCGGTGTTCAGTCGGTTTTTGTCGATCAGATGAAGGACTTTGAGTGGATCGGCCACCTCGTGAGTATACGAATGACGATTTCGCAGTACCTGTCGTAGGAGAAATCAAACACTTGAATTGTTGAGCGTTTTTGGGACTTCAGGGCAATGGCCTCGAGCTCGTGAAGCTTTTCTCAAAAACTATTGACGTGGTAGCTTGTGAGGCGTATAAACCCAGCGCGCCGTTGGGCGCTCGAGGAGGCGACAATGTCGAAAGAGTTCAACGCATTCGAGATGGCGCAGCGCCAGTTTGACGCGGTGGCCGACAAGCTGCAGCTCGACGACGGACTGAGAGATCTCCTGCGGTGGCCGCAGCGCGAGTACCACTTCACCATCCCGGTGACGATGGATGACGGTTCGGTGAAAGTCTTCAAGGGCTTCAGGGTTCAGCACAACGACGCCCGTGGTCCGGCCAAGGGCGGCATTCGTTTCCACCCGCAGGAAACAATCGACACCGTCAGGGCGTTGGCCACGTGGATGACCTGGAAGTGCGCAGTCGTCGATATTCCCCTCGGTGGCGGCAAGGGCGGAGTCATCTGCGACCCCCACGATCTCTCGTCGCGCGAGCAGCAGGCCCTGTGTCGCGGATGGGTGCGACAGGTAGCGCCGAACGTGGGCCCGGTGCAGGACGTGCCGGCTCCCGATGTCATGACGAATCCCCAACACATGGTTTGGATCCTCGACGAGTATGAAAAGCTCGCCGGCGGCCATTTCCCTGGTTTCATCACCGGTAAACCAGTTGAGGTGGGTGGTTCGCTTGGGCGAACGGAGGCGACGGGCTACGGTGTGATCTTCACGGTCCGCGAGGCGATGAAGAGGCACGGGTTGCCGATCAATGGCGTGCGCGCCTCGATGCAGGGTTTCGGCAACGTCTCGCAGTACGCGGCAAAGCTTCTCATCGAACTCGGCGGCATCGTCGTGGCGGTCTCGTGCTGGGACAACGACGATCAGTGCGCCTACACTTTCCGAAATCTCGATGGGATCGATGTCGAATTCCTGCTCTCGATCACCAGCCGGTTCGGTACCATCGACAAGGAGAAGGCGGAGGCCAACGGCTACGAAGTCCTCGAGGCCGAGGCCTGGCTCGAACAGGAAGTCGAGATCCTGATTCCCGCCGCGCTCGAGAACCAGATCACCGGGGACAACGTCGGTCGGATCTCTGAGAAGGTCAAGGTCATCGCTGAGGGCGCCAACGGGCCGACAACTCCCGAGGCAGATACGGTTTTGAAAGAGCGTGGCATCTTCGTCATCCCGGATTTCCTGGCCAACGCCGGCGGGGTGACCTGCTCATACTTCGAGCAGGTGCAGTGCAACACCAACTTCTTCTGGCCGAAAGCCGAGGTGCTCGAACGCCTCGATCAGAAGATGTCCCGGGCCTTTAAGGCTGTCGCCGATCTGTCGGAGGAGACCGATGAGTACATGCGCGACGCGGCCTACATGATCGCGATCCAGCGTGTCGCGACGGCCTGCCACCTTCGGGGCTGGGCCTAGAAAAATTTTGAATTATGAATTATGAATTTTGAATTGACCCCGAACCGCCAACGCGCACAGGGGTAGGCGGGTTGGAAACTCAAAATTCAAAATTGAAAATTCAAAATTCGTTCAAGTGGCGGGGCGTATTGACCCTCGGCGCTCTGTTGGTATAATCGCGTGCCCTTTGGGTTATTGGGGTGTCGTCCAATGGTAGGACATGCGGCTCTGGACCGTAGGATCGGGGTTCGAATCCCTGCACCCCAGCCAACTCGATGGTTCCGCCCGGCAACCGCCGGGCGTTTTTGTTCCGCCGTAATTGGAGCTCCTTGCCGAAGCAAGTAAAGAGTTAAGAGTGAAGAGTAAAGGATAAAGGGAGTGTGTTTCCCTGTAGGGTTGGGTTGGCTTAACTCTTGACTCTTAACCCTTAACTTGCCTGGTTACCACCACTGCGCCGCCAGACGCGCAAATCCGGACTTCTTCTTCTGTGGCTTCGTTCGAGATTGAAGGCCTTCTCAAGACGTCCAAAGCGGCGCTTTCGACCGGCCACCGAACCCCTTCGATGCTGACCCGGACGGAAGGGTCGAATGTCCAGAAGGACCACGTCTCACCCGGGTTGGCGGCGAGTAATGTCTCACCCGCGACCGCCAGGACCATCGTGTCGGCTGTTTCGAAGAGGAGGCGATCACCCATTGCCATCCGGGCCAGGAGCCCGAGATTGCCAAGATCGTGGTCGGTCCGACCACCGAGAGCAGCCAGCACCGTCAGGTTCCTGATCCCGAGTTCGTCAAATCCATATTCCAGCGCCTTGTCAAGATCGGTCCGATCCTGGTCGGGCCGATCGACCATGCAATCTTCGCCGAGCCATGCGCGTGTGTTGGGGCTGATGGAGTCCAGATCACCGACCACCGCCTTCGGTCTGAGACCGAGCCTCGCGAGATGGTTGGCCCCACCATCAGCGGCGAGGAGGGGCTGGGCGGAGGCTGCCATCGTGGCGAGTCTCGGGTGCCATCGTAGCGGAGCGTTTGCGACCAGCAGGGCCCCTCCTATTTCAGTCATGCGCTGATTTTACAGGACGCGATTGTTGGAGATTGCGGAGGGTAAATTGATGGTAGACTAAACACCGATGCACGATACCGCTGATGGTCTTTCCGGCACGGTGTACATCCCTGACACCTCAGCCCTTATCGAAAACCCCGACGCCCTCGATCGCCTTCTCACGGGTGGCAACGTGGTGGTACTGCTCCACCAGGTGATCGAGGAGCTGGGGCGGCTGCAGGCATCGCGTTCCAAATCGGAGGGCGTCCGCCATGCTGCCCGCCTGGTAATGCGCAAAATGCTCGAGTATCGGCGCCACCAGCTCATCCATCATAGCGTCGAACGGCTTTTCCAACATCAAGCCGACCCGGAGGCATATCCGCGCACTCCCGCCGGCGGTATCCTCGCCTGGGAGCCAGACGGGATGACCATCGAGCCCTATAGCTCCGAATCCGGGGACAATCACATCCTCGCCAGCGCCCAGCGCATCACCGAAGTCGCGAAGTCGAACGGTCACCCCGGTTACGAAGTGGTGGTGATTTCCGAGGACTCCAACCTACTGCTCAAATGTGACGCGCTGTCGATCACTGCCGAAAACCTGCGCTACGGCAAGGTCAGCCTCGACAATGTCGACGAGGTCTACCGCGGGGTAGTCGAGGCCGAGTTGACAGAGAAGGGCGTCCAGCAGTTTCTTGACAGCGGTGCGCCGGGTGAACGGTGGTTGCCTTTTGAAGAGCTCGAACTGCGCGAGCCGGGCGAGCTCCAGTGGAATATGGGCGTTCTCCTTCATTGTGGCGAAGAACTCCTTCTCGTTCGCGCCAACCCCGAGCTCCGGCGAGTGGAGGATCTTCGATTCGCTCAGTACTGGGATCGCAAACGCATCACGTACAAACCGCGGCCGATCCTCGGCTTCACTCCTCGAGATCCACAACAGACTCTTGCCATGGAATTTCTCCTCGATCCAGATGTGCAGCTGGTGGTGCTCGATGGTCCCGCTGGATCAGGAAAAACGCGGATGATGGTGGCAACCGGCCTCTACATGCTCGTCGGCCAACCCACCACCTGGCGGGTCGCTCCACAGTCGCAACCGCTAACCCCCGACTATGGGTACGATCACGGGCTTCTCCTGCTTCGACCGGAGCACGCCTCGAGCCAGTACGATCTCGGTTATCTTCCAGGGGACTATGAAAGCAAGCTCTCCCCGTGGCTGGAGCCGTTCTTTCAAGCTGTTCGTTCGTTGTCGCTGTCGAATGAGCACGATTTCATGGAGGAGCTGCGATCGACTGATCGCCTGACCATGGTTTCTACCTCGATGCTCCGCGGCCTCGACATCGAGCGATCGATCGTGCTCGTCGATGAGCTGCAGAATGGCGACCGCCACCTTGCCAAGACTCTGATGAGCCGATTCTGTGCGACCTCCAAGGTAGCCCTAGCCGGCGCCCTCGATCCGGTGCAGATCGACAACCCTTATGTGGACTGGCGATCGAATGCGCTCACCCGGATTAAAGAGACCTACCGAGGTTTCGGCCCGCAGGTCGCTCAGGTCCGGCTCGAGCACAATTACCGCGGCCCAATTTCTACGCGCGCGGACGAGCTATAAGAATTCTCAGTTTTGAATTTTGAATTTTGAATTTCCGCCCACCCTCCCGGAGAACATGGTTGGGCGGACTGGGACACAAAATTCAAAATTAAGAATTCAAAATTAAGAATTCACCACTGTTTCGACAACAAACTCCGGCGGGTTCTCCAGCGTCTTTTTGACTGAGCACTGCGAGGCAGCTCGGACGAGGGCCCGATGGTACTTCTCCGGAAAGTCGGCGGGAACCTCGATCGCGATTCGGACATTGGACAGGCGTTTGGTCTTTTCTTCGCGCTCCCAGCTCTGGGACAGGCTGATGCCATCGTATGGTATGTCTCGCTTCTGGCAGAAACCGAGGACATAGATGCCTGCGCAGGTGGCGAGCGAGGCCAAAAAATAGTCATACGGCTCTGGTGCGGAACCTTCGCCGCCCGAGTCGACGGCCTGGTCTGTGGCGATCTCGAAGCCGTCATAGCTGGCGTTGACCCGTTTGCCTCCGGGGAAGCTCACGTTCATCGTGTTGCTGCTCATCGATCCTCCTTCGTCGCCGGGAATGATAACTCGGCCAGGATGGAGGTTCCGAGTCAAGAGTGAAGGGAAAAGCTCCGAAATTTCAGGGAACACCGTTGGTTGGGTGGGCCTCACTCTTTACTCTGAACCCTTATCCGGCGGGCCCGGTCGTCGGAAAACAGCGAGTTCTTCGAGATTGCCTTTCTGTCCGCGAATCGGCGACGGGACGAGCCCGACACGTTCGAGGCCAAGAGCCTGCAGGGCACGGACGGTTTCATCGATCGTCTCCCGCCGGACAGATTCGTCGCGGACGATCCCCCCCTTGCCGACCTGGTCGCGACCGGCTTCGAACTGTGGTTTGACCAGGCAAATGATCACAGCGTCCGCGGCCAGATGTGGCAGCAGGGCGGGAATGATGAGTCGGAGAGAGATGAAAGAGACGTCGACTGTTGCCAATGCCGGGGTGAACGGCAGAGTCTCGGTTCTCAGGTGGCGGGCGTTGACGCCCTCGCGAACATCGACCCTGGGGTCGTTCCGCAGCTGCCAGTCGAGCTGGCCGCGACCGACATCGAGGGCTATCACTCGCCGTGCACCGCGTTCGAGCAGAACATCGGTGAACCCACCGGTGGAAGCCCCGACATCGAGACAGTCGAGGCCCTCAGGAGAAATTTCGAATTCGTCGAGTGCGGCGACAAGTTTGAGCGCACCGCGTGACACCCAGGGGTGATCAGGTTCGCTGATCTCGATATCTGCCTCGGGATCCACCTGGGTGCCTGCCTTGCTCTCCATTTCACCATTCAGGCGAACCTTACCGGCGAGGATCAAAGCCTGGGCACGCGCGCGCGATGGCACCAGGCCTCGCTCGGCGATCACGACATCGAGACGCTTCTTTTTGCCCACGTGAGGATCGTAGCGTGGATCGGCGGCACTGGAATAGGTGCCGGAGCAAGTCAGGGGTGAAGGGTAAAGAGTGAAGGGTAAAGCACGAAGCGAGACACCGTCGTTGTTGGTGCGATTCCCTGACTCTTAACCCTTTACTCTTAACTCGTCGCGGACGCGCGCTACTCTTCTAGGGGCACTCTCACCAGCCGGTGTTCCCAGGTCAGCGACGCGATAAGATCTCCAGAGGGTGTGAGCGCGACCGAGGTGACTCCCGGCAGGCCATCCTGCAGAAGTCGCTGAGGCTCCTCTTCGGTCGGGTCGACAATCCACAACTCGCCGAAATGGGGGGAGCTGACGACGATATTGCCCGAGGGGAGTAGTGCGAGGTAGCCCTCCTGTTGGTCGCGAGTGTTCCAGCAACGGAGCTCGATGCGTCGAACCACGTCGCCGCTGGAGCCATCGACCAGTAACAGAGCGCCTTCTGCAGGGACCGCTACGGCGATCAGACCACCGGCCCATGCGAGACCGACCGGAGGTCCCGGCAACCTGGCGACAATCTCATCAGTCCACTCGGGCGGCACAAAACGGAGCAGTTTTTTGTTTCCAGTGTCAGAGACCAGCAGCGAACCGTCGGGGGCCCACATCAGGTCTCTGGGACCAAAGAGGTTTCGGCCGAATACTTCGGTAACGCCATTTGGCCGTAGAACCTGGATGCGCCCGTTCCAGGTATCGGCCACCGCCAATGACCCGTCACCGTTGATGGCAATGCCCGACGGTTCGTGGAATTCGCGGGGTCCTGAGCCGTCCGTTCCGACACTGTCGAGGCAGAGCCCATCATCCGAGTACCAGAGAACCCTGTGATTCATAGTGTCGGTGACCGCAAACCAGCCCGCGGGTGAAACTGCGATACCGCGTGGTTCGCGCAATGATCCTGCCTGCGAGCTCGACTGCGAGGCCCACGGAGACGGGCATTGTGGTCGATCCGGCTCGAACACGGACCCATCATCGCGGACAAGCCACAGCCTGCTCCGGCTGCCGGCGATCGCCACCAGATCATCAGTATTGGAAAGATATTTCTGCCACGGCATTGCGGCCCTGCCGGAGCGATGGAGACCTGATGCGTCGAGTGCCCAGAGCACTTCACCCTGCCACGAGATCGCTCGAACGGCGTCGAAATTCTCGCCGATCTTCTCGGGTTCTGCCCCCTGTCCGGTCCAGATCGTGGAGCCCTCGCTCCAGGCGACTCGGTTTCCGTATGCGGCAGCCGCGGCCACACGTCCGGAATAGACCTGACGCCAATTGGCTGCTCCCTGGTGAAGCCAGAGGCCTCCGGGCCCCCACGCCCAAACCCGTTCGCCGGCTACCACATGCCCCGCCCCGGAGACCCGTCCAGCGGATATCCACTGTGTTGGGGTGTGATGCCACAGGCTTCCATCCAGGCAGGAGACCCAGGGCTCGTTGTTGTGCCTTGCCACCGTCAATGGTTCGCAGGGCGGAGCCTCCAGCTCGTTATTGCGCTTCACCTCGAAGTCGAGCTCGACGAGGCTGCCTCCGCGAAGGATCGCGGTCGCCTTGCTGTCATCGAGAACGATAGATCGGACAATTTCGTTGTTCTCATCGACCAATTTCCCGACGAGACCCGTGCCGGGCGGCAATTGATCTGCCGCCACCCGGCGCTGAGCGCCGGACGCCCCGCGCTCGAGCACTCGATAGAGAACGGCGCCGTCTCGCTCGGCAATCACCTGGACGCCAGGGATATCCCCCAATGGATCTTCCTCCGCGAGGTCGTACCGGTTGCGATCGATGTTCGCCGCTACCGCCCAGCCCACTCGGTAGCGGTCGAGCACTGTTCGCCTCTTCTCTTGGTTGCTGCCGCCATAGAGAACTTCGAGGTCGTCGCCTCGTGCCGCGATTTCCACGCCTGACTGGCCCCTCTGTTTGAGATGCCAATCCCAGCCGAGAACGGTGGGTTGACCGGTGTGCATGGTGATGCGGGTGAACTCGCTGTAGTAGTGACCCGCCGCTTCGGCAACAACATCGCCGGGACGAGCCATGCCCTGGAGACCGCGCACCAGGAACCAGGTCTGCGGGTCCTGGGAGGCGAGAAATGCCTGTCCGTCGAGAGTCGGACGGGGCGAAGTGATGCGTGGCAACTTCCAGCCCTGGGCGACGCCGAGCGGGAGGTTGACGAGGGCAATGAGCTGGAGTGGGGCCCACACCACAATCAAAATTCGCAGTCTTCGCCCTTGGGTTCGCATCAGGGCTACGGCGAGGGCGAATGCGAGCAACACCCAGACCTCGTTGTAGACCTTGAAGATCGTGTTCATACGGTCGATCAGGGTGAAGCGTTCACAGGCCGCGACCGCCAGCATGCCGAGGGTCGCCACCGACCAACCGAGACGATCCATGCGGTCCCTCGAAAGAACCGCAACCGTCGCAAAGAGGGCGGCTGCCGAGAGGGCAAGGGCGGCGGCGCTCGAGTGAAAAATGAGGCCGGCAGTGACACCGATCGCCGCAATCGGCAGCACGACCCAGAAACGACGACCGAGGATCACCGTTGCGAGGATCGCGAGCGGAATCAGGAACAGCCCAAAGTGGTGCAGGATCGCCCAGGCGGGGGCGAAATCCGCATCGGTGAGGAAGAGCCCCCGTTCGCCGGCGCCGGCACTGATTCCTGCCACCAGCTCGACGATGAAGGGGGCGGCAGCAAGAACACTGATCGCACCCGCTGCACCCAGACGGATCAAACCTCGCGCGGGGCGGCGTGCTGCGACCACCACCCCAACTCCGAGTGTGCTGGTCAGAATAAAGAGGTCCCACGGGTTGGTGGCTACGACCGACGCAGCACCGATACCGCAGAGCGCGGCCGAGATCATCCATTTTCGATTGTCAGCTTCGACGCAGAGCCATCCCCAGGCAAAGGTCACGAGCAGCACCGGGAAGGCGATGAAGTGTCCGTGGAGATCAGCAAAGAGGCTGGTCCATAGAGGGTACTCGTCGATCGCGGGACCAGGAATGACGCGCGAGGTCGCCCACCAGAAATCAAAGATGTTGCCCTCGCGAAGCGTCTTGATGAGCCAAGGCCACGCGAGATTTCCGGAGAGAAGAACCAGCAATGGCAGGATCGAGGCGGCGATCGCCGGTCTCCTCCTGCGGGACAGCAGGAGCCCGATACCGGCGAGAATTCCGGCAAAGAGCGCGGGAATTGTTGCCGAAATCAGGTTATAGCCGACGCCGGCGCTGCAACCGGCCACCAGCATCGGATAGGCCGAGAGAACCTCGCCGAAGTAGTAGTAATGGAGTGGCATGCCGGCCATCCAGGGCTCGCCGGGGGGCCACTGTTGAGCACCAAGAAATGCATTGAGAAACGAGAAATCCATTGGTTTCTCGCCCCAGAAGATGGCCGGGTTCCAGGCGCGGACCACGAGAAACAAAGCGCCGATCAGCGCCGCAACAACCAGCACTGAGATGATGCCGGTGCGTCGCCGGCGAAGGGTGGTCGTGATTGTCGTCCAACGCGAGATAGCGGCGCAGGTACCTGCTGCCGACAGGGTGAGATACACCCATGTCGCTGTGGCTGGGCTGACTCCCCAGATGCCGAGCTCCGAACCCATCCACATCAGCCACGCCGGCACGATCCAACCGGTCGCCAGTGCAAGTCCGACGCCGGCGTCCGGCCAACCCCGAAGTATCGGCAATAGCAGTGCCCAGAAGG
>Ga0316197_10003021_pt1 | contig 11972 bp, 7 predicted proteins | sample OudBiesiAoxic_MG_FD_204939 | JGI IMG/M metagenome (GOLD analysis project Ga0316197, IMG submission 204939) | Coastal sediment microbial communities from Oude Bieten Haven, Netherlands - site A oxic | ecosystem: Environmental > Aquatic > Marine > Coastal > Sediment | place: Netherlands...
ACCCATGCTTCCAACGTATTTGGAAATATTATAGATGTAAGATCTATCTTTAAAGGAGGTAAAAAATATAATTCTATAACTGTCTTAGATGGAGCTCAAACATCAGGATTATTAGATTTTTCTAAAATATCTAACCTATGTGATTTTATAGTTTTTGCAGGGCATAAAACACTCTATGGTCCAAGTGGGATAGGAGGATATCTATATAATAATAAAGGTATAACTTTAAAGCCATTACTCTATGGAGGAACTGGAATTAAATCAGAAGAAATAGATATGCCAAAAGATATCCCTGAAAGATATGAAACAGGAAGTCCTAATTTAATAGGTATGATAGGTCTAAAATTGTCTACCGATTGGCTTTTAGAAATAGGGATAAAAAATATAAGGGAAAGGGAAAAGAAAAATTATAAAAGATTAATTGAACTCTTAGAGGAGTATAAGTATGATATCTCTTTTAAAATAGCCAAGAAAAATATAGGTGTTGTTTCTATAATAAAAAATGATTTTACTCCTCAAGAATTAGCCAATATCCTTGAAAATTATAATATTTATACCAGAACAGGGCTTCACTGTAGTCCCCTGGCCCATAAGCATATGAAAACTGATAAAAATGGAACTGTTAGATTTTCAATCTCATACTTTACTAGAGATGAAGATTTAGAAAAGTTAGAAGAGATCTTAGAAGAGATCCTATAAAAAAAAAGATAAAGATAGGGGGAAAGGATGAAGATACTGCACTTAGGGGACTTACATATAGGTAAAAAAGTAAATGGATATTCTATGATGGAAGACCAAAAATATATATTTGAACAGATCTATAGGTTGATAGAAGATAAAAAGATAAAGATAGTTCTTATTGCTGGTGATATATACGATAGAAGTATCCCAAGTGAGGAAGCTACTGAACTATTAGATGAGTTTTTTTCTAACCTTATAAATGAGTATAGGGTAAAGGTAGTCGCTATAAGTGGTAACCATGACAGTAGTAAAAGACTGGATTTTTCTAGTAAGATCCTTGAAAAACAAGGATTATATATTTTAGGAGAGTACAAAAAATTAGTAAATAAAATAAGTATCGATAGTATTGATTTTTATTTGATGCCCTACATCGATCCTTCCACCCTTAGGAGAAGATATAAAGATATTTTAGAGGAAAAAAAGATTAAAATATCTACCCATGACGATGCTATGAAATTTTTGACCGACGAAATAAAAAAGGATATGGATAAGGATAGGATAAACATAGCCCTCTACCATGGATTTGTAGTTGGTAAAAATGAAGATCCAGAAAAAATTGAGAAGGAAGATTCTGTAAAAGTTCTTTCTGTTGGAGGAAAGGAAGCTGTCAAGGAAGATTATTTTTTAGATTTTGATTATACAGCCCTTGGGCACCTTCATAGATGTAGAAAAGTAAAGAGTGAAAAGGTTAGATATTCAGGTTCTCCTATAAAATATTCTTTTTCAGAAAAAAATCAAGATAAAAAATTTCTAATTATAGATATAGATAAGAATAAACTGAATATAGATGACAGGAATATAATAAAACAAAAATATAAGATGGTAGAATTAACTGGAACTTTAGATGAAGTTTTAAAAGCGGATATACCAAAGGATACATATCTAAAGATCATCTTAACAGAACAAACCCTAGATGCAATGAATAAATTAAGGGTAGAGTATTCTCAAATAATGGAACTTCAGATTAATATTGCCACAGAAAAAGCTATAAAAAGAAGGTATACCTCCCAGAATATAAATAAAAAAAATCCAGCAATACTTTTTAAAGAGTTGGCAGAGAGTGTGGGAGTTATATTAGAGGAAGAGGAAAATAAAATTTTAGAAAAAGTAATAGATGGTTTAGTAGGAGGAAAAGGATAATATGAAACCCTTGAGATTAAAGATGTATGGTATAGGACCTTATGCAAAGGAAGTTGAGGTAGATTTTGCTAAACTTAATGAAGATGGTTTATTTCTTATTACAGGAGCTACTGGAGCAGGGAAAACATCTATATTTGATGGTATTACCTATGCTCTCTACGGAGAAACAAATTTTGCAGATAGGGAAAAGACAAATGGAATTATCTGTGATTACTTAGATATAGAAGATCATAAAAATGCCTATATAGAATTTACTTTTGAGGTAGATAGTACTGAATATACTGTAAAAAGAACCCCTGCCTACTATAACTATAAAAAAAATGGTGAGAAAAATAAGAAAAAGATAGGGGAAAAATTTGAGATAGAAACAGATCATAAAAAAAGTATTCCAGGGAAAAAAGAAGATAGAGATAGGTATATAAAGGAAGAGATATTAAAAGTAGATGTATCTCAATTTAAAAAACTTATTATGCTTCCCCAAGGAGCCTTTAGTGAATTTATAAGATCTAATTCGGATTCTAAAAAGAAAACATTAGAAAAAATATTTGATACAAATATATATAGATCTATCAGTGATAAATTAGAGGGGAAGGTAAATGAGTTAAAGGGTAGGAAAAATGAGATAGAAAATAATATTTTTTCAGAATTAAAAACTTTGAATATAGATAGTGAAAGGTGGAATGAACTTCTAAAAGATAAGATATTAGCCTTAGATGAACTTTTAAATATTATGGATGATAAAAAAAATACATTGGAAAAAGAAAAAGAAGTTATAAAAAAAAGTATAGAAGAGATAGATATAGATAAAATTATTGGTGAATTAGCCAAGGGAGAGAGCAGTAATAGATCTATAGACAAATTAAATAAGGCAAAGGAAAAGTTAGAGGAGTTAGATAAAAATTCTGAAAGTATAGAGAAAAAAGAAAAAGATCTCAAGATATTTAAATTAGCCAATGAGATAAAGGTCGAGTATGCAAATAAGGTAAGAAATATAGAAGAATACAATAAAAAAGATGACGAATATAAGATATCTTTTGATCAATTAGAAGGATATACAAAAAAAAATGAAAAAAGGATAGAAAGTTTAGAAAGTTTAACTAAGAAACTAAGTACTTTAAAAGATAGAATAAATACCTTGGATCTTTTAAAAGATGATATAGAAAAATATGAAAAATTATTAAAAAAAATAAAGACAAATAAAGATCTACTAGAGATTAAAGGGGAAAAAATAATAGAAAATCTATCTTTAGAAACAACTGCACTATCAAAACAAAAAAACTTAAAAATAGAGAGAGATAAGGTAGAAAAAGATATTAACAGAGGAATAGACCTAGCATTAGAACAAGAGGAAACTAAAAATAAAGAGACCATATTAAAGGGTCTAGTAGAAACATTTGATAATATTTTTAAAGATGAAAAAATAATAGAAGATAAAAAAGAAAAATTAAAAGAGTTGATCCTTAAAGAGAATAAAAGATTTGAGATATATCAAGATCAGACCAACCTTTGGTTTCAAAGTGAAGCTTATAATTTGGTAGGACAGTTAGAGATAGGAAAGCCTTGTCCTGTATGTGGATCTGTAGATCATCCTTCAAAGGCAGAAAAGCCAGAAGGTGCACCTTTAGAGGAGGAACTAAAGGAGTACGAAAAAAGTTATAAGGAGATAAAATCAAAAAAAGATATCCTTACTGGAGATATAACAAGTTCAGAAAATAGTATAACTAAACAAAAAAATGATCTAGAAAAAAAATTATTAGATGAAGGTTTTGAAAATAATTATAAAAAATTATTAAAAGTAAAAAAAGAAAATAAAGATAAGATAGAGGAGATAAAAGCTGAATTAAAAGGTCTTTCTAAACCTAAAGATCTAAAAGGTTTAGAAAAAGAGGAAAGATTAAATAGAGAAGATATAGAAAAAATAAATATAGAAAAACAAGAATTAAAGGATAAGATAATTATTTTAAAAAAAGATTTAGAATATGATGAAAAAGAGCGTGAATCTCTAAAGATTAAATTGGAAAAAAATCATATTACTATAGAAACATTTGATGAAGATTATACAAAAGTAGTAGGAAAAAAACAAGCTACAGAGTTTGAGAAGATAGAGGTTGAAAGATTAAAAATAGAAAGAGAAAATAAAAAAACTACCCTAGAAGAAAAACTAAAAAATCTTCAAGAACTAAAAATATATATGGAAAAAAGTAATATTTTATTTGAACAAAAACTAAAAGATACAAATTTTTCTAGTGAAGATGAGTATATAAAAGCTCAATCAATAAAAGGAAAAAAGATAGAAGAACAAATCATATCCCACAAGGAAGACCTAGCTTTAGTAAAAACAATAATAAAAGAAAATAAAGATTATGAAGGAATCGACCCTATAGATCTAAAAGAATTAGAAAATAAAATAAAAATTTCTAGAGAAAAGGTAAAAGAACTTGATAAGGAACTTTCAAAAAATATATTTGAGATATCACAGTTAGATAGAAAACAAAAAGATCTTCAAGATACAAATAAAGATCTTGAAAAAGAACTTAAAATTTTTAATGTCTATTCTAAACTTTTAGGTATATCAAAGGGAGAGTATGGAGACCAAAGAAACAAAATAACATTTCAAAACTATGTCCTTGGAGTATACTTTGAAGAGATTTTAGATCGAGCCAATGAAAAATTTACTAAGATGACAAATAATCAATACCAGATGAGGATAGATATATCTAAAAAAGGAAATGCAAGATCGGGACTCGATATAAATGTTTTTGATAGTCATACTGGAAAGGAAAGAAGTATAAAAACACTCTCTGGTGGGGAAACATTTAAGGCGTCTATGGCATTAGCTCTAGGGTTATCAGATGTAGTACAGAGTCAAAATGGTGGTATTCAGTTAGATTCTGTATTTATCGATGAAGGCTTTGGAACTCTAGATGATGAATCCCTCTCAACTGCTATGGATATCTTAATGGAATTAAAATCTAATGGAAGAACAGTTGGAATTATCTCCCATGTAAATGAACTAAAACAGACGATAAATAGTCAAATAAGAGTAATTAAAACTAGCAGGGGTAGCGATATTGAAGTTGTTTTTTAATTATTTTTAGGAGAGGATTAAAAACCCTCTTCTTTTTTTTTGTCAAATAAATTCTAAATTTACATATTAAAAAAAAATAAAAAAAGTGTTGACATTTTTTTTTAAATATTGTATAAAATATTTGTTAGCAATCAACGTGATAGAGTGCTAATAAAAATAAAAAAGGAGGTTTTATTATGAACATCAAACCAATAGGAGAAAGACTCTTGGTAAAGCCTTTAAAAGTTGAAGAAAAAACTTCAACAGGGATTATTCTACCAGGAAACGAAAACAAAATAAACCCAAATATGGGTGAAGTGATAGCATTAGGAACTATTACCGACATTAATGTAGGTGAGACTATTGTTTATAAAAAATTTTCAGGAACTGAAATAGAAGATTCTGAAGAAAAGTATTTGATTATTGAAAAAAATGATGTTTTAGCTTTATTAAAATAATTTATTAGGAGGGATATTGTAATGGCTAAAGTACTAGAATTTAATGAAAATGCTAGAAAAAAATTAGAAAAAGGAGTTGATACTCTAGCGAATGCAGTAAAAGTAACTCTTGGACCTAGAGGAAGAAATGTAGTTTTAGAAAGGTCTTATGGAGCACCCCTTATAACAAATGATGGTGTTTCAATAGCTAAAGAAATTGAGTTAGAAGATCAATTTGAAAATATGGGAGCTCAACTTATAAAAGAAGTAGCTACTAAAGCGAATGATGTTGCAGGAGATGGAACTACTACAGCAACTGTTCTTGCACAAGCGATTGTAAAAGAAGGATTAAAAATGGTTAGTTCCGGAGCTAATCCTATGTTTATTAAAAAAGGTATTGAAAAAGCTTCTAAAGAAGCTATAAAACATTTAAAAAATATATCTAAAAATATAGAGACAAATGAAGAAATAGAACAAGTAGCTTCTATTTCAGCATCAGATAAAGAAATTGGTAAATTAATAGCACAAGCAATGGAAAAAGTTGGAGAAAATGGTGTTATAACAGTAGAAGAAGCAAGTTCTTTAGATACTACTTTAGATATTGTAGAGGGGATGCAATTTGATAATGGGTATTTATCTCCCTATATGTCAACAGATATGGATAGAATGGAGGCTAATTTAGATAACCCATATATTCTAATAACGGATAAAAAAATTAATAATATGAAGAGTGTACTTCCAATTTTAGAAGAAATAATAAAAAAGTCGAAACCACTTTTAATTATTGCTGAGGATTTAGAAGGGGAAGCTTTATCAACGATAATTCTTAATAAATTAAGAGGTAATTTAAATGTAGTTGCTGTAAAAGCACCAGCCTTTGGAGATAGAAGAAAAGAGATGTTAGAAGATATTGCAATATTGACTGGTGGTGTTGTTATTTCAGAAGAAAAAGGTATGAAGTTAGAAAAAATTACTTTAGAAGAGCTTGGAAAAGCTAAAAAAATAAAAGTGAATAAAGATAGTACAATTATAGTCGATGGATTTGGAGAAGAGGATAAGATTGATAAAAGAATTTCAAAAATTAAAACAGAGATAGCTAATTGTAATTCTGATTACGATAAGGAAAAAATAAGAGAGCGTTTAGCTAAAATATCTGGCGGAGTTGCTATTATAAAAGTTGGAGCAGCTACAGAAGTTGAAATGAAAGAGAAAAAATTAAGAATAGAAGATGCGTTAAATGCTACTAGAGCCGCTGTTGAAGAAGGTATTGTTTCAGGAGGAGGAACTATTTTATCAAAAATTGCTTACGATATGTCTAATTTTAGTTTAGATGGTGAAGAAGGGATAGGTGTAGAAATACTTAAAAGATCTCTATATGCCCCTTTAAATCAAATAGCTGAAAATGCTGGATTAAATGGTGGTATTGTAATTGAAAAAATTAAATCATTGCCTGAAGGTTATGGGTTAGATGTAACAAATGAAACATATGTTAATATGATTGAGGAAGGTATTATAGATCCAACTAAAGTGACTAGATCAGCACTTCAGAATGCCGCTTCAATTTCATCTTTAATATTAACAACTGAAGTAGTTATAGCGGAAAAAAAAGATAAGAATATTTCTTCAACAACAACAGCTATGGGAGCACCAGGAATGATGTAAATTAAATAATAATAGGAGGAGTGATTAATTATGATAGAATAATTTATAAAACTTAGTTCTTAAGAAAAGCATTTCAAATGGGTCTGTCTAATATTTTATGTAGGCCTCCAAATTAATGTAAACTATAATTACATTAATTTGGAGGTTTTTTTATTATAAAAAGAAGTAAAAGTAACTGTGTAAATCAATTTAAAAAATAATTTATTTGATTTTTAAAAATATTAAAGTATTATTAAAGTATAGTGTTTTAATATTTATGATGAAAGTCCTATTTTTAAATGAGGAGGAATTATTGTGAGATGTAATAACAGATTAAAAGATGAATATTTTACAAAACTAGATAATTTTATTGATTCTTTAGAAGAAGAAAAAGGAGAGTTAATAACAGTTTTACACAAGGCACAAAATATTTTTGGATATCTCCCCTTGGAAGTGCAAACCCATGTCGGTGAAAAAATGAATATTCCCGTTTCAGAGATCTATGGTGTAATAACTTTTTACTCATTTTTTACTATGACACCTAAAGGTGAACATCCTATTTCAATTTGTATGGGGACTGCATGTTATGTAAATGGTTCTGAAAATATTTTAAATGAGTTTAAAAGGGAATTAGGATTAAAAATCGGAGAAACGTCAAATGATGGAAAATTTTCGATCGATATACTCAGATGTGTAGGAGCGTGTGGAATGGCTCCTGTAGTAACTGTAGGAAAAAAAATCTATGGAAGGGTTAAAGCTGATGAGGTAGTCAATATACTAAAAGAGTATAATTAGGGGGGAGACAAGGTGATTAATGGAATTCATGATTTAAATAAGATAGTAGAAGAAAAACATTTAGCTGAGAAAGAAAACCAAACTATTATAAAAGTATCTATGTCTACCTGTGCTATAACTGCTGGAGCTGACACTATTTTTGACTATTTCAAAGAGGTTATAGAGAGGGAAGAAAATGATACTATAAAACTTATCTCCACAGGGTGCATGGGCCTTTGTCATTCTGAACCAACGATAGAGGTTACTCTTCCAGGAAAAAAGCCTAGTATTTTTGGAAATCTCAATGTTACAAAAGCTGAAAAAATATTAAAGGATGTCAAATATAATAAAACACATGAAACTGACGTATTTATGAGTGACAAGCTGCAAAAAATAGTTTTGAAAAATTGTGGATTTATAGATCCGGAAAATATATTTGAGGCCATAGGAAATAACGGTTATTTTGCTTTAAATAAAGTTCTAACCAGTATGAAGCCACAGGAAGTAATAGATGAAATAAAACTTTCTGGTCTTCGAGGGAGGGGAGGAGGAGGTTTTCCTACAGGTTTAAAATGGCAGTTTGCAGCTAAGAATAAAGCAGATCAAAAATACGTAGTATGTAATGCTGATGAAGGGGATCCAGGAGCATTTATGGATAGATCTGTATTAGAAGGAGATCCCCATGCTATTTTAGAAGCTATGGCAATTTGTGGATATGCCATAGGAGCTGATCAAGGGGTTATCTATATCAGGGCTGAATATCCTCTAGCTATCAAAAGGCTTGAAAAAGCAATTATGGATGCAAATATCCATGGACTTTTAGGTAAAAATATATTTGGAACGGACTTCAACTTTAAAATCCGTTTAAAATATGGAGCAGGTGCATTTGTTTGCGGTGAGGAAACAGCTCTACTTCATTCCATGGAAGGAAAAAGAGGAGAACCTACCTTAAAACCACCCTTTCCTGCTGAAGCTGGGTACTGGGAAAAACCTACAAATGTAAATAATGTAGAAACTTATGGAAATATCCCCTCTATAATTAATAAGGGTGCCCTTTGGTTTAAAAATATTGGTACAGAAAAGTCATCTGGGACTAAAGTTTTTGCATTGGCTGGAAAAATAAGAAATGTTGGGCTTATAGAAGTTCCTATGGGAACCACCTTAGAAGAGGTTATTTTTGATATCGGTGGTGGTATTGTAGGAAACAAAGAATTTAAAGCTGTTCAAACTGGTGGACCTTCTGGAGGTTGTCTTACAGAAAAAGATCTAGATACACCTATAGATTTTGATAACTTAATTGCCAAAGGTTCTATGATGGGGTCTGGTGGAATGATAGTAATGGATGAAGATGATTGTATGGTTGCAATAGCAAAATTTTATTTAGGTTTTACTGTGGAAGAATCTTGTGGGAAATGTACACCTTGTAGGATAGGTACTAAAAGATTATATGAAATTTTAGAGAGAATTACAGATGGAAAAGGCTGCTTAAAAGACCTTAAATTATTAAAAGATTTATCTAATACAATAAAAAGAGCATCTCTATGTGGCCTGGGGAAAACTGCTCCGAATCCTGTTCTTTCTACACTTAGAAATTTTCATGATGAATATGTAACCCATGTAAAGGATAAAAAATGTCCGGCTACTGTATGTATAGATCTCATTCAATTTACGATTACAGATAAATGTATAGGCTGTACTGCTTGTGCAAAGGCATGTCCAACAGAAGCTATTATGGGAAGGGCAAAAGAAAAACATTTTGTTTATCAAGACAGATGTATTAAATGTGGTGCATGTTACAATGCTTGTAAATTCAATGCAATTGAGAAGAGATAGGAGGAAATATGGAAACTGTAAAGATAAAAATTAATGGTATAGAAATAGAAGCTCCTAAAGAAGTTACAATTTTAAATGCTGCCAAGAGTGTAGGAATACATATCCCATCTCTTTGTCACTTAAAAATAGGTGAAATGGATTATATAAATGACTGTGCTACATGTAGAATTTGTGTTGTGGAGGTAAATGGACAACAAAATCTTTACCCATCATGTGAAACAAGGGTAGCTGAAGGGATGGATATAGTTACAAATTCTACGGAACTAATTGAAATAAGAAAATCAATTTTAGAATTACTGCTATCTAATCATCCAAAAAACTGTTTGACATGTTCAAAATCAGGAGAATGTGAATTACAAAAATTAGCCAATGAATTCAGGATAAAAAATATCAGATTTGAAGGAGAGGAGTCAACCTATAGAATAGATAATTCAGCTGCAATAATAAGAGATATCGATAAATGTATTATGTGTAGAAGGTGTGAAACTATGTGTAATAAGGTTCAAACTTGTTATGTATTATCTGCTGTTAACAGGGGTTTTGAAGCAGTTATATCCCCCACTTATGAACAAGATATAGAGGACACTAGTTGTACTTTTTGTGGTCAGTGTGTAGCTGTATGTCCTGTTGGAGCTCTTCATGAGAGAGATTACACTTGGGAGGCAGTGGAAGCTTTGGCTGACCCTAGTAAAATAACGGTAGCACAGATAGCCCCAGCTGTGAGAGTAGCTCTCGGGGAAGAATTTGGGTTTGAACCAGGAACAGATGTGAGTGGAAAAATGGTCAATGTCTTAAAGAAAATGGGTTTTGACCATGTATTTGATACAAATTTTGCTGCAGATCTGACTATTATGGAAGAGGCAACAGAATTAAAAAGTAGAATAGAAAGATATCTAGCTGGGGATAAAGATGTAAAACTTCCGCTACTCACATCATGCTGCCCAGCATGGGTGAAATTTATAGAACATAATTATCCTGAAATGCTCGATATTCCATCTACTGCTAAATCTCCTCAACAAATGTTTAGTAGTGTGATAAAAGAAATATGGGCTAAAGACATGGGGTTGAAAAGAGAGGATGTGTTTATGATCTCTATAATGCCATGCCTTGCTAAAAAATACGAGGCTTCTAGGGTTGAATTTTCAAAAGATGGAAATAGAGATACCGATCTATCTATTTCAACGAGGGAATTAGCTAATTTAATAAAACAGAGTGGTTTTAATTTTAAAGTGTTGGAGGATATACCTTTTGATAATCCTTTTGGAGTTTCAAGTGGAGCTGCCGATATATTTGGTAGAACAGGAGGAGTAATAGAGGCTGCTACGAGAACTGCCTATGAGTGGATTACAGGAACTAGTTTAGAAAATGTTGATTTTTCTCAGTTGAGGGGACTGGAAGGTGTTAGGATAGCAGAAGTTCCCGAACTAACAATAGATGGATCACCCCTAAGAATTGGTATAGCCCATGGACTTGGGTCAGCTAGGGAATTATTAGATAAAATTAAAAATGGAGAAGAGATTTTACACGCTATAGAAATTATGGCATGCAAAGGTGGATGCGTTGGAGGGGGAGGACAGCCTTATCACCATGGTGATTTTGAAATTATAAAAAAAAGATTTGAGGGAATTCAAGCTAGGGATAATAATAAAAAAATGAGAAAGTCCCATGAAAATCCTTACATTAAAGAACTCTATGAAAAATATTTAGGAGAACCTATGAGTGAAAAAGCACATGAACTTTTACATACGAAATACTTCCCTAAAAAGAAAAATTAAAGAGCTTCAATTATATTTATTGCAGTTTTATTAGCAAGCCTAGGTTCTTTAAATTATTTATTTATAAAATAAATATAGCAATTGTTAGGCTTTTTCTATGGAATACAAGGTAATATGAAAATGTGACTATAAAAGTGATAATCACATTTATAGTCACATTTATTAGATTTAATTAGATTGGAACAGATAAAATAAAATCATAAAACTCAACAAAAATAAGTTTTCTATGGGTTTTAGATTCAATTAGATTTGTTTAATTTCCTCTTGGGCTATTCCCACTCAATAGTTGCATTTTTCTTATAACCTCTGAGGGTGTCCAGAAAAGTCTGCAAATAGAAAAAAAGTTCCTATGATAATTTTTAATACGATAAAAAATTTATGTTTTTTATTAATTTAAGTATAATTTTAAAATTTAAGCATGTCAAGCAAGCCTTAAGAAAAAAGGCTTCTTGGCATATTTTTTTTTACTTTATTCCAGAATTCTATCAGCATACATTATTGATAACTCACCATAAACTTTTCCCCAATTTCGAAGTGGAAAAGCCCATTTCTTTGTAGCTATTT
>Ga0316197_10003022_pt1 | contig 11971 bp, 11 predicted proteins | sample OudBiesiAoxic_MG_FD_204939 | JGI IMG/M metagenome (GOLD analysis project Ga0316197, IMG submission 204939) | Coastal sediment microbial communities from Oude Bieten Haven, Netherlands - site A oxic | ecosystem: Environmental > Aquatic > Marine > Coastal > Sediment | place: Netherlands...
CACACTGTCTGCCTTTCAACCCCGTCAAGAACAGTTGGCGATCACCTTTCGAGACGTTACCGACCAGAAACTGGTAGCGGAGGAAATCAAGAGCGTTGCCCGGTTTCCCGAAGAAAACCCTAATCCTGTGATGCGGATTTCTGCCGGTGGGAAGTTGCTTTATACCAATACATCAGCGAAAGTGTTGCTGCAGAGCATGGGTTGGAAGAAAGACAGTCCGCTGCCGGATGCGATCCTCAGGGCGGTGCAAGGTGCCGCGGATGATGGGTTAATATCAGAATTCGAGATAGGCTCACCCTCAGGTAATATTTTTTCTTTCGTGCTTTCGGACGCGACGAAAACTGGCTATCTAAACATTTACGGACGCGATATCACCGACAAAGTAAGCGCCCTTGTGGCCCTTAAAAAAGCGCACGGCCAATTGGAAACCCGTGTAATGGAGCGCACCGCAGAGTTGGAGAACGCCAATCGGAATCTATTATCGCAATTCAATAAAAGAAAAGTGGTCGAAAAATCTTTGCTGGATAAAACCCAAGAGCTGGAGGCCCAGTCTGCCAGCCTGGCAGAGGTCAACGCCGCTCTGAGGGTGCTATTGAAACAGCGTGACAACGACCGCCGTGAACTCGAAGAGAATTTACTGGTCAATATCAATGATCTTGTCAGGCCCCATCTGGCCAAACTGATGGTCAAAAATCTTGGGCAGAAGGAAAAAGGCCTTCTGCGCGTCATCGAATCCAACCTCGAAGACATCGTCTCACCCCTGACCCGCAAATTAACTGTCGAACTCGCCCGGCTTTCCCCAGCGGAAACCCAGGTGGCCAATCTTATCCGGCAAGGCAAGACCACCAAGGAAATCGCCGAACTGATGGGCCTGGCGACCAGCACCATCGATTTTCACCGGCACAATATCCGCAGCAAACTGGGTTTGAAGCACAAAGGGATCAACCTTGCAACTTACCTGACCTCTATCACATAATATTGGTATTTCCCCCATAATAGACCCACAGACAACCCGTCTTGTAATCCTGCAAGCAATATCAGAAATTGATACATAGTTCCCGGGACGACATCGCACCGGCCCCACCCGTCGCACGAGTGAATCGCTGCATCTGAAACGGGGACGGATTCTGGAAAAAGGCCAATGGGGGTGAACGGCGGATTCAGGGCACCAGGGGTGAAGCCGGTTGGGTTACAGTTAAGGGGTGGACAATCATGAAAGAACTGATCGAGTACATCGCCAAGCATTTGGTGGATCATCCGGAGAATGTTGCTGTTAACGAAGTCGGCGGGGATCATGCGTCATTACTGGAGTTGAAGGTCGGTATTGGCGATACGGGCCAGGTCATCGGCAAGCGCGGGCGCACGGCCGATGCACTACGGACGATCCTAACGGCCGTGGCGGCCAAACAAAAGAAGCGCATGATGCTTGAAATTATCGATTGAATCCGCCATCAGATTTATGGTGGTCTCAACTTCGAAATGCATCCGTCGGCCCTTCGAACAGGAGGCAACAAAATGAGAATAGGCCAAGCACCTATCGAAAATCCGACATCGAGCTTAGAACAGGATACCCGGCGGAAGCGATCCAATCGTCACGCAGAAAATCGGCCAGCTGATTACCGGGTGTTGGTGGTCGACGATGACGCTGCTGTTTGTGACGCAGTTGCAAAAATATTGTCGTCTTTCGGGTATACGGTTTCAAGGGCCGACGACGGCCTCGCTGCCATGAGCCATTTGGCGACCTCGCAATACGATTTGGTGATTACAGACTTTGACATGCCGTTGATGAACGGATACCGCCTGTCGGTCTGGCTCAAACAGGAATCACCGGGCACGATCGTCGTCATCATGACAGCCGCCTGCCAAGCTGAAATTAACCAATACATGCTCACCGGTCTGGTTGATAAATGGCTTTTCAAACCGTTCGGGGCTGAGGTGTTGTGCGAGGCGCTCAGCACGGTTGGATTGCCGACTGATTTCTGCCAAACCAGCTAAGTCGTAAAGTGAGGTTTTCAAAATCGAGCTGGCAGATGCGGCAGACGCGACAATCGCACGATTAGGTTAAGCATATCCGGTGGGAGAGATTGATTTGAGCGGTATATCATCCGTGATAGTGAGCGTTATTATCGTGCAGAATATGAGGGATATATAGAATATGGCCAGCAACTTCCAAGTCGATGTCATACGCAGGGATCCAAGTAGCCTCTATGTGAGAATCATTGGAGATCTCGACGGGGCATCGGCGTATCGGCTTCTAAACTTAATCGAAAAAGACAAACGCAGATTCCGCAAAATTACGATAGATACCAACGCGTTGAGAAAGGTGCATGCGTTTGGTTCAGATATACTCGGCACGAATATGAGAGGTTTGAAGAATAGCGGCGTGGACATTGTTTTTATCGGTCGATTTAAAAAGTCTTTCGTATCTGAGTGATATCTCAGAGCCCTATCCTATATAACTCATGAAATCTTTTCAGAGTTCAGAACATGGGTGAATATTCATTCGCTCGTTAATTAACCAGTGAATATTCGACTCCGGTTTAGATTTGTAAAAATAACTATATTGAAGTCAGCGTCAAATAGGTTACTGGAATGACTTTAAATCGGTATGATAACAAATTCACGAGTCAGCACAATTTTTCCCGACTTTCGCTGGAAGGTAAAGTCTGTTCTGAGCATCCGACCGATCACAAAGCCTGCCGGAAAAGAGCCTCTTTTTGTCCGATGGCATTCCCAAATACGGTACACGTCGGGCGCGGCCAGATCCGGCATATCGGTAGTGATACAAATTCGATTGCCGTTGAGTTGTCGATGGGTAAGCGGTTTCAAATAACCTTAAAAGGAAAATTATCATCAGACGTGCAGTTTGATACCAATGGGCGTTTATCCAGCATTCTCGATTTCAAAATCGGGGATAGCGTCACGATCCACTGGCGCAACACGAAAGATGGGGCAATAATCTTGGCGCTCATCTCTGGTTATCCGGCACAGATCATTGATTTCGCTGATGTACGCAGCAGTAAACGAAAAAAATTGAATATATCCGGCATCTAAAAATTTACGTTCTGACAAGATACAGATATCTATTTCAATATGAATGATGAATCCTTCCGGGATGGTATCAAGCTGTCTCAAGTTCTAACAACCCCCAACATTGCCAAGTAAGCTCAATGATCTTTTAGTTTACACTCTTGCTATTTGATGTATGGTTGTATAAATAGAACCCATCCCAAAAATATTATAGGCGCCCATGGCTGCGCTATGAACCGGCTAGAAATGCTCACATACGGCATGTATGCGCCGCTTTTCGCCGTTTCGTGCCTTGCCATGAACCCTAAAATCCTTATTTTTGAGATGGGTTATAGTAAATCCTGAAAAATAAAAACGGCAAAGCGGATGACATTCTGTAAAATCCGCTTTTTTATTGGGCTGATAGTGGTTGACAAAAAAACGTTCCGTTATTCGATCTTTTTTCTGCAGCCACTTATGCAACCTTTCCGTATCCCGGAATTTATTTTTAGAAAGCGGTATAACCTTCTAAAAAAGCTAAAGTATAAAGGATCCGGCACTTATGAAAATATTTTTGGTATATATTCGTGACGAAGACTATTATCAATTTTTACCGGAAGAACTCGGCGGATCAAAGGCTGGCGATAAGCGGATCAAGGTTATGGCATTTCCGCCGCTCGGGATTGAAACCCTGGCACCGGCGGTGCGGCAACATGGTCACGAAGTGCGAATGTTTGACACCTGTCACCCCGAGATGAAAGCGGAGAATATTGCGCGGGCTGTCAAAGAAGAACGACCGGATGTAATTGCCTTGTCGTTTCTTTCCACCACCACCTATACGCCAACCAAAATCATGGCCGAGTGCCTCAAATCTGCAGCGCCGGACATCCCGATCATCCTGGGAGGCGTTTTTGCCTCTATGAACGCTGACCATATTTTAAAGGATTGCCCTTATGCGGACTGCATAGGGGTCGGAGAAGGCGAGGCGCTTTTACCGGATTATCTGGACCATATGGATGATCCCGGCTCAGTGGCCGGCCTGGTGTGGCGTGACGGAGACAAAATCGTATCCAATCCCCCCCGCCCCATTATCCGGGACCTGGATCAGTTTCCTTACCCAGACCGGGACAGTCTGCCGATCGATTATATCGAGTCATTGCCCCTTGACGTTCCCGCGGTGCTCTCTTTGGACAAATTCTGCACGATTCAGACGTCGCGGGGTTGCCCTTACGGCTGCGTTTATTGTGATATTCCGTCTTTGTCAAAGGGCAAATGGCGCCACCGTTCGGCCGAACATGTGCTGGGAGAGATGCAGATGCTCAACGATGCGGGCTACCGTTCCATCTATCTCACAGATGACCATTTTTTGCTCAAGCGCAAGCGCATTAGCGATATCTGCAACGGTATTATCGACCGCCGTCTCGAATTCCGCTGGGGCTGCGAAGGAAGGGTCGATTCCGTTGCCGTTGACCAACTGCCCATCATGGGCAAGGCAAACTGTACCTTCCTGGCATATGGCGTCGAAGCCGGTACCCAAAAGATCCTGGATCGGCTGTGTAAAAACCAGACCTTAGAGCAGGTCGAGTATGCGGTCAGTGAGGCCAAACGCCATGGGATTGAAAGAGCCCATGGTTTTTTTCTGGTAGGTTCTCCCGGGGAAACCCAAAAGGATATCATGGAAAGCTTTCGATTTGCAGCACGTTTGAAACTGGATACTTTTGGATTTAATCGCCTTTGTGTTTACCGGGGTACGCCCCTGTGGCAGGAATATGTTGAGCGCGGGATCATTGACGATGAACGCGACTGGTATAAATGGTTCAAATGTTCCGATATAGATCCGACCATTCTTCCCGGTGAAGTGGTGAACAGTGCCCGAATGAAGGGATATGCATTTTTATTTTTCCTGAGGATCTTCGGGCGCCCGATTCAAACCTACAAACTGGTGCGTGATTTTGGCCGCTATATGAAAGCATCCGATATTTTTAAATTGCTTTCAAGTCCCTTTCGACGGCGCACGCTTACGCATCAACCCGAGCTTCCGGCTAAAATGAACAATATCAGCATGAAAGCGGCCGATAGACAGACTGCCCTGGTTTATTGATTTGGAGATCCTGAACAAGCCAAGATACCAATAGGGATGTTAATTTGTTGTTTGCCCGGGCATCGACAATAGGCACAATTGCTGAATGAGTCAAAATATTCAATAACCCCTATCCGTTTTTTCAACAACCACTTATGCCACCCTTCCATATTTCGGAATTTATTTTAAAAGTGGTATAATTATCGAGAAATGAAAAAGGCAAGTCAGAGGAGACTTGCCTTTTTCATTTTGTGGTTTCCCGCAGCGCAGTTTTTCATGTGAGATGCACTTACACCCGAGAAACGCTGTCCGAATGCATCCGAAAACCCTTTTTTAAATGGTAACCTTTGCGTCCGTATTCAACGGAACGACGCGGTTCTTATCGTTGGTGTTGTGGTTAGGAGCCATTCGGCTTTTCTGTGTTATTGTTATACAGCAATCTACATGCCAGGTCGTATTCAAAATTAAATACGTATTAATAACAGGGAGTTGAAATTATGTCTATTGGTACAACTCTATATCAAGTATAATGTTCTGACAGAAAATGTAAAGTCTGGTTAACAATTTACGGCAAAAGAATTATTTAGCGAAAGTTGTTAAGACTTATTTGAGGGGTGGCATATCCACCGTGAGGATGCACTCAGCTCAGTCGATGTTTATTTCGTCGAGTGGGATACAGGCGGATTTCGTGTCTCCGTCAAAGTGCCACACGGAATTCATGTCAAGATGACCCCGTTTACGCGTTAATCTCTCATGCAATTTTTACAAAACAAAAAAGGGGCGAGCATTATGATCGCTCGCCCCTTGATATTCTTGGTGGGCCGTGAAGGAATCGAACCTTCAACCTACTGATTAAGAGTCAGGTGCTCTGCCTAGTTGAGCTAACGGCCCGGAAGGCTTGCTTGGTACCAACTTTGGCCGGCACTGTCAATTGTTTTTTGTCCGGCATATCGTATCAGAATGAGTCGCGCGAGCGCTCTTTATGCTTGCGCTGCTGCCGGCGATCTTTTTTCCAATCCTGCTCTCTGCGGCGTCTTTCTCGATGTTCCTGGCGATCTTCGGGATCGATCCGTGTTGGATCCAGTTTAAACGTTCCGGCATCAGGATGGTGCGTTTGGGTTTCCATGGGTGTCTTTTTAACGGTGTCGGCTTTTTCCTTTGGCAGCGCCGGCCCTGAAAACGTGTCGGCCGGGATGAAATCGGCGTGATACATCTGTTCGCCGACCTGCTGGTAGACCACGCCGCTTTCAACCGTTTGGTTGACCCTGATGGTTAAGAGGACCGGGTTGGGGTCGCGGCGTTTACCAATTCGCCGGGCCAATTCCGGGTCTGCGGCTAAAACGAGCCTTTCTTCACCGGATACGGTAAGGCCTTTCTCCTGAACGGCCGGATAGGCCCTGCGCCTGACGCTGGTGTACAGGAGCTTCGGGAGCTGTTGCGCCGGCCTGGCTGCGAAGAGGTGGTCTTGTGATTTGGAGCGAATGCGGTTGTCTTCAAGCTCGATTTCCGGCGCCGGATGGCTCAGCAACAATTCGTTAATATGGGCCCGGCGGATATGCCGCCAGCCATCCTCTTCGTTGACGGCTTTGAGCAGTTCCTTAATTTTGATCCAACCATTCGCGTCCGGCACCAACCCGAATTCATCCGGGCGGCGACCCAGTACATAAGTCAAAAATTTTTCGAGATGTTTGACAGATTGTTGTGATTTCATTTTCGTTGAATAGATGTCAGTTTGTTGGTTGTCGGGAGCTCAGGCGATACGCTGGTGTTGCCATCAGTTGCTTGATTTGTTTCAAGGTCTTTGATACCTACGTTGAACATTTCAAGATTTATACCGCTATTCAAAAATAAGTCCGGAAATACGGAAAGGTGGTATAAGGGGTTGTAGAAAAAAACATTCGAATAACAGCATGTTTTCTGACAACCACTATAAAACGAATGAGTATATCTTTTATACATAGAAACCCAGCCCGGTTGAACTTTTATAATGAATTAGAGCCATCAAAAGTTCGAAAAGTCAACCGGTTTTGACCACTGATGACACGGGAACTTGGGAGAGTGAATGGACACTTCTGTTCGCCGCTTTCAGCAAAAAATCTCAAAAGTATTAACCAGGGCAATAAGAGCGTATTTTCAGTACATTATAAATTCTTTCGGATTTGATCTCAATATAAATTCATTCCAACGGAAAGGACAGGCTATAAATGATTCGAAAACAATCGGACAAGCTGTTTCAGGAAGCGCAAGACTATATTCCGGGAGGGGTCAACAGTCCGGTACGCGCCTGCAAGTCGGTGGGTTCCGATCCGTTATTTATAGCGCGTGCAGAAGGATGCATGATCTATGATGCTGACGGCAATGCGTTTATCGATTACATCGGTTCCTGGGGTCCTATGATACTCGGGCATCGGCATCCGGAGGTCATTCAGGCCATCCAAAAGGTCCTGGAACGCGGAACCAGTTATGGCGCACCGACGGATCTTGAAGTGGAACTGGCCAGGCTTGTTGTGGATGCCGTCCCTTCCGTGGAAATGGTCCGCATGGTGAATTCCGGAACCGAGGCCACCATGAGCGCGGTTCGGTTGGCCCGAGGGGTTACCGGGCGAGAGGTGATTATCAAATTCGACGGGTGCTACCATGGTCACGCCGATTCTTTGCTGGTCGAAGCCGGATCCGGGGTAGCAACGCTGGGGATTCCAGGGAGTCCGGGGGTTCCCGGCGCCTTTGCAGCCCGGACCCTGTCGCTTCCGTACAATAACATCGAAATGGTGCGCCAGGCATTGCAGGAAAAGGGTGAGGAAATCGCCGCTGTAATCGTTGAGCCGGTCGTCGGAAATATGGGTTTGGTACCACCGGTGGACGGTTTTCTTGAAACCTTGCGGGAAGAAACCCGCAAGGCCGGCAGCCTTCTTATTTTCGATGAAGTGATGACCGGATTCAGGGTGGCGTATGGCGGCGCCCAGACGCTCTACGGTATCACCCCCGACATCTCTTGTTTCGGTAAAATTATTGGCGGCGGTATGCCGGTGGGGGCTTATGGCGGACGACGCGAGATCATGGCTCACATTGCGCCCCAGGGGCCGGTATACCAGGCGGGCACGCTATCCGGGAATCCGGTGGCCATGGCCGCCGGCATCGCGACGTTGAAGCAGTTGCAGCAGCCCGGTTTCTACGAGGCTCTCGACGCCGCTTCCGAACGGTTAGTCGATGGTTTGAAGCGTGCGGCAGAGGCCGGCGGTCAACGCGTAACCGCTAGCCGGGTCGGTTCCATGGTGGGACTGTTTTTTTCAGACAGGCCGGTTCGGAATTTCAGTGACGCCAAGACCAGCGACCTTAACAAATTTACCGCATACTACAAAGGGATGTTGGAGCGCGGCGTCTATCTTGCCCCATCACAGTTCGAAGCCCTGTTCGTCTCTGCCGCTCACACAAACGACAACATCGACGCAACCACTGCTGCCGCCGAAGAGGTCATGCGAGGGCTGGGCCAATAACCGTTGCGCGAAGATTTCATGTAATTTTCGGATGAAATATATTGTAGATAAGGAGTAATAATCATCGGTGAACACCCGGTTTAGCAAGGGAGACTTCAAAGGTTTGACAGTACCAGGAGTTAAAAAATTCCTGAGACGATGATTATCATAATTCAATAACCGCGGCTGGTTGACTGAAATAATGGTTTTAAATGACCGCTTTGAGCGGATCGCAAGACATTCCTCCGCCTTTGCCGGAGGTCATTCTATCCGGATACCCATTATGAACATGAAACAAAACACGATTCCTGCAAAAGTCGAGACTATTCACCTAACCGCTGTCTGTGGAACCGGGATGGCAGCGCTGGCATCGATGCTCAAAGATCTCGGCTACACCGTTACGGGATCCGACCAGAATGTTTACCCGCCCATGAGCGATTTTCTGGCGGGCAAGGGCATAACGTTGACCAGTGGTTACCGTGCCGAGAACCTGTCTCACCGACCGGATCTGGTGGTTGTCGGCAATGCCGTATCCATCGACAACCCCGAGGTGACCGCGATGCTGGAGACCGATCTCTGTTTCTGCTCCATGCCTCAGGCCCTTAGCCGCTTTGTGGTGGACGGTAAAAAGCCGATTGTCGTTACCGGCACCCACGGAAAAACGACAACCGCCTCGCTGATCGCCTGGCTGCTCGTTGACGCCGGTCTGGATCCATCCTTCATGATCGGTGGTATCCTCAAGAACTTCAACAGCAATTATCGCTTGGGAGACGGTGACTACATTGTGCTCGAAGGTGACGAGTATGATACGGCCTTTTTCGACAAAGGACCGAAATTTCTCCATTTTAACCCCCATTTGGCAGTGTTGACCGGTATCGAATTCGATCATGCCGATATCTTTGCGGATTTGCAGCATGTCAAAAATGCGTTCGGGCAATTCGTTAGCGGCATTTCCCGGGACAGCACGCTCATTGCTTTCGACGATGATTCAGATGTAAGGGACGTGCTGCAAATCGCCGGATGCGGTGTCGAGTTTTACGGTTTGCATCCGGATTCTCACTGGCGGTTGAAAAGTGATCGGATTCAAGCACCCGAAACGGTTTTTGAAGTAACCAGGGGCAACGGAGACGCTGTTCTTTATCGGACGGGCATGATGGGGCGGCACAACCTTCTCAATACCCTGGCCGTGGTTGCGGTAGCTGGTCATCTGAAGATTCCGGCGACAGTTCTGGGTCGGGCTCTGAAGGCGTTTGACGGTGTGCGACGGCGCCAGGAAATTCGCGGGCGCAAGGCCGGAATTACCGTTATCGATGATTTCGCCCACCATCCCACGGCGGTGCGGGAAACCGTCCGGGCCGTCCGCCCGTTCTTTCCTAAAGGCCGTTTAATAGCCGTGTTCGAACCGCGAACCAACACGAGTATGCGAGATATTTTCCAGGATGTTTACCCCGACTGCTTCGACGAAGCGGATCTCATCTGCATCCGCCGGCCGTCGCTGTTAAGCAAGATTCCGGAAGGGCGGCGATTCTCATCTGAGAAACTCGTCGAGGATCTTACGGTTCGGGGTAAGACCGCCTATTATTTTGCGGAAACCGACGGCATCATCGCGTTTCTGGCCGAAGAGGCGCGTGGTGGGGATGTGGTGTTGATTATGTCCAATGGGGGGTTCGACAATATCCACGAGAGGTTGCTGGAAACACTGCAATAATTGTCGCCGGTTTACCGGGTTGGGTGCATGATTTTCTAAAAACGAATAGAATCCTCATTTGACATAACACTATTGAGAGTTTAACTTTGTAGTAAGCTCTTTTGAGCCTTTGTCTCATATTTCCTCTCTGTTTGGGCGACCGTGTTCGGTCGCCCAACGCTTTTCGAGGATTAGCGCTCTGCCATTTAGAACCATCTTAAAAATATTCTAAGAGCCCATGGCTGTGTTACGAACCGGCTCAAAATGCTCACATGCGGCATGTATGCGCCGCTTTTTCGCCGTTTCGTGCCTTGCCATTAGCCCCCCACTTAATGTTGAGATAAGTTATAGTATAAAGTCCGCTCTATTGGCTTCTTTGACCGGCCTTGTCCTGCAATAACTTTTCCTTCTGTTCCAGCTGTTCAATGACTTTACTGTAGGCGATATAGTATTTATAAATGTTTCCGACATATTGGACCGTCTCGCGGCCGATATCCCGGGCAGCGGCGATTTCCACATTTTGAAACCAGACATTCGGGTCCAGCCCCATATCAACGGCCTTTTTCCGCAACTGGATCACCCGTGCCGGTCCGGCATTGTACGCGGCAAAGGCGAAGAGCGTTTTGTTGAGGTCAGTCATCGGTTCATTCTTGAAATATCGGTCAACGATAAATCGCATATACTTGACACCGGCGTGGATGTTGTTTTCCAGCTTTTCAATGTCGGCGATGCCAACGTTGGGGTCCTTCGCTGTCGTCGGTAACATCTGCATCACTCCGATAGCCCCGGCCGGGCTCTTTTTTTTCTGGTCGAGGCCGGATTCCTGGTAGGCCTGGGCCCCGATCATCAAGTAATCGAAGTCGTATCGGTCCGCATATTTTTGGAAAATCTTCACCATGTCATCGAATTTTTCCAGCTCAGCTTCGGATACGGAATTCCTGATGTACCTGGCGTTGCGCAGATAGCGGTCGAAGACAATATTCCCGAAAAGGGTTCCCTTTTTGTGGCCGGTAACAAATTCATTGATGGCGGCCGCGAGTTGGGGGCTGTTCTTGCGAAAGGCCCAGGCAATCTGCCCGCCGGTCCTGACGGCAATGTCCGGGTGAACGCGGATATTGCTGAAGACCTGCTCCCAAAGCTGCACTTTGTGGCTGTCCATCACGATCATGGGGATGAGCCCGGCATTGACCATCTCCAACAGATCTTCGTCCTCGAACATCTCATCGGCGACAACCAGTTTAACCGGTGCTTTTCCGGCACCTTCGAAGGTCGTGTTCAGCTTGACCAGGCTCTCGTAATAGCTGCTCGACCGGCGGACGTAGATTTCCTTACCGGCCAAATCGTCTATGGCGGTGACCGTCGGGGCAGCCGGTCCGGTGACAAGGACTTCACTCACGTCCGAAAACAAGGGATCGGAGAAGTCGACTGACTTGAGGCGTTCGGGGGTGACGGTCAGGTTGGCGACGGCGATATCTCCCAGTCCGTTGATTAGACCGGGTATGAGTTCGTCGCGTTTGACGGGGATGAAGACGACCGGCACCTTGAGCGTTTTGGTATTGAGCTTTTTATTTACGAACTGCTCAAATTTCTTGGCCATCTCATAGGCAAGGCCGCGTTGTTTTCCACGATCCAGAAAGTAAAAGGTTTTGCTGTGAACCAGAAGCACGCGAATTCTTTTTCGCGCGACAATGTCATCGAAATCGCCCAGCAACTTTTCCTGCT
>Ga0316197_10003023_pt1 | contig 11969 bp, 7 predicted proteins | sample OudBiesiAoxic_MG_FD_204939 | JGI IMG/M metagenome (GOLD analysis project Ga0316197, IMG submission 204939) | Coastal sediment microbial communities from Oude Bieten Haven, Netherlands - site A oxic | ecosystem: Environmental > Aquatic > Marine > Coastal > Sediment | place: Netherlands...
GGTTTTCTTTTAAACAGCCGGTACCTCATCATGGATCGCGATACGAAGTACACAGAGGAGTTCAGAGACTATCTGGATCGAGAGGGCGTGAAGCCAGTTCGCTGCCCAGCACGGGCGCCGAATTGTAATGCATTCGCAGAACGGTTCGTGCGTTCTATAAAAGACGAATGCTTGGATCGCATGATACTTTTCGGCGAGGCTTCTCTTCGCCGGGCACTCAGAGCCTATGTCGTACATTATCACACCGAACGAAATCACCAGGGTGTAGGGAATCGATTGCTGGAGCCACTTGAAACGGTCAGTTCAACCGATGAGCCAATTCATTGCCGCGAACGGCTGGGCGGTATGCTCAATTTTTACTATCGGGAAGCAGCTTGAAAGCAAGGATTCTGTTTTTGCACCATACGGGAAACGCGGCGGACTGCAAATCCGTGGACCTCGGTTCGACTCCGGGCGTCGCCTCCATTTGATATCAAGCACTTAGCTTTCTTTGCTGCTCATTATTTCACCAGACTCCGAAAACCACTCCCTAAATAATTCACTTCGGCGGCTCAACCTGCTCAGGTTTCCGCCTACAATGCCTGCATTTGCTGGCTTTTATGACCGGCTGAATTCTGTCCCTCAACCGCATCACTTACGCCCTTGGCCTTCATGTCGTGGCGTGTGAACGGTGTGAATACAAGCCCGTCTTTCTTCGCTGCTTCTACACAGCGCCGCATTGTCCGGTCCCAGGAATTGCGCATGGCGGTGTACCTTAGCGGCTGGCCGTTTTTGTCGTGACAGTACCGGGTTGGCCTATTTTTACATGAATCTTGTCGTAACCCGCTTTTTGTTCACACTGTGAATTTCTCACAATCCACAAGATCAATAATTCACAGCAATCTGGTCGGACAAGGAGCAATACTCTTCTTCACTGAAATCGCCTTTGCATTGTCGAAAAACGAGGTATTGGAAATGGTTTCATTGGTTAACTCTATCGTCCAACGTCTTGGCTGTTTCACCGTACCGAGGGCACCTCAAACCAAGACAGAGTTGATTCAATCACACTTGGTTGAATACACCACCAGAAAATCACGACGCCATCCGGCGAGGAGCACGCTGACCATGAACTCGAAATCTCGATTGAACGGATTTACCCGCCGTGAGGTGCTGAAAGCGGGCCTGCTCTCGGCGGCAGCAGTGGGTCTCGGTCCGCTGGTATCGCGCATAGCGCAGGGAGCCTGGGGTGCATTGCCGACCGATATCTGGGCACCCGGCGTCAGCGGATACAAGGTACTGGAGCTACATTGCTTTGGTGGCATGGCGCCCTTTGAAAGCTTCTATTATCGCGACGTGGCGGGGTCACGCACACGCGGCTTCGATACAGAAGTCGGCGCACTCAATTGGAACCCCGCCTGCGCCAACGCGCCCAGCGGTCTTGAAACGCATGCATTTTCTACGGACTCGAATGGCAAGCCCGTGCACCTCGGACCATTTGCCAAACCGCTTTGGGACAACCAGAATATCCGCCGGCGCATGCGTGTTGCAGTACAGCGCCACGATCTATTACCGCACGAGGCAGCGATTCCGTATGTTGCCACCGGCTCGCGTCTGGGGCGTCCGAATCAGGCGCCGCCGGGCACGGCCATTCAACATCGGCTTGCGGAGCTCGATCTGGAGGCTGCCAACGGCCGTGTGCTACCGCACTCCTATGCACTGGTACCAGAAACCAACGACACCGGTGGTTCGCTGTTCACCCTCGTCCAGCAGATTCAAAGTCTGGTTGGCGCTCACCCGGGTTCGTCAAAACCGCTGGTTCTCAAGATTGGCGACACATTTGGTGATTTTATTACCCAATTGAACCGCGACAACCTGGGCAGCTCGAAGGATGCGGCCAATGCGTTGATCGATCAGTTCCGTGCGCTGTACCGCGACAAGCTGCGCTGGCAACCCGAAAATTTTGTGACGCGCTCGACAGCATTCTCCGACTACGACGCAGCAGCCGCCAGACTCATGAACGCTGATACACTGGAAAGCCTGCTATCCGGTTCGCCTCAGACGATCAACCCCCAGGCATTTTGTGCGCGCGAAGGCGCACTGCCCTTCGATACAGCTGACAATGGCACGCGAGCGGCGCTGGAGTTCGCTGCGTTCTTATTGACACGTCCGGCCAACGAGGCCGCAAGTTCAGTGTTTGTGCTCGATTCAGGTATTGCACGTACCGGTCTCCCTTATGATGTGCATACTGCTTTTAACGCAGCAGATACCGGCACCAACTTGTGGAATTTGCTGGATTCACTGGTGTCAGTCATCCGCGATCCGAACAACCCGACGGCCGATGACGCCAACAAGATCGACCTGAACGACACGCTGGTCGTGATCAATACCGACTTTGGTCGCACACCTTTCAAGAGTTTCTCAAATGCGCCAAGCCCGGCGTCGAATGGCCGGGACCATTACCCCGAGTGTTACACCAAGGTGCTGATCGGCGGACCGATTCCACTGGAAGCCAGCGACGGCGTAGCCAATCGCGTGATCGGTTCGATCACCGACGGCTCGGACGAGACCGTCATGTCGGATGTTCCATTCAGCGCCACCGACACCAAGGCCGCGATGCTGATGGCGGCCGGTATCGATCCGTTTGCCGGTGAAAATTTTGCCCTGGGTTCTCTGACTCCATCTCTGGTTGTTCCGAGCGCCGATCCCCATCACGCCACGATGGAAAATCTGCGTCAGGTCTTTTTCGGCGTTTCCTAAGCAAGAGGTTCGACATCATGAAATTCTTCGCTCTGACAAAGTTATTGACGATCCTCAGCACTGCCGCAGTGACGGGCGCGGTCTTGTTAGTAGCATGTTCAACGGCACCACCGTTGCCGGAACCCGGCGTCGACGATGCGGGTGATGCATCGTTTGTCCGACAAGTTGTACCGATTCTGCTGGGCCGCAAGGTGCGCGGCTATGAGGAGCTTACGGCGCTGACCGATATCATCGCTGCGACTGATCGCGAGACGTTTATTCGAGCACTCATGGAAGAAGACGAGTTCGGTGTCTACTGGTCCGAGGCCCTGGTCGACCAGTTACGGGTGGCCCGGGAAGGCGCCAAGTCGCAGACGAGCTGCTATGGTGCGCCACTGCTGGCGGGACCGGTAACGGATACCCTGGCCGATTTTGTACTCAACAACGTGCCGTCGGCTGACTTCGGTACCGCTTTCAATATGTCTGATCTCGTTGCATCGGCGATCAAAAAGGACAACCTGTTCCCAATATACAAGGCGCATGTGTTTCCAATGGTCAATCAGCCCGCGGGGTTTTTTGGCGATCTTGCTGAGCAGATGCGCCGTGCCGATCTGGCTACGAGCTTTGAACACACGTACCTGAATCGCCAGCAGCTATGCCTGCAGTGCCATAACTCCGAGACGTCGACATCGGGCGAGGAATCCGGCTGGGATCGCACGCACCCGGTACCAGGGCATTTCGAGGCGGCGATCTACGGCTCGTCTTCGGGCACGTCACCGGAGCAGGCGTCGGCGATCTTCCGAACCGATGTGCGATCCGGTAGCGACTTCATTCCCTGGGGCATGCAAACCGGTTGTGGCACGTTCCAGTCCTCCGTGGCTAAAGACCCCGAAAATTTTTCTGCATGGTTCACACGGCCGTTGGGGCGCCAGGTGTGGGTGCGCAATGTCTCCGAGATTCTGCAGTTTGGCTATGCTGATCTAGATGCAGACGGGCTAAGCCGGTCACTGCCGCTTTCCGAACAGGAACAATGCGAGTTTTGTGCTACCAGTTGCGACGGTGTGTCAGTGGAAGACGACGCGCCCTTGAATGCAGTTAACGCCGCAGCGGTAAAAACCATACTGGTGGATAACTGCGCCACCGTGGGCTGTCACGATGTCGGCGGCGGCGGCGGTGACAGTTTCGACATTCCCACCGACGACACCTGGTACACCGACCTGGTAAACGTCGATGCCACGACCGAGCCAATGGGTGGAAATCCGATTCGCGTGGTTCCCGGTTCCGCCGCGGACAGCTACCTTATCAACAAGCTCACCGGCGTCAATATCGGCGGCTCGCAGCAGATGCCGCTTGGCGGTACACCGCTGTCGGCCGGACAGATCGAAACAATCGAAAACTGGATCGACGACATTCCGTCCGGCGCCGCATGCAATGTCTGCGATACCCTGGATTGCGATCCGCCCTACCCCTTGAATATACCGGGCCACGAAGCCGCCGCGTTTCTGGTGGCGCAGCGCATCGTCAACAACGTCTGGGAACAGGTCATGGGCTATCCATTGACTATTGCCAACTATTTCCCGCGCACCGATGCCCAGCTCGACATACTGTGGCATTTGACAGAGTCGCAGTTCATCCCCGGCAACTGGTCGCTGAAGGAACTGCTGGTCAGAATTCTTACGTCCGAGTACTTCAATCGTAACGCACCGCGGTTTGGTGCCGGCACCACTCCCTACAATCTGCCGATGGTCTACGATCCGTGGGTGGAGTCCGATCCCCGTGTGCCGCCAGTCAGCGATCCCGGTTACGATCCCGGCTCCAATCCCGCTGTGCATAACAATGCGATGTCCGATGGCATCCATCGCTACACAGCGCACAATCTGTTGAATTCCATTCACAATGCACAGGGTTGGCCGCAGCCGCAGCGTTTCCCACCCGCAACAGGTTATCCGGACCGCGATCTCGAACGCGCAATTGGCCAGTATTTGAGTGATTCTTCGGCCGGCTCCAGGACTACGGATTTCCAGGGGCTGTTGCACTGGGAATCGGTCCACGGTGTGTGCGACAAAACTGGCGTGATCGGCAGCGACTGGATCGATGACGTTATGGCAGAGGTTGCCGGCTTCGGTGGTGGCGGCGGACCGCTGACACTCGAGGATCTGACCGTATTGCTTAAAGACTGGTTGCTGTCGGATGGCACTATCGCCACAACGGCACCGGATACCCTGACTGAAGACGAAGCGGCGGTGCTGGCCGACTACTTTGGGCTAGCACTCAGCACCGAGGCGAGTACGGTCGTCGACCTGGAAGACAAGCTGCGCGGACTGTGTGGCGTGCTGGTTCAGACTCCGGATTTCTGGCTGGCTGGCATTGCACCAACGGGTATCGGTCCGGAACCGCGCTTGCGCGTATGCAATGGAACGCCGTGTACCTATCAGGAAATCTGCAACGATCTGAAACCGGCCATCGATGATCTGATTAGCGGAACGCTCACCTGCAACAGCGGCTCGGTCAGTGCATCTGCAGGGCTCAGCAGGATGTCGCTTATTTGCCCCGACGGTATCTGCAAATTTATCCCGATGGACACAAGAAAGGTGGAAATCTGTCTCGCGAATCCAGACAAGTGCCCGCGCACACCGCCACTGTGCGATCCGCGCTGTACGTCCCTGGGTTGTTGTGGTGGCACGCTGCCACCGCCGGAAAAACAGGGCCTGATGATGAGTTGGGCTGATGACGCAACTGCGACGCATGCCGAAGGTATAAAAGTGTTGCGCCCCGGCGCACACCGGTTTACCGCGCTCAAGCAAGGTGAGCGCGTGCGCGAGGGCGATCTTCTGGCGATCGCGCCTGAGGGCGATCTGCAACTGGACGCGGAACTCGGACGATTGCAGACCGAGCACCAGAAGATCCGGGACGACCAGCCTGCGACGCCGCGATTGATGCTGATCACGGGCGAACGCTCCATCGCTCCTCGACGGGCCATCGTCGAGGAGAAAGCCGCACGCATGGATGAAAAGGCCCTCGCAGCCCACTACGAGGAACTGTTTCGTAAACACCGCGAAGGACCCTGGCGCTGGGGCGAAGCGGGCCGGCCACTGACTAATGAGCAGCGCCGCGGGTACGTAGGACCTGAAGAAGAAATGATCAGGAAATACGTTGAAGAGCAACTCAGACGACAGGAGCAGGGCGAGCTCAAACAGCGCCCTGAGTAAAACCATATGTCTAAACAAATCGCCATATTGCTGGACAACTCGGGCTCGATGTTCCACCCGGTAGGTGGCAGCAACGACAATACGAAGATCTACGAGACTGCACGCGGTGGAGAGTTCTTCATCGAAAATCTCATCGATGAACTCTCCGCACATCCCGACAGTGAATTTGCAATTTCAGTGCATCGGTTCGCTTCGAACTATCAGTTGCTGCCGGGCGGTGCGCAGATCGATTCGTCCCAGGCCGGTTTTACGACAGCTCTGGCAACCATGCAAAGTTCGGTCTCCGCCATCGAAGATCAGTCGGCCAGCAGTGCCGCGGTCGGTGTCATGACCGATCTGTACGACGGTGTCCGCCGTGTGTCCGACTATTTAAACGATCCGGCCAACCAACCGGGTTTCGGTGCACCGGATTCCAAGGTCATCTTTGTGTTTACCGACGGCATTCAAACGATCAGTCACGGCGGCACGACAATGGCCGCCTATGAGTCCGATGAAGGCGTGGCGTTTTCGAATCTGCTCGAGGCCCGCGATATCAAACTGGTGGCCTGGGGAACCGGATCGGACGCGCTCGGTGCTGTGCTTGCCGAACTCGTGGATCAGGCGGTCTCCGGTGGGCAGAACCCGATCAGTACGAGTAAGGTTCTGTTCCCGATCGATGAGGCCGGGATATTCGAGAATTGCACTGCTGAGATCGCCAGCAACGCGATTTACATTGTGTCGAACAACGGCGTGCTGCCTCTGGCGCCGGCCGGTGAAACGCCGACGCGTCTGTTGTGGGAGCAGTTCAGTCTGCCTCTACGCACGCCCGTGGTGGTGGATAACCTAGCAACCGTGGCGCTGTCCTCGCAACTGACCAATCACAAAGACTTTGAGGTACTCGTTGACGGTTCGACCAAGGAGCTGATCCTGGTGCTGGTTGCGCACACGCGGCGCGCGACGCCCGGCATCCAGGCGGTGTCACCGTCGGGTAATGTATTCGACCAGGGCAGTGCCGGCGCGCGGGCCTTCGGCGTGCAGAATGCCTGGGCACTGAAAATCCCGGACCCGGAGGAAGGCACTTGGCGGGTGCGTGTGAACGGCGATCGCAAAGCACAACCCATGGTCCTGGACCTGATGGCCCGCGGCGTACAGAAACGCTTTGGTTTCGAGGCCAAAGCCAAACCCCGCCGTATCGACGAACCCGGTAAAGTCACCGTTCATGCCATACCGCGCTGGGACGGCCAACCGGCCGAAGGTGATTTCCAGGTCACAGCTCTCGCACTCGGCAGCGGCGCCTTCGATCTTGCCAGACAGGATAACGGCAGCTATGCCGGCGAGGTAGAAATCCATCGTCCCGGAATTACGATCATTCCGGTCGAAATCCGGGGCACCTTGCATGCCACCGGCAAATCGATCGGGCGTATCGCGTATGCCACCGTGCTGATGGGCCGGGTGCGGGATCCGCGTTTCAGCGTGACTCCGGATACCTACGAGCAAGGCAAGGAGTATGTGGTGAGTCTGGAGCTCAGCGACGCCATTTTCAAGCGCTACTCGCAGGTGCGATTCGGCGACGATATTCGGGTGCTCAACTTTCAAATGCTCAACGCTTCGACCGCGCGCGCGCATATCGCCGTGCTTTCGCACTCGCTGCCTGGTGAGCGGGAAGTCGTAACCTACAACCCGCAGGCCGAAAGCATTCGTCCAGTGAGGGTGGTCGAGTCCAGGGACGAGCCGAAAATTCGAGGCCAGATCTGCTGCGTTCGATTCGACGCAGCCGGGCGCCTGATTGGCATTGTGCTGTGCGACGGGAAGGAAGTGTGTGTGAAAGTCCATGATGAACGCATCCAGAAACTGCTCGAACGGGCACGGAAACGGAATCTCGCAGTGACGATCCGCGTCGACAGCGATGGCTGCCTGATTGATATCGAAATCTGTCGGTAACCATGTTGACGTATTGAGAAAAGGTGCATGCGGCAATGCCAGCAGCGACAATCCAGGAAGTCATAGACAGAATGGACGTGCTGCTGGCACGCTGGGAACCACGTGGCGATTATCGCGCGGTATTTGTGCGTTCCTACCGTATCATCACAATCGGCATGCAGCGTGCCATCGCCGCCGGCGAGTTCGAAGATCCCGACTGGATGGTGCGTCTGGATATCATCTTCGCCGAGGAATATTTCGCTGCCGTTGAAGCATATGAACTGGGCCAAGGACATGTCCCCGAGTGTTGGCAGCTGGTGTTCGATCTCGCTCGTCAGAAACGCGTCACGGCCTTGCAGGATCTGACGCTAGGTATGGTCGCACACATCGTTCATGATTTGCCGATCGCACTTTTCAAAGCAGGCATTGAAGCTGAGCATCGTCAAAGCCGGCGACGCGATCACGAAACCGCCAACGATATTCTCGGCCGCTCAATTGACGAAGTGCAGACTGAAATCAGTTCGCAGTATTCGTTCGTGCTCGGTTTTCTGGACAGACTATCCGGTAACAAAGACGAGATCCTGACCGACAGAGGCATTCGCGCGGCGCGCTACCGTGCCTGGACGCGGGGCGTTGCGCTGGTGGATGCGCCGAATCAGGCGGTCCACGACAATCTGTTGAGCGAACTGGCGCAAACTGCGATGGCCGTCGCTCAGTTGCTGGCACCAAAGCCGCCGTCGCTGCTTGCCCGCCTTATACCGCCGTTTCGGCGCTGGGATCAAGCGCTTGCGCATTGGTTTTAATTTGACAACGCCGCTGCAATGGCGGTGCAGATGCGTGCATTATCATTGGTCTTACATTGCTTTGCCACAGGAGCTCGTATGGCGCAAATATTCGAACGAGCCGTATAATATTGTTATTAGGCAATATTACGGATAATCTGTTCGTCCAATGACCCATGTCATGCAACCGTTCCACCTCCTGGTAATTGCCTTGGCCGGCCGGCGTAACCGCCATCAACAGGCCGTCACTGGCTGTTTCATCGAAGAGAGCCGTTTTCTTAAGGATCAGTTCGAAGGACAGTGGCTTGGGTTCACCGATAAACAGCGTGTGGGTGGCGAATTACTAAATCACGCGGCAATTGGAGTCTGAAAAAGTCCGTTGCAGTGTGGTAGCCATGAATAGTGACTGAGTTCTGCGCATTGAGTTCGAGAATTACCGCTAACAACCGCCGGTGTGTCTCCGGCCAGCGATTGATGAACCCGATCCCGGTTGTAGTATTGTCTGAAGTTCACAAGTTTTCGCTCAAGGTCCTGGGCGTTCCAAAAAAACAGGTGGTCAAGGTATTCACGACGAATCGTCCCGATCAATCGCTCAACAAAGGGATGCGAATAGGTCGGCAACTGCCCGGTCAGCGGACCGTGCGCAACAAACCTTCGAAGTAATCCATCCGTTTCATCCGCTCTTTGGTCAGCATTTCGAGCTGCTTGATCACCGCCAGACCTGGGGCGAAGATCGGGTCTATTACTACGACACCCAGGGGCAGCTGAAATCCCTTCCCGCCGCCTGGACAAGCGTTTCAGCGGCAGATCCCTTCGTGAGCATCGCCGCCGGCCGGAGCTATTTTCACATCGCTTCCCTTGCGGAGCTCAGTCGATTGATAGGGCAGCGAGAAGCATGAACGCTGCCTCTCACCTGGAGTGCACCGGGCTTGCATGCTGTAAAGAAAATTACGCCGCATGCGTTAACTTAATTATGTCCACTCATCGGGTTGTCGCCAGGCGACTGGGCCAATATACAGAAATAATAGTATGCAAATCCATTATATCGATTTGCGCACTTGAAAAACACTGTAAAAGGAATATAATTAAGTTAACATATTATTTGGCTTCGGCTGATGGGCAAATCCTCCAAGCAACGTGCACTGCGGAACAACGACACCCTCAACCCCCATCCCGAGGCGGTCCACGATCCCCTGTTCCAGGAAAACGCTTTCTTCGACGTCGACGATCTTCTGCAGGTCAAATACGAGATGTTGCGCCGTGTTCACAGCGATGGCTGGACCGTGGCTCGTGCCGCGAACAGCTTCGGATTTTCCCGGGTCTCCTACTACAAAGCCGACAGGGCCCTGCGCGAAGACGGGCTCAATGGCTTGTTGCCGCGCAAGCGCGGCCCGAAGGGCGCACACAAGCTCACCGAAGCGGTGTTGGATTTTGTGCGGGCAACCCGCTCGGAAGAACCGGACCTCCCGTTCGAGGCGCTGATCGAGCGCATCGCGCAGCGCTTTGGGATTTGCGTCCATCGCCGTACCCTCGAGCGTGCCTTGGTCAGGTCGAAAAAAAAACGCCGCAGCCTGGACAAATAGGCGCCGACTGTCCCGTCGAGGCGATTGAGTGTTACGAGGCGTTGCGCAGCTGTGTGTTGGGTGCGTCGGCTCAGATCACGGCTGTGGGGTGGACCTTACTGCTGCGCCAGGGGATGCGTGCCTGGAGTGCAGCCTTGAGTGACGATGTGCCGGACCCTCATCGGCTGGGCCCTGGCGAGGCACCCGAGCTCAATTGTCCGACGCGGCTAGGCGGGGAAGTGGTCCAAGTCATGGCCACGATGACTCTATCTGTGCTTCAGGAGGTCTCTCATGTCAGGTGAATGGGCTCACAAGATCAAGGCTGAACATCTGTGCCGCGATGCCTGGTTATACATTCGACAGTCAACGGTGCGCCAAGTGTTTGAGAACACCGAAAGCACCCAGCGCCAGTACGCTTTACGCCAGCGTGCCGTCGCACTTGGCTGGCCGGCGGAGCGGATCCATGTGATCGACACGGACCTGGGCCATTCTGGCGCTGAGCGTGACCGGGAAGGTTTTCAGCAGTTGGTGGCCGAGGTGAGTCTCGGGCGGGCCGGCATCGTCATGGGGCTGGAGGTCTCGCGGCTGGCGCGCAACTCCATGGACTGGCACCGCCTGTTGGAGATATGCGCCCTGAGCGAGACCTTAATCCTCGATGAAGACGGCATCTATGATCCAGGCCATTTCAATGACCGTTTGCTTCTGGGCCTCAAGGGGACCATGAGCGAGGCAGAACTCCACGTACTGCATGCCCGCTTGCATGGGGGCTTGTTGAACGCCGCGCGCCGCGGAGAGCTGAAGATGCGCCTGCCCATCGGTTTGACGTATGATGACGAGGACCACCCGATCTTCGATCCGGACCAACAGATCCAGGGTGCACTCCGGCTGCTGTTCGAGACCTTCGAGCGGTGCGGATCGGCCACGGCGACCGTCAAGGCCTTCCGGGATCAAGGGCTTAAGTTTCCAACACGCCCCCACGCGGGGCCCGGTAAAGGCCAAATCCTCTGGGGGGAGCTGCGCCACTCGCAGGTGTTGCGCATCCTGCATAATCCGCGCTACGCCGGGGCCTTTGTCTTCGGCCGCAGCCGTACCCGCAAGGGGATAGATGGCCACAGTCACGTCCAAAACCTCAGGTGCGATCAATGGCAGATCGTGCTACCCGACACCCATGTTGGTTATATTACCTGGGAGACCTTTGAGGCCAACCAGCGGCGGTTGCGCGACAACGCTCAGGCGCGCGGTGAAGAGCGACGCAAAGGCCCGCCCCGCGAGGGGGTTGCCCTGCTGCAAGGGATCGTGCTGTGTGGTAAGTGCGGTACCCGCATGAGTGTGCGCTACACCAGTCTGGGCCAACGGCTGGTGCCAAACTACCTGTGCCAACGCCATGGTATCGAGCATGGGAAACCGATCTGCCAACAGATTCCCGGCGCCGCTATCGATGAGGCGATTGGGCGCTTGTTGCTGGAGGTGATCACGCCCATCAATCTGGAGGTTGCCCTGGCCGTCGAGCAGGAGTTGCGCGCGCGCGTGCAGGAGGCCGATGCCTTGCGTCGACAACAGGTGGAGCGGGCCCGCTATGAGGTGGATCTGGCCCGCCGACGTTACCAGCGGGTGGACCCGGACAACCGTCTGGTGGCTGATGTTTTGGAGGCGGAATGGAATGAAAAACTGCGGGCATTACAGGCGGCGCAGGACGACTATGAACGGCAAAGCCAGAGCGATCAGCAATGCCTGAACGAAAAGCAGCAGGCGAGCATCCGCGCCTTGGCCGAAGACTTCCCGCGGGTCTGGAACGACCTGGC
>Ga0316197_10003024_pt1 | contig 11969 bp, 11 predicted proteins | sample OudBiesiAoxic_MG_FD_204939 | JGI IMG/M metagenome (GOLD analysis project Ga0316197, IMG submission 204939) | Coastal sediment microbial communities from Oude Bieten Haven, Netherlands - site A oxic | ecosystem: Environmental > Aquatic > Marine > Coastal > Sediment | place: Netherlands...
CAGATCTGCGACGAGCTCAGCATTCCCCAGCCGCCCGGTGGCACCGCGGTCGACCTCGACCAGGCGCAGACGATCGCGGCGGAGATCGGATTCCCGGTGCTCGTCCGGCCGAGCTACGTGCTGGGCGGGCGCGCGATGCAGATCGTTCATGATGGCGAACAGCTCGCGCGAGCGATGGAGGAGCTGGCTGGCTTCGGTTCGCTCGGCAAGGAGGGTGGACTGTCGGCGGAACGGCCCGTGCTCGTCGACCGATTCCTCGCCGACGCGACCGAAGTCGACGTCGACGCAATCCGTGACGCCGAGGGCGAGGTGCTGATCGGTGGCGTGATGGAACACGTCGAGGAAGCCGGCGTGCACTCGGGCGACTCCGCCTGTGCGATTCCACCGCAGACGCTGCCGGCCTGGGTCGTCGAGGTCCTCGAGTCGTATGCGGCAGCCATCGCCAAGCGACTCGACGTGCGGGGTCTGATCAACGTCCAGTTCGCCGTGGCCGGAACCACCGTCTACGTGATCGAGGCGAACCCGCGAGCGAGCCGGACGGTCCCGTTCGTGGCGAAGGCCACCGGCGTCCCGCTCGCGAAGGTCGCAACTCGCGTGATGTTGGGCGCCACGCTGGCGGAGCTGCGTGACGAGGGGCTGCTCAAACCCCCGGTGGGCGGAGGTCACCACGGTGTCGGTGGCGGAGCGAACGGCACCGTGCCGCACGTGGCGGTCAAGGAGGCTGTGCTGCCCTTCACCCGGTTCCCCGAGGTCGATCCGGCGTTGGGCCCCGAGATGCGCTCGACGGGCGAGGTGATGGGGATCGACACCACCTTCGGACGAGCGTTCTACAAGGCGGAGTTGTCGGCCGGCACGGTGCTGCCGACGGCCGAATCCCACGGCATGGTGTTTCTGTCGCTCGCCGATCCCGACAAGCCTGCCGGCCTGGTGGTCGCCCAGCGCCTCAAGGCGCTCGGACTCGGTGTCGCCGCCACGGCGGGTACCGCCGCCTATCTGGAGAAGTTCGACCTGCCGGTCGATCAGATCGTCGCGAAGGTGCACAACGACGGGAACCGCAGCAACGAGGACCCGGCATGGCCGACCGCCCCCGAGCTGATCGCCGACGGCAAGATCGGCTTCGTCGTGAACACGCCCCGAGGCCGGGCAGGACGAACCGACGGCGAGACGATTCGCAAGGCGGCGAGCCTGCATCGCGTGAGCTGCGTCACGACGGTTGCTGCGGCGCTCGCAGCTGCGCAGGGTCTCCGGGAGCGAACCGACGGCGCCCCGAGCGTCCGCTCGCTGCAGGAGTACCACACCGCCGGCACCGTCTCCCCCGATGAGATGTGAGACGAGATGTCCGTCGCAACGCTCACCGGGACCCTCGATCGGCGTCATGCGATGAGATGTGAGAGGACCTGTCGCTCTCATCTCTCATCGCAGCGGTGTGGCGTGGGGTGGTGACGAGCTGATGGAGACCGTGATCGGATCGGTGACCCTGCCGGGGCCGGTGATGACGGCGTCGGGGACGGCGGGCTACGGCGACGAGTTGGCGACGTTCATGGACCTCGCCGAGGTCGGTGCGATCGTGACCAAGTCGCTCGCGCCGTACGACTGGCCCGGCAACCCGGCACCACGGGTGCATCCGACGCCGCAGGGGATGATGAACGCCGTCGGCCTCCAGGGCCCCGGGGTCGAGTACTGGTTGGAGCACGTGCTCCCGGATCTGCTCGCCACGGGTGCACGCGTGGTGGCGTCGATCTGGGGACGGTCCGTCGACGACTACCGCCGGGCGGCGGAAATGCTGGCCGGTGCGCCGAGCGGTGTCGTGGCGGTCGAAGTCAACCTGTCGTGTCCGAATCTCGAAGGCCGAGGTTCGATCTTCGCCCACGACATCGATCTCTCGGCGGAGGTCGTGGCCGTCACCGAGGCCTGTGGGCGCCCGCGCTGGGCGAAACTCAGCGCGAACACCGACCGGATCATCGACGTCGCGCGTGCGGTGCATGGCGCCGGCGCCGAGGCCGTGACCTGCATCAACACACTGCTCGGGTTGGCCTACGACCCCACGACGCTGCGACCGGTGCTCGGTGCCGGAGGGGGTGGACTCTCCGGGCGTGCGATCCATCCGGTGGCGGTGCGCGCCGTGCACGACGTCCACACCGCACTGCCCGAGCTGCCGATCATCGGCGTCGGTGGTGTGGCGTCGGGATGGGATGCGGTGGAGATGCTGCTCGCCGGAGCGGCGGCGGTCCAGGTCGGGACGGCGACGTTCGCCGACCCTGCAGCGCCGCTGCACGTGCAACGCGAACTGATCGAGTGGATGCGCACGCATGGGATCGCACGAATGACCGACGTCACTGCACTAACGTGAATTCATGGCAACACCACCACAGTTGACCCCGGAGCAGCGGGCAGCTGCTCTGCAGAAGGCAGCCGAGGCTCGTACCGCTCGAGCGGAGATCAAGGCCCGTCTGAAGATGGGATCGATGTCGCTGACCGAGGCGCTCGAGTCCGACGACGTCAACGTCGGCAAGTTGAAGGTCGTCTCCATGCTGGAGTCACTCCCAGGTGTCGGCAAGGTCAAGGCCCGTCGACTGATGGAGGAGATCGGTATCGCCGACAATCGACGCGTCCAGGGTCTCGGCGCACAGCAGCGCAAAGCGCTGCTGGACGAACTCAGTTGAGCGCCCGCTCCCTCGCAACCACGCCATTCGCCGCGGTCGCGTGATCATCGTCGTCTCGGGACCCGGTGGGGTGGGCAAGGGCACCATCGTGGACGCGCTGGTCAAGCGTGACCCACAGCTCTGGCTCAGCCGATCCTGGACCACGCGCGAGCGCCGACCGTCGGAACCGCAGGATGCCTACGTCTTCACGACCTCGGAGGAGTTCGAGCGACGGATCTCCGACGGTGGCTTCCTCGAATGGACCGAATTCCTCGGCAACTACTACGGCACGCCGACACCCGACGCCGGCGAGGACCGCGACATCGTGCTCGAGATCGAAGTCGACGGCGCCCAGCAGGTCAAGCGCATCGCACCCGACGCGATGCTGATCTTCGTCCTGCCGCCGTCCCGTGACGAGCAGGAGCGACGGCTCCGCGGCCGGGGTGACCTCGACCACAAGGTGCTCGCACGGCTCAAGAAGGCCGAGGAAGAGGAGCCGATCGGACGAGAACTCGCCGATCACGTCGTGGTGAACGACGATCTCGGCGACACGATCGACGAGATGCTCGCCATCATCGCCGAGGCTCGGGGCTGAGTCGCCGCATCGGTCGGGAGCGCCCCGATCCACGGTAGGCTCGGCTCACTATGGCGCTGGACCACGACACGATGATCAACCCTCCGATCGAGAGCTTGCTCGACAAGGTGGATTCGAAGTTCACGCTCGTCACGCTGGCAGCACGCCGGGCGCGCAACATCAACTCGTACTTCAACCAGCTCGGTGACGGGCTGGGCGGCATGATCCCGCCGCAGGTGTCGTCCACGGCGCGCAAGCCGCTGTCGATCGGCTTCCAGGAGATCGCCGAGCAGAAGATCGTGTGGACCGAGGCGCCCGACGAGCCCGAGCTGCCCGATGTCGATGAAGACCCCGAAGCAGAAGCCCAGGCCGCAGCCGACGCCGCTGCCGCCGAGAGCGACGACTGACACGCTCGTGAGCCCGCTCGAGGGCAAGCGCATCGTCCTCGGTGTGACGGGCGGCATCGCTGCCTACAAGGCCATCGAGATCTCGCGACGACTCGTCGATGCCGGAGCGCACGTCGTTCCGATCATGACCGAGGCGGCCCAGCACTTCGTGGGCACCACCACGCTGAGCGCGCTGGCCTCCGAGCCGGTCCAGACCGAACTCTGGTACAACCCGACGAGTCCGATCCCCCACACGGCGGTCGGGCAAGGAGCCGACTTGGTCCTCGTTGCGCCCGCCACCGCCAAGCTGCTGGCCGCATACCGGATGGGGTACAGCCACGATCTGCTGACCAACACGCTGATCGCGACGCGAGCCCCGGTGGTCGTCTGTCCGGCGATGCACACCGAGATGTGGGAACACCCCAGCGTCGTCGACAACATCGAGACCCTGCGCGCCCGCGGCGTCCACATCGTCGAACCCGAATCCGGTCGTCTCGCCGGTGGCGATCAGGGCGCGGGACGCCTTGCGTCGCCGGAATCGATCGTCGCCGCGGCCGAACGGGCGCTCGGGCCGTCCGACCTCACCGGGGTCCGCGTGCTCGTGTCCGCCGGGGGCACCCGGGAGCCGATCGACGCGGTTCGCGTCATCGCAAACCGCAGCTCGGGCAAACAGGGGTACGCCGTCGCCGCCGAAGCAGCCGCCCGCGGCGCCGAGGTCACGCTGGTGTCGACCGTGACGCTGCCGGTTCCGACCGGCGTCTCCGTCGTGGCGGTCGAGTCGGCAGGGGAGCTGCAATCGGCGATCTCTGAGCGAGCCGCCACGAGCGACGTGATCGTGATGGCTGCCGCCGTCGCCGACTTCCGGCCGGTCACGAGCGCTTCCGGGAAGATCAAGAAGCACGACGGGGTACCCGAGATCGTCCTCGAGCCGACCCCCGACATCCTCGCCGGGCTCGGAGAATCGAAGCCTCGCGGTCAGGTCCTCGTCGGGTTCGCCGCGGAGACGGACGACCTCGTGGCCAATGCAACGGCCAAACTCACCCGGAAGCATCTCGACCTGATCGTGGCGAACGATGTCGCAGCTGCCGACGTCGGCTTCGCTCACGACACGAATGCGGTTACGCTGCTGCGGCCCGACGCGGAGCCTGTCGAGATCGACCTCGCCGCCAAGCGAGACGTCGCCCGGGCCGTCATCAACACGATCGTCGAGATCCGAGCAGCGACTCAGACAGGGAAAGACTGAACCATGCCCAACTACACCTTCACGTCCGAAAGCGTCACGGAAGGCCACCCGGACAAGATGGCCGACCAGATCTCGGATGCGATCCTCGATGCGATCCTCACCGAGGATCCCGAGGCCCGCGTCGCCTGCGAGACGATGATCACCACCGGCCTCTGTGTCGTCGCCGGTGAGATCAGCACGACCGCATACGTCGAGATCCCGAAGATCGCCCGTGACACGATCAACGGCATCGGCTACGACAACGCGCTGTACGGCTTCGACGGCAACACGTGTGGCGTGATGGTCGCGCTCGACCCGCAGAGCCCCGACATCGCCCAGGGCGTCGACACCTCCGAGGAGGTCCGCAGTGGAACCTCGGGCGAGGATCGTCTCAACCTGCAGGGCGCCGGCGACCAGGGGATGATGTTCGGCTACGCCTGCAACGAGACCGAAGCGTTGATGCCACTGCCGATCAACACCGCGCACCGCCTGTCCGAGCGGCTCGCGGAGGTGCGCAAGTCGGGTCAGATCCCGTATCTGCGCCCCGACGGCAAGACCCAGGTGACCTTCGACTACGACGAGACCGGGCAACCGGTTGCGCTCAAGGCGGTGCTGATCTCCACCCAGCACCAGGACGGTATCGACCGGGACACGGTCATCCGCCCGGACCTGATCGATCAGGTGATTCGTCCGACGATCCCCGAGCAGTTCGCCGACGACGACTTCGAGATCTACATCAACCCGACCGGCAAGTTCGTGCTCGGTGGTCCCTATGCCGACTGCGGCCTCACCGGTCGCAAGATCATCGTCGACACCTACGGCGGCATGGGCCGCCATGGTGGTGGAGCGTTCTCCGGTAAAGACCCCTCGAAGGTCGACCGCTCGGCTGCGTACGCCGGCCGCTGGGTTGCCAAGCACGTCGTTGCCTCGGGTGCCGCGGACCGTTGCGAGATCCAGCTCGCCTACGCGATCGGTATGGCGCAGCCGATGAGCATCTTCGTGGAGACCTTCGGCACGGCGAAGGAAGACCACGCCAAGATCGAAGCTGCCGTCCGCTCGACGTTCGACCTGCGTCCGGGTGCCATCGTTCGTGACCTCGACCTCAAGCGCCCCATCTACAAGAAGTCCGCCGCGTACGGCCACTTCGGACGCGACGAGTTCCCGTGGGAGCAGCTCACCAAGCTCGACGACCTGAAGTCGGCGCTCGGCGCCTGATCGACCCGGCTCGGCGTCCGGTGCGCAGAGCGACGTCGTGAGCGACGCTGCCGCCGCACCGCCGCGGATCGCACGGGTGTTGCCCGACGTCACCGGGCTCGACAAGTCGTTCGACTACGCCGTCCCCGACGAGCTGCTCGGGGAGATCGAGATCGGGATGATCGTGCGGGTCGACCTGCACGGACGCCGTATCGGCGGCTGGGTGATCGAACTGCTCGACGAGTCCGAGGTGCCGGCCGACGAGCTCAAGGCGATCGCCAAGGTGACGGGCCACGGTCCGAGCGAGGCACTGATCGAGCTGGCCGAATGGGCGCACGTGCGCTGGGCGGCGCGACGGATCCGGCCCTTTCTGGTGGCGGCGTCGCCGAAGCAGGCGGTCAGAGCACTGCCGTTGCCGCACCGGCGGGCGCATGCGCCGGCGCCGTCGTCGCCCGCGACCACGCAGCTGCTCGAGTCCGGCGGGGGTGTCCTCCGACTCCCGCCCCGCAGCGACGTCCTGCCGTCGGTGCTCTCGGCGATCGCGATCGGCCCGACGCTGGTCGTGGTACCGACGGTCTCCGATGCGTCGTTGCTGAGCGCACGGCTCCGACGCGCCGGTGCCACGGTGGCGCTCGTTCCCGACGACTGGGCGGCCGCGGCCGGTGGCGTCGACGTCGTCGTCGGGACCAGATCTGCGGCGTGGATGCCGTGCGCGGGGATGGCCGCCGCAGTCGTCATCGACGAGCACGACGAGGGGCTCCAGGAGGAACGTTCCCCGACGTGGCACGCCCGGGACGTGATCGCGGAGCGATGCTTCCGTGCGGGCGTGCCGGCGGTCTACCTGTCGCCGATCCCGAGCCTCGTGGCCGTCGAGGAGCTGGCGGGGCTCGACGGCCCGGTCCACCCCGGGCGTGATCGCGAACGGCTGCACTGGCCGCACGTGGTCGTGGTCGACCGCACCGATGAGGAGCCCTGGAAGAAGTCGTTGGTGACGTCACCGTTGATCGAGCGGATTCGCGACCCGCTCCAGCGGGTGTTGTGTATCAGCAACACGACCGGCCGGGCCCGGGTGCTCGCATGCCGGACATGCCGAGCGCTGGTCCGCTGCGAGCAGTGTGACGCCGCCGTCGGGCTGGCCGACGACGGTCGGCTGTCGTGTGCACGCTGCCACCTCGAGCGACCGCCGGTGTGTCAGGAGTGCGGCGGGGGTACCTTCGCCAACCTGCGGCCAGGCGTGACCCGGCTTGCCGAGGAGCTCGAAGCGGCGGCCAACCGCCGGGCGGTCGTCGTGACCGGCAAGGACGATGCGCCCCCGCCGCGTGCGGACCTGTACGTGGGGACCGAGGCGGCGCTGTACCGCGTCGATCCGGTCGACGTCGTGGCGTTCCTCGAGTTCGACTCGGAGATGCTGGCGCCGCGTTTTCGGGCGTCGGAGCAGGCGATGGCGCTCCTGGTTCGTGCCGGTCGCCTCGCACCGACCGTGTTGCTGCAGACGTTCAATCCCGACCACGAGGTCGTACAGGCCGCCGTCGAGGCAGATCCCGACATCGTGCTCGACGTCGAGCGCGAGCGGCGGCGGCTGCTCAGCCTTCCGCCGTACGCCGCACTCGCCTTGGTGACGGGTGGCTACAGCGCCGAGGTGATCGCCGAGCTCGACCGATCCGAGGTCGATGTCGGCCGCGACGGTGACGACCGATACCTCGTCAGGGCGAAGGACTGGACCACCCTCGGCCGGGCGATCAACGACACCGTGCGTCCAGCCGGCGCCCGCGTCCGGATCGTCGTCGATCCACCGCGCGTCTGAGCGCCCGGTCGCAGCGTCAATCCGAGTCGTCGACGGCTGCGACGAACTCCGCCACTCGGCGGGTCCATCCGACGACGCCGTCCACGGTCGAGTCGATGTGGACTCGGGCCTGCGGGAGCAGGCGCTGGAGTTCGTCGGCAGTGCTGACCGGGTGACCCGGATCGCCCGTCCAGGCCAGTACGAGCACGGGGCACGAGATCCCGGCGATGTCCACTCGCGTCGGAAGCTCTGCCACGGTCGCTCCCCGCATCGCGTGCGCCAAGCGCGCCGGATCCCAGCTGCGCATCGCTGCTGCACGTCGCGCGTGGAAGTCGGGGTCGTCGACGAGCGGATCGGGCGGTGCGAGCAGTGCGCCGGCTGCGATGAGCCGTTCGACGCCGTGTTCCTCGATCACCCTCGCGCCCTGCTCGTACAGGTCGGCCTGCTCGCTGCGGGTTTCCCATCCGGTCGGTGGGATGACGAGGACGAGCGCGCGAATCCGCTCCGGAGACAACACGGCAGCGTGCAGCGCCGTGGCCGCACCCATCGACGCGCCGGCCGCGACGTAGCGCTCGATGCCCAGGGAGGTCGCGAGTTCGAGCTGATCGAGCGCGAGTTCGTCCCATCCGTAGGCCGCGAGCTCCGGGGTCGACTCCGACTCGCCGTGCCCACGGGCGTCGTAGCGGGTCACCCGGCCCGGGAGCATCGACAGGTCGATGAGCGGCCGTCGGTCCTCGAGCGCCCGGCTCTGCGTCAGGCCGTGCCCCCACACGACGTCGATGCCGACCCCATGTTGCTCGGCGACGATCGTCGCTCCTCGAATTCGCACGACCGGTAGCCTCGCACGTCCCGTGGACGCAGACCTCTTCCCCGACCTCGCCGCAGAACGCAACCAGCTTGCGTCCGCGCGCCGCGCTCGGGACCGGATGATCGCACGGCTCGAAGCCGTCGACCCCGACGGTGCCGCCGACGAGGTCACGAAGGACTACATCGAGGTGACGGTGGCCGAGGCGCTCGAGGATCTGCGCGGGCCCGGTGCCGGCGACTTCTTCGGTCGGATCGACGACGAGACGGACCGCTGGTACATCGGTCGCCGCCACATCGAGGACGAATCACACGACCCGCTGGTCGTCGACTGGCGTGCGCCGATCGCCGCTCCGTTCTACCGAGCGACTGCGGTCGACTCGCTGGGACTCGAGTTCCGGCGCCGATTCACCCTCGACGATGGCGAGCTCGTGGCGTACCTCGACGAAGACCTCGACGATCCGGAGGTCGGCGGCTCGGCGGCTGGGATTCCCGATCCGGTGCTCGCCGAGATCGGCGCCGAACGCAGCGGCGAGATGCGGGAGATCGTCGCCACGATCCAGGGTGAACAAGACGTGGTGATCCGCTCCGATCTCGACCAGGTCGTCATCGTGCAGGGAGGACCGGGGACGGGGAAGACCGCCGTTGCGTTGCACCGTGCGGCGTACCTCCTGTTCGAACATCGGGTCCGGCTGGGCCGAGACGGTGTCCTGGTCGTCGGACCGAACCGGGCCTTTCTCGACTACATCGGCAACGTGTTGCCCTCACTCGGTGAGCGGACGGTCCGCCAGGCGACGGTGGAGGAGCTGTGTCTTCCTCGTGTCGAGGTGATGGGTACCGACGATGCCGAGACCGCACGGTGGAAAGGGGCACCGGAGCGGCTCGCCGACCTCGCCGACCGTGTCGTGTCCGCAATCCGACCGCCGAGCGATGACGTGGTCGTACCGATCGGTGTCCGCAACCACGTCATCGGTGCCGACGAGTTCGCCGAGTGGGTGTCGACGGCGATCGGTGGCACGACGCCGGTCAACCAACGCCGGGCTCGCCTGGTCGCGATCGCACGCCGTGAGCTGACCCGCCGGACCGGCAGCGACGACAGCTGGCGCCACGCCGGCCCGCTGAAGGCTGCGATCAACGCCGCCTGGCCCACACAGAAGCCGGTGTCACTGGTCGATCGGTGGTTGCCGGGTCCGCGTGGCAAGCACCGCGCATGGACGGTCGCGGACCAGCTCCTCGTCGACGAGGCGAACTCACTGCTGAACGGCACACCATTCACGTTTGGCCACGTGGTGGTCGACGAGGCGCAGGACCACTCGGCCGTTGCGCTGCGGGTGATCGGTCGTCGGAGCCCCACCGCCTCGATGACCCTCGTCGGTGACGTCGCCCAGTCGACCACCCCGGCCGGGCAGGAGCGGTGGGAGGACGTGTTCGCCCATCTCGCTCCGGGAGGGAGTTCGGGGAGGATCGCGGACCTCACGATCGGCTACCGGGTGCCCGAGCCGATCCTCAGCGTCGCGAATCGGCTCCTGCCGCTCACCGGCGTCGACGCAACCGCGAGTTCGAGCGTGCGCGCCGATGGCGGCGCGCCATCGTGGGACATCGGCGGATCCGTCGACCTGGCGCATCGTGTCGCCCTCGGAACCGCGGAGATGAAGCGGCTCCACCGCTCGACCGGGGTCGTGACCCCACCCGATCTGGTCGAGCCGATCGCCGCCGAGCTGGCCGAACTCGGCCTGGTCGCTGTCGACCACGTCCACGGGTTGGGTCCCGCCGAGGTTCCCGTCTTCGGCGCGCACGCGGTCAAGGGACTCGAGTTCGACGGAGTGGTCGTTGCGAATCCGCAGGAGATCCTCGGAACGACGGCCCGCGGCGCTCGCCTGCTCTATGTCGCCGTGACCCGCGCCGTCCAGCGCCTGGCTTTCGTCACCGACGCTCCGGCTCCCGACGTGCTTGTGGGCTGACGCCCAGCAGCCGGAAGCCCGATTTCGACGCGAGCCGTGCCGTGGGGTGGCCCTCGAACGTGAGCCAGCGCTGGAGCGAGTCGGCGCCGAGGTGCTTCTGCACGACCAGCGTCGCCGAGCCGTCGTCGGTCAGCCGGGCGAGCCATCGGAGGAGGAGCGCACGCAGCGCAGGCTTGCCGATGCGGATCGGCGGATTCGACCAGATGGTGGAGAAGCACACGTCCGGCGGCACGTCGTCAGGCTTTGCGACGACGATGTTGGGTAGGTGATTGCGTTCGGCGTTGCGGCGGCAGAGGTCGAGTGCACGGGAGTTCACGTCGACCGCCCAGACCGTTGCGGCAGGGGAGCGGCGCGCCATGGTCAGCGCGATCGCACCCGACCCCGTACCGAGATCGAGTACGTCGCCCGACGAGGCGAGCGGAACGTCGGCACGCAGCAGCAGCGACGTGCCGACGTCGAGATGGCCGCGGCTGAACACGCCGGTGTCGGTCTCCATCGTGAACGCGGTGTCGGGCAGTGTCACGTCGACGATCACCGGGTCCGACGGCACGATCGGCTCCTCGAAGTAGTGAGCGTCACCCTCCTCGGGCATGGGTGTCGGGGACATCCCCCGTAGCCTGGCAGCAATGTCGTACAAGATCAGGACATACGGCGATCCCGTGCTGAAGAGCAAGGCGTCGAAGGTGACCGACGTCGACGGCAAGGTGATCCGCCTGGTCGACGACATGTTCGACACCCTGGTCGACTCCGGGAACGGGCTCGCACTGGCTGCGCCGCAGATCGGTGTGCAGAAGCAGGTCGTCGTCTGGGACTTCGGTGAGGACCCGTTGGCGATCATCAACCCCGAGATCGTCGAAGCAGACGGCGAATGGGTCTTCGACGAGGGATGCCTGTCGATCCCGGGGCTGTACGTCGAGATGCTGCGGCCGAAGCAGGTGTTGGTGCGCGGAGTCGACCTCAACGGCGAGATCATCGAGATCGAAGCCGACGAGCTCGAGGCTCGGATGTTCCAGCACGAGATCGACCACCTCAACGGCGTGTTGATGTTCGACCGTCTCGAAGGCGACCAGCGCAAGAGCGCACTCGCCGAGTACCGGCGGATCGAGGAGCAGGCGGCCACCGATGCCGCAGCAGCCCAACGCAACGGACTCTTCCGCCGCCTGCGCGCCGAGTAGATGAAGCTCGTCTACCTCGGCACGCCCGAGATGGCGGTTCCGCCGTTGCGCGCGCTGGTCGCCGCCGGACACGACATCGTCAGGGTGATCACCCGCGTCGACAAGAAGCGTGGACGTGGTGGTGCACTGTCGCCGAGTCCGGTCAAGGCCGCAGCGCTCGAACTCGGCCTGGTGGTGTCGCACGACCCCGACGACGTGATCGCCGCGGTGGCCGACGGCGCCGAGTTG
>Ga0316197_10003025_pt1 | contig 11968 bp, 12 predicted proteins | sample OudBiesiAoxic_MG_FD_204939 | JGI IMG/M metagenome (GOLD analysis project Ga0316197, IMG submission 204939) | Coastal sediment microbial communities from Oude Bieten Haven, Netherlands - site A oxic | ecosystem: Environmental > Aquatic > Marine > Coastal > Sediment | place: Netherlands...
GCCGGCGGTGCGTTCTTCTCGTTTTCGACAGCTTTCGGCGTCGCGTCCCGCTTGCTCTGTGTTCTCAGCGCGTAGCATGGTCAGCCATGTCTTCCGGCTCGTCATCTCGTCCACCGCGCCGCGACGACAGCCGCCGTCCCACCGACCGGTCCGGCCGCCCGGGCGGGAAGCCGGCCGGCAAGTCCGGGGGCAAGTCCGCCTCACGGCCTGGTGGCAAACCCGATGGGCGCTCGAGCGGCCGGCCCGGTGGCAAGCCGGGCCCGCGATCCGGGGGTCGTCCCGACGGACGGACAGGTGGCAAGCCGGGTGGACGGCCGCGTCCACAGACCGAAGCCGAACGGCGCGCGCAGGAGGTTCGCGCCCGCCGCGCACCCCGCGAGCCCCGCAACCCCGAACTCGAACGACAGCGCATCGAGGAACGCACGACCGAACAGTGGGTCGACGAGGGATCGGTACGCCGAGCAGCGGCCGGAGCGACGGCGCGCGCGTCCAAGCCGGCCGGTGAACCGCAAACTCGACGGCCGCCGAAACCGGTCGACCCCGAGGTGTCCGCCGAACTCGTCGACGCCCTCGGCAAGCAGCGCGGCGTCCGGCTCGCCGAACGACTGGCCCAGGCGTCCGAGGCACTCGACCGTGAGCGCTTCCAGGAGTCGCGTCGACTCGCAGCAGCGATTGCCAAGGAGGCCCCGACCGTGGCGGCGGCGCACGAGATCCTCGGGTTGTCGAACTACCGCCTCGGGCGCTACAAGCAGGCCGTCGCGGCGCTCCAGACCGCTCAGGACCTGCATGCCGAGCCGGCCCTGCTCCCCGTGATCGCCGACTGTCAGCGTGCGCAGGGTCGTTGGGCAGCGGTCGAGCAGGTCTGGAACGAGATCAAGGCCTCGTCGCCGAGCCACGACGTGATGGCGGAGGGCCGCATCGTCGCAGCCGGCGCCCGAGCCGACCAAGGCGACCTGCGCGGCGCACTCGAGATCATGGAGCCGGCAACCAAACGACCGAAGGCCGTCCGCGAGTTCCACCTGCGCCAGTGGTACGTCCTCGGCGACCTGTACGACCGGGTCGGTGACCCGATTGCGGCGCGTCGTTGGTTCGCCACGGTCGCCGAGTTCGACGACGACTATGCCGACGTGTCGTCGCGGCTCCGCGCGCTCGGGCGCTGAACGGCCTCCGGTACCCTGCCCCCGATGCCGTCGTCGAACTTCCGCGCCGGAGTCGTGGCCGTGGTCACCGACTCCCGAGGGCATCTGCTGGTGTTCGAGCGCAGCGACGTCCCCGGTTCATGGCAACTGCCACAGGGCGGCATCGACGTCGGTGAGTCACCCGTCTCGGCCGCCTGGCGTGAGCTCGGCGAGGAGACGGGGCTCGGAGCCGACGACGTCGACCTCGTCGGCGAACACCCCGACTGGACCGTGTACGAGTTCCCCGCGGCAGTGCGGGGCAGCGGCAAGCGGCTGGGGCAGGCACAGCGGTGGTTCCTCTTCCGGGCCCGGTCGGACGATGTCGTGCCGACCCCCGACCTCGTCGAGTTCGTCGCATGGAAGTGGGTGGAGCCGGCCTGGCTGATCGACCACGTCGTCGCGTTTCGAGCCGGGGCCTACCGGGTGGTCATCCCGCAGTTGTTGTCATGAGTGGTGATCTGTTCGCTGCTGCCGCGGAACAGCAGCGCGCGACGCGGGCTCCGCTGGCGGCGCGTCTGCGACCGCGGACGATCGACGACGTGGTCGGTCAGGATCACCTGGTCGGACCCGGCCGACCGCTGCGCCGGCTCGTCGAAACCGATCGACTCACCTCGGCGTTGCTGTGGGGGCCGCCCGGGACCGGCAAGACCACGCTGGCGCTGGCGGTGGCGGGCAGCACGGACCGTGCGTTCGAGCAGTTGTCCGCGGTGTCGGCCGGAGTGAAGGACGTCCGCGAGACGATCGAGCGGGCGCGCCAACGCCTCGGCGAGCGCGGGCAGGGGACGATCCTGTTCCTCGACGAGATCCATCGCTTCTCCAAGTCACAGCAGGACGCACTGCTCCCAGCCGTCGAGGACGGCACCCTGACGTTGATCGGGGCCACCACCGAGAACCCGTTCTTCGAGGTGAACGCGCCCTTGCGGAGCCGGTCGACCCTGTTCCGGCTGGATCCGCTCGACCGGGACGCCATCGTGACCCTGGTGGGACGGGGACTCGAGGCCGAAGGCGCCACCGCCGACGACGACGCGCTCGCCCTGCTCGTCGACCGAGCCGGCGGCGACGGTCGTCAGGTGCTCACGGCGCTCGAGGTCGCCTGCGCTCTCGCAGGGCACCGGCACGTCGAACTCGCCCACGTCGAATCGGCGCTCGGCACGACGGCGCTGCGATACGGGCGCGACGATCACTACGACGTCGTCAGCGCCTTCATCAAGTCGATGCGGGGCTCCGATCCCGACGCCGCGATCTACTGGCTCGCCCGCATGCTCGAAGCGGGGGAGGACGCTCGCTTCATCGCCCGTCGAATGATCATCTTCGCATCCGAAGACGTCGGGCTCGCCGACGCCGGTGCACTCCAGGTCGCGGTTGCCGCAGCGCATGCCCTCGAACATGTCGGGTTGCCCGAGGCGCAGCTCAACCTGGCGCAGGCGGTCATCTATCTGGCTCGCTCGCCGAAGAGCAACCGCGCCGCGCTGGCGATCTGGAACGCCCGCGCCGACGTGCGCGACGGAGCGGTCGGCGAGGTTCCCGCCCATCTGCGCGACGCCCACTACCAGGGGGCGGCGTCACTCGGCCACGGCGACGGCTACGAGTATCCTCACGACCATGCATCCGGGACCGTCGACCAGCAGTACCTGCCCGACACCCTCGTCGGGCGACGCTGGTACGAGCCCTCGTTGCACGGCGACGAACCGATCCTCGGCTCGACGGAGGCGCCGTGAGCGCCGGTGAACTCGTCCTGGTCGTCGCTGCGGTCCTCTGCTCGTTCGGGTTCGCGGCGCTCGTTGTGGTGCTGCTGCGCGTGCACGACGCGCTCGGCGAGGTCCGCCGCGAACTCGACGACCTACGCGCCGAGACCACACCGCTGATCCGAGAACTGCACGAGACGACCGACGAGGCCCGCGCGACCGTCAATGAAGCACGCGCCGACCTCGAGCGATTCGACCGGGTGCTCGGCTCCGCCGAAGCGATCGGGGACGCGGTCGGTGGCACGGTGGCCCGTACCTCGTTCTCGTCACCGGTGATCAAGGCCGCCGGCTTTGCTCGAGGCACCTCGCGGACCATCGCCCGCCTGCGCGGGGCCCCGCGCACGCCGATCGGCCCCGTGGCGGCACAGGCCCACGAACCGCGCGACGCAATCGAAGCCGGGGACCAGACGAGCCGACAACGACGGAGACGACGAGCATGATGAAGCGAGCGACATGGTTCGCCGGTGGCGTGGTGGCCGGTGTGGCCTCCGCGGGGTACGCGAAGAAGAAGGTGAAGGAGACCGCAGCGCAGATCGCTCCCGGCCAGGTCGCGAAGTCGGCGGCCGACGCCGTGCGCTCCAAGTCGCGCGAGGTCGTCGATGCCGTGCGGGAAGGGCGCCAGGTGATGAAGCACACCGAGGACGAACTGCGGGCGCGGCGCGACGGTCGACTCGTGTCGCTCGACGAACACGTCGGCCCGGACGACCAGGTGTACGTCGATGGCGTACCCGTCGAGAGCGGACGGGTCATCGTGATGCGCGAACGGCATCCGAAGGGGCGCAAGGCCCGACGATGACCGTCGACGCGACGGCGCCGTCGGCCGCCGGGGCCGATGTCGCCCGTCTGGTCGGCCGGCTCCGCCAGGAGCTGCGTGTCGACCAGGTACGCGATGGCGCCAGCGAGGTCGACCTGTACCGGCGCGATGCGTCGAACATGTCGGGTGAGGCGTCGGTCGTGTGTTTCGCCGAGTCGACCGAGGACGTGCGTCGCATCGTCGCGGTCGCCAACGAGTTCGGCGTTCCCTTCGTGGCACGAGGCTCGGGTACCGGCCTCGCCGGGGGAGCGGTGCCGCCTCGTGGCGCAATCGTGATCTCGACAGCGAAGATGAACCGCGTCATCGCTGTCGACGAGGTCAACCGGACGGCGTGGGTCGAGCCGGGCGTGCTGAACCTCGACCTGTCGAACCAGACCGCCCACCTCGGCGTGCACTTCGCGCCCGATCCCAGCAGCCAGCAGACGTGCTCGATCGGTGGGAACGTCGCCAACAACTCCGGTGGGCCGCACTGCCTGGCCGATGGGGTCACGAGCGCCCACGTCCATGCGATCGAGGTCGTCCTGCCCGACGGATCAGTGACGATCCTGGGCGGCGAGGATCCCGAACCCGGCGGCTACGACCTCCGCGGGGCGTTCGTGGGCAGCGAGGGCATGTTCGGCGTCGCGACCAAGGTCTGCGTCAAGCTGATGCAGAACCCACCGGACGTCGCAACGATGCTGCTCGACTTCTCCGACGTGGCCGACGGGGCCCAACTGGTGAGTGACATCATCGCCGACGGCATCGTGCCCGCAGCAGTGGAGATGATGGACCAGCTCTGCCTGCGCGCCGTCGAGGCGTACATCCACGCCGGTCTCCCCGTCGACCAGGCTGCGGCGCTGCTGATCGAGGTCGTCGGTCTGCCCTCGGCGGTTGCATCCCAGGTCGATCGGATACGGGAACTCGCGCTCGAACGTCGGGTGGGCACGATCCGGGTGGCGGCCGACGACGCCGAGCGGGCACTGCTCTGGAAGGGCCGCAAGTCGGCGTTCGGGGCCATCGCGCACATCCAACCGAACTACTACCTGCACGACACGGTCGTGCCGCGACACCGGCTCCCCGACGTGTTGGCGCAGGTGTACGAGATCGCTGCACGCCACGAGTTGCTCGTGCTCAACGTGTTCCATGCCGGCGACGGCAACCTGCACCCGCTGCTGGTGTTCGACGCCCGCGAGCCGGGCGTCCTCGACCGGGTCCATGCCGCCGGCGACGAGATCGTCCGCGTGTCGGTCGCTGCCGGAGGTGTCCTCAGCGGCGAGCACGGCATCGGCCTGGAGAAGCGCGACCTGATGCCGCTGATGTTCTCCCCGGTCGATCTCGCGGCCCAGGCCGACCTCCGGCGGGCGTTCGACCCGCATCTGCTGTCGAACCCCGACAAGGTGTTGCCCAGCCCCGCCGGGTGCGGCGACGTCCACAGCGTGCCCGAAGGCGCGTGGGTGTGAGCCTCGACGAGGCTGTCGCAGCGTTCGCTCTCGAGGTCGGTGCGGATGGGCCGGTGGCCATCGCCGGAACGGGCTCACGTGGTGGCCCGACTCCGGGGATCCGCACGGTGCGAGCGCCGGCCGGGATCGACTGGATCCAGCCCGCCGAGATGACCATCCGTTGCGGGGCCGGCACGACCATGGGCGAGGTGGCCTCGGCCCTCGCCGAACACGGCCAGTGCGTCGCCATCCCCGCACCGGGGTCGGTCGGAGGAGCTCTCGCCGTCGGTCACAGCGGAATTCGTCGACTCGGGTGGGGGCCGACGCGCGACACGGTCCTGCAGCTCCGTTACGTGTCGTCCGCCGGAGACGTCGTCAAGGTGGGTGGCCCGACCGTCAAGAACGTCAGCGGCTTCGATCTCTGTCGTCTCCTGGTCGGGTCGAGGGGAACGCTCGGATTCATCGCCGAGGCGATCTTGCGGACCCGCCCGCTCCCCGCGCACGAACAGTGGTTCTGCAGCCGTCGCGATCCGTGGGAGCTCCTCCGCGCGCTCTACCGTCCCACATCGCTGCTGTGGGACGGCCGGACGACCTTTGCCCTGCTCGAGGGTCACGCCGACGACATCGCCGTCCAGGCCGCGGCGACGGATCTCACGCCGGTCGACGGCCCGCCGGAGCTTCCGCCACACCGATGGTCGCTCCCACCGGCCGAGCTCGGTTCCCTCCGCGCCGATTCGTCCGATTCGTTCGTCGCCGAGATCGGCGTCGGCATCGTGCATCACTCCGAGCCGTCGCCGGCGCGAACCCACGATGTCGCGAGGACCGAACTCCACGAACGGATCAAGTCCGAACTCGATCCCCGCGGGCGACTCAACCCGGGTGTCGACGTCCTGGCGCCGGGCTGATGCACCCCGGCGAGGCGGCGCGCGCCTACGTCGACGAGCCGGTCGCGGATCTCGACGCCGCGAGTCGGGCTGCGCGGCGCGCAGCCGCGCAGTGGGGACTGAGCGAACCCCAGCTGCTCCGCGCCAGCATGAATGCGATCTACGAGGCCGATGACGTCGTGTTGCGGGTCAGCGCTCCGACGGTCGACGCCAGCGCCTCGCTCGACCTGCTCGGACACCTCGCACGCGTCGACGTACGGGTACCGGTTGCGGCGCGCGACGAGGTCGTGCGGCTCGACGGGTTGAGCGTCACCGGCTGGCAGCGCATCGAACCTGCAGCGGCACCGATCGACTGGCACGGTGTCGGAGCGATGGTGCGCACGGTGCACGGGCTCGACCCGGCGGAGCTTCCCGGCTCCGTACCGCTCCCGCGTCCGGCGAGCTTTCCCTGGTGGGACTTCGACACGCTGCTCGAGCGTGTCGGTGGTGTGGTCGACGAATCGGCCCGCGTCGGGCTGGTGGCGACCATCGAGCGCCACCGCGATTGGCGGGGCTTCGACGGCGCCGTCGTGTGCCACGGCGATGTCCACCCCGGCAATGTGATGATGACGGCCGATGGACCCGTGCTGATCGACTGGGACCTGCTCTGCTGGGCGCCACCGGGCTGGGACCACGGTCCGATGGCCACATGGGCGAGTCGGTGGGGTGGCGACCCGGACGACTACGAGGCGTTCACAGCGGGCTACGGGCGCAGCCTGGCCCACGACGAGGTGACGCTGGCCTTCGCCGAGCTCCGGCTCGTGGCGGCCACGCTGCTACGTCTCGCCACCGCGTTGCGCGATCCGGCGGCGATGCCGGAGGCACAGCGGCGCCTCGCGTACTGGCGTGGTGATCCCGACGCTCCGATGTGGACCGCCCAGTGATCGTTGCGTCCGCCGCTCAGAGGAACGTGCGGATGATCCGCTGTTTCGTGGCGCTGTAGGGCGGATACAGCAACGACGGATCGGGCCACGTCGGCTTGTCGAGCACACTCTTGCGGTGACTGAACGTGTCGAATCCGGCCTTGCCGTGGTAGGCGCCCATCCCGCTCGCGCCGACACCGCCGAAGGGGAGCCCGGGAACCGCGAGGTGGAGCATCGCATGGTTGAGGACGACGCCACCCGACGACGTGTTCGTCACGATGTGAGCGAGCACCTCGCTGCTGCGGCTGAACCCGTAGAGCGCCAGGGGCTTGTCGCGGTCGTTGACGAACCGGATCGCCTCGTCGACGTCGCCGACGGCCAGCACCGGCAGGATCGGACCGAAGATCTCGTCGTCCATCACCGCCGCATCGGGCTTCACCCCGGCGAGCACCGTCGGGGCCAGGTAGCGCTCGGTGCGATCGCCGGTGCCGCCCACGACCGTGGCGTCGTAGCCGCCTGCGTCGAGCAGTCCCATCAGCCGGTCGTGGTGGCGCTCGTTGACGATCCTGGCGTAGTCGGCCGACCGGTACGGATCGGGGCCGTACATCGAACTCACCGCATCGGCGAGCATCGAGAGGAATTCGTCCTCGACCGACTCCTCGACGAGGACGTAGTCGGGAGCAACACACGTCTGGCCCGCATTGAGGAACTTGGCCCAGGCGATCCGCTTCGCACTCACCGCGATGTCGGCGTCGGCAGCGACGATGGCCGGGCTCTTGCCACCCAACTCGAGGGTGACCGGCGTGAGGTGCTCGGCCGCCGCCCGCATCACGACGCGTCCGACCTTGCCGTTGCCCGTGTAGAAGATGTGGTCGAACCGCTCGTCGAGCAGGGCCGTGGTCTCGTCGACGGCCCCGGTCACCACGGCGACGGTGTTCGCGGCGAAGTACTCCGGAACGAGTTCGTCGACGAGCGCCGACACGGTCGGGGTGACCTCGGAGGGCTTGAGCACTGCCGTGTTGCCGGCTGCCAACGCCGGTACGAGCGGTGCGAACAACAACTGGACCGGATAGTTCCAGGGGGCGATGATGCAGACCGTGCCGAGGGGCTCGGGATGCAGGGATGCGGAGCCGGGCTTGAAGTTCAGCGGGACCTTGACCTTCTCGGGCTTCGTCCACGAGTCGAGCTGCTTGAGGGTGTGGTCGATCTCGTTCACCGTGAACGCGATCTCGGTGGTGTACGCCTCGATGCGCGGCTTGCCGAGGTCGGCCACGAGTGCGTCCACGAGACGATCCTCCTGCTCGACGAACAGCGCTCTGAGCTGCGTGAGTTGGTGTCGACGTGCGTCGATGCCACGCAGTGTGCCGGAGCGGAAGCCCTCGCGGAGTTGCTCGACGGTGCCGGGAATGCGGTCGATGTCGGTCATGACCCCAGGCTACGTCGGGTGTCGGCTCACGGTCCGGGCTGGTCGGTCGGGCAGTAGTAGCAGGTGCGGTTGGCGATCTCGATCCGGCGGATCTCGTCGCCGCAGCGCAGGCAACGGTCACGCTTGTAGGCGTAGGTGGCCTCGCGCCTCGGAATGCGGGCGTTCGCGGCGATGCCGAGCTCGTCGCGGCTGACGGTGACGATGCGGCCGTCCTTCACCCCCTGGCGCAGCATGCCCTGGACCGTCGCCCAGAGCGCGTCGAGTTCGGCACGGTCGATCTCGTTGCCGGGCCGCAGCGGGTGGATGCCGGTGACGAACAGGGCCTCGGCGCGGTAGACGTTGCCGACCCCGGCCACGACCGACTGGTCCATCAGCAGGTCGCCGATACCGCGTGCGCTCCGTTGCACCTTCGAGTACATCGCGTCGGGCTTCGATCCCCGCCGGATCGGGTCGGGCCCGAGGCGGGCCAGGATGTCGCGGCGCACCGACGGCGGATCGATCGAGCAGGCCGTCGGCCCACTGAGGTCGACGGTCACGTAGTCGTCGCCGGGGGAGTCGGGTGTGACCTGCAGCCGCATCCGGACCTGTCCGATCGGCTCGGGGGACGCCTCGGTTCGTTGCACGCGGTACTTGCCGAACAACCCGAGATGGACGTGGCCGACCTCGCCTGTCGACCACTCGTAGAACAGGTGCTTGCCGTAGCTCATGAGACCTGAGAGTTCCGCACCGTCGACTCGGTCGGCATCGGCGGTGAATCGCCCCTGCGGGCTCGAGACTCGGACCTCGCGACCGACGAGCAGCTTCGAGTGATCGCGAGCGAGACGGGCGATCGTGTGGCCTTCGGGCATCGTGGCAACGAGTATGCGGCAGGGGAGTGGACAGCGCCAATCCGAGGAGGCGACCCAGCCACTCGCGGGGACGGCCCACGCCGGTGAGTCGAGGATTCCAGCCGTGTCCCGGTGGCCTGCTCGGAGGTCCGCTCAGGATCAGCGGTGGGCCGTGTCTGCTCAGCCAGCGACGAAGAGTTCGGGTGGACCGGTCACACCGGCCCGTTCCATCTCCGAGGCCAATTCCGGATCTTGCAGCATGGTGTTGATCTTGTCCGGCTCGCCATCGGCGACCATCCAGATCCTGTTCGCGTCACTCGTGTCGCGAAGCACCGAGACGTTCGTCAAGCCGTAGGCGTCTCGCCGGGCGGCATCTTGGTCGAAGACTGCTCGCCACGTGTCGTAATCGGCGACTGGATGGGTCAGGAACATCTTTGCCATGCGCGGACCCTACTCGTTGCCCGGTGGCCACGCTGTCGGCCGGACGCCGGCTGCAGATCGACCGCGCCAACGCCGTGCGATGTCCAGCGAAGTCGCTCCGCGACAGCCGCGACCGTCGAGGTCATCGATGCACGAGATCACTTGGCGCGTCGACCGAGCTGCCAGACACCGCTGACGCGGTCGGGGTCGCCCCAGACGGTGCGGTCGTCGAGCGGGTTGACGTCCATCGTGATCACGTCGGCGTGGTAGCCCTCACGCAACTGACCGGTGTGCGGCGCCTGGGGACCGAGGGTCTCGGGGCCGTTGGCCGTCGCCGCCTCGATCGCTTCCAGGTCGGTCATGCCGGCGTTGATGAGATGCATCACCTCGAGTGTCCCGGTGCCGTACATCTGGCCCGACACGAAGATGTCACATCCGGTTGCGATCTTGACGCCCTTGGCGATCGCGATCTTCATCGCCTGCTCGTGCGCGCCGCTGACCATCTGGCCCTTCTCGTACACATAGGCGGGAAGGTTCTCTGCCTGCTGGAGCAGGGCTTCGTTCACGTAGCGGGTCGGCACGAGCCATGTCCCTTGTTCGACCATGAGGTCAGCGGCCTCTTCGTCGAGGAAGCTGCCGTGCTCGATGGAATGCACGCCGGCGCGCAACGCCGCCATGATGCCTGCCTTGCCGTGGCAGTGAGCGGCGACGATCCGCTCTGCGCGCGCTGCTTCAGCGACGATCGCCGCGAGTTCCTCGTCGGAGAACTGCTGGTGCATCGGGTGGTCGATCTCCGACATGACACCGCCGGAGGCGCAGATCTTGATCAGTTTGGCGTTGGCGCGCAGGTTCGTGCGCACCGCCTTCAACACTTCGGGCACACCGTCGCACAGGATGCTGAACCCGGCGTTGCAGGTGAGTTCGTGAGCGAAGTCGAGCGGGAGCGAGTGGATGTCGCCGTGGCCGCCAGTGGTCGACAGGATGCGGCCGGCGCCGTAGATGTGCGGCCCGCGCATCCGCCCCTCGGCGACGACGGGTGCGAGCCGAAGCCCGATGCCACCGACGTCACGCACGCTGGTGATGCCCCCGTCCAGCACCTTGCCGGCGTCTTCGACGGCACGGGCAGCGGCGCCGACGATGTCCATCGTCGCCAGAGCCTCGAGATTCGGCAGCGACATCCCGACGAAGTGCGTGTGGCAGTCCCACAAGCCGGGCAGCACGGCGGGGGTCTCCATGACATCGTCGTCCGACGATGTCGCAGGCGCAGCATCGGTGGACCCGGCATAGGTGATGCCACCGTGCTCCATGACGACCGTGCCGTGCTCGATCGGCTCCCCCCGGCCGGGGATCAAGACGTCGGCGACGATGCGTGTTGCCATCAGCACACCCTATTCGGTGCTGCAGGAGGCCCTGGCCCCGGACGAATGACCTCGACGACGTCCATCGGAGCGATGGTTGGAACCGCCGACCGTCCCAGAACGACACATCCGCGAGCAGTCGATCAGGTGCCTGGACCCGCCGTCGTAGGCCTTCGCACGTCGGGTCGAGTCAGCGGTTGCGGCTGAGCAGGGCGAGAAGCCGCAACAGCTCGATGTAGAGCCAGACGACCGTGACCATGAGTCCATAGGCGCAGTACCACTCCATGAACCTGGGGGCGCCCGCTTCGACACCGGCCTCGATCGCGGCGAAATTCAGCGTGAGGCTCAGCGCCGCCAGGATCACCGCGATCGCCGTCACGACGATGCCGATCGTGCGGAAGCTGTCGCTGTAGAGCCAGCTCCAGTTGAAGATCGACAGGATGAAAACGAAGAAGTACAGCAGGCCCAGACCGCAGATCGCGGCCGTGACTCCGAAGGCCATCTTCCGCGTCGGCCGAATGATTCGCAGCACGTAGAGCACGAGTGCGGCGAAGAAGACGCAGATGGTTCCGATGATCGCCGCGCCGACGATGCCCTCGGTCTGTGCGTCGAACATCGCAGAGATCGCTCCGAGGACGTATCCCTCGAGGGCCGCATAGATCACACCGAGGAGGGCTGCCCGCCGGGGATTGACGGCGACGAGGATGCCGACGAACAAGGCGCCGAACGAGGCGAGCCAGAACCCGCCGGGAATCGTGACGGTGGTGTTGGCGTATCCGGTGCCGAGATCGGTGGCGACCGGCTCAGTCGCTGACGCCCACCCCCACGCTCCGGCGGCCACGAGCACGATGAGCAGCGCGATCGTCTTGACGGTGACCCCGCCGACCGACATCGTCCTGGGCGCGGCGGCGGCACCCGAGAGGTACTCGCGTTGGATCTTGTCGCTGAATGCGGGGTTCCCACCGCCGAGGTCGACCGTGGCTGAGCGTTGCGTCT
>Ga0316197_10003026_pt1 | contig 11968 bp, 15 predicted proteins | sample OudBiesiAoxic_MG_FD_204939 | JGI IMG/M metagenome (GOLD analysis project Ga0316197, IMG submission 204939) | Coastal sediment microbial communities from Oude Bieten Haven, Netherlands - site A oxic | ecosystem: Environmental > Aquatic > Marine > Coastal > Sediment | place: Netherlands...
TACGCGCCACACTATCTCTCCATGTTGTGTACCCAATCAGTTGGGCATGAATTTGGTTATCCATTCAAGCCCAGTTCTGAAGAGACTGGGCTTTTTTTGACAATCAGTAACCTTATTCACTCAGTACAAAGAGAATCGAATTGCGGAGATACATGATTTTGGCAATTCGGCGTTATTGTCATCAGGCCCACTGATGTCTGCTAGACAGCCTCAGAATAATAATTTATCCGAGAGTTCTATAAATTTATCTCGCTGCTTATCATTCAATGGGCGCGTCAATGTCTCGGCAGATTGATTAAGACTTTTCTCACTATCATTGAACATCTGCTTGCCGGTTTTTGTAAGCATAACAAGACTAACCCGCGCATCTCGTGAATTTACCTCTTTTGTTACAAGACCAGTTTTTTCCATTGGTAAAAGCAGACGTGTAATCCCGGACGCACTCAAACCGATACTTTCTGCAAGTTCGATACGCCGCATCATCATATTTGGTGAGCTAATTAAATTGTACATGACCAAAAACTCAGTGAAACTTAGTCCATGTACACTTAGCTGATTATCTACGCGCTTTAATAAGTGATTATGGATGTTCGAAAGTTTAATAATAAGCTCTGCATTTTTGTTGATTGACACGATAATCATCCCTTGCTATATGCTTGAGTGATCAAGTATTAGTCATCTACAAATACATGTCAAGCAAACTGGATATTCACTGTTCATGCAGCTGTGGCATACTTTCGTTAGAGGTTGTTTCAAGAAGAAGCAGAAATTCTGAAATCCCTGCTCGTCGCAAGCTATCAATAAGTCAAGGAAAATAGCATGGTTCCATTTGCTGCAGATATTCTACATGGTGCCTCGCTTGTTCAGGGAGGTTGAAAACAGGTGTCTACCATTGGTGGACATTAATCACATATGACTAATTGTCACACAAGGACAGGATAGACTTATTAAAAGCATGAAGACAAAGAATGAATCTGTCTATATTTCACTAATTACTGTTGAACTGTTTATTCCTCTTACACAATCGCTGAAGGAAAAGCGCAGTGTGGTAAAGGGGTTGAGAGACCGGGTGCGAGCTCGATTCAATGCATCAGTTGCCGAGCTTGGATACCACGATAAATGGCAACGCGCCGTAATTGGTGTATGCATGATAAGTGGGGACAGGAAAAAGCTTGAGATTGATATGGCGCGTCTGCGACATGTATGTGAAGAGGAAGCGCGTATCGAGATTACCGATATCAGGCAAGAATGGCTTTGATCTAAACGGCAAAAAGGCTGGTTTCCTGGAGGAAAGATATTGCAAGGTAAACGGTAATTGTGTTATTTCACTGAATGTTCTAGATTTGGTGATAATCTACTCATCTATTTAGAATGATATATTCATCTTGCTATATGGCAGGCACTTCAACTCACAAAGGTAGGCGACCATGGTTCCAATCAAGTATCAGATAGTAGGCGAAGAGGATTACGCATTTGTCGTGGAGATCGATGGTAGCGGTAAATATGTGGTTCAGGATGGCACCTATACCACCGAACCGCCGCGTAGCGGGCAGTTAAGTAGTACGCAGGAAAATGAAATCCTGGCTGCAATTAAAGAACTCGGCATTCCACTCGAGCATGACATGCCCGAAGGAGCGACCGCTTTCCAGGCGAAAATGATAATTGGCGAAAAAGGCAAGTCTGTCACCTATCCATTCTGGGAAGGGGCGCTTGAGGAAGACGCCAAGCTGAATAAACTGGTGCGCCTGTTGGAGTTGATCTAGATACCAGGAGATATCATTTTTTATGATCACTTTCGTGATTGAGTAGTGGCGGCACGCAATTGAAACTTTATTTCGTACAACATGGCGAGGCACTGGCGAAGCACGTCGACCCTGATCGGTCCTTAAGTGAAGCAGGGCGGTCGGATGTGGAGCAATTGGCTGTGTTTCTCGCCTCACAGATCGGTGTTTCGCGTATTATGCATAGTGGTAAAACGCGGGCGCGGCAGACGGCAGAGATTATTGCTGAATCTCTGAAACGTGAGTCGTGTATCGAGGTTTTTAATGGTATAAATCCTAATGATCCGGTTGAGGCTTTTGCGCAACAATTAGACGACTGGAATGAAGATCTGCTCGTCGTTGGCCATCTACCTTTCATGGACAGGCTGGTTGCCTATCTGCTAACAGAGTCAGCAGCTGAAAGTATTGTCTCTTTTGCACCAGGCAGTATTGTCTGTCTCGCGTCTACTGCTGATGAAAGCTGGCGACTGCATTGGATGATGAGACCTGAGCTGTTAAGAAAATAATTCATAGAGAGAGATATTTGTCACCTGTCCAGTCGTAAATGCTAATAGATTGATGGCAGATTGCCAGGCAATGACGTTAGACAAGAGTCTTATTTCTGTTCTTGTTCCATCGCCTGCTGAATCTGCTGCTGTAAATTGATAAAAGTCTCCTCGCGGTAACTTCCCCTGCGGTAAAGCATTCCGACCTGACGGCTAGGTTTTGGGTCTGCAAAGGGCAGATACCTGATTCTGTCCTGTCCGGACTGCTGTGCAGGAACCGCCAACTGCGGCATTAAAGTCATCCCCATCCCTTCGCCGACCATCTGTCTCAGGGTTTCCAGGCTGGAAGCATGGAAGCCTACATTTTCTTGCGCACCTGCCATGAAACAGACATCCAGCGCCTGTCCACGCAGGCAATGACCTTCTTCCAGTAATAGCATCTCGCGATCGCTTAGTTCGTCAAGTGTGATAATCGGCTGCTTTGCCAGTTCCTCATCTTTGGGGACAGCGAGTTGAAACGGTTCATTGAAAAGGTGCAGTTGTGAAAAATCATTTGAGTCAACAGGCAGGGCAAGTATCAACAAGTCGAGTTCAGCACGCCGCAGTTTTTCAAGCAGTGCTGCTGTCTGGTATTCGTGCAACCAGAGTTTAATTTTCGGGTACTGTGTTCGAATCCCGGGCATAATCCGCGGTAATATGTAAGGTGCCAGGGTCGGTATCAGGCCCACATGTAGTTCACCGGACATGGGGTCATCGAAGGCTTGCACAATCTCTTTGATGGTTTTCACTTCAGTTAAAACCTTGCGTGCCTGCGCTGCGACCGCCTTCCCCGCATCGGTCATCGCTACCTGGCGTCGCGTTCGCTCAACCAGCAACACACCCAGTTCATTTTCCAGTTTTTTCAGCTGGCCACTGAGAGTAGGTTGACTGACAAAACAGCGTTCAGCAGCGCGGTTAAAATGCCGTTCTTCATCAACTGCTACCAGGTATTCAAGATCACGTAATTTCATCATGCCCCCGACGAATATTTATAGATAGATAATATCTATCAATATAAATGAAATAAACGATTATAACTATTTATAGTTTTCCTCAATAATGTTTTCCAACAGCAGTTCATGCTCTGAAATAAAGCAGCTAAAGAGTGATTAGAGCGGCAATGAATTCACAGCAACTATCTGCAAGAAAATATTTAATCGATCAAGAGGAAAAAACTATGTTGAAAAATAGCGAGAACCAGCGTGTGCCAGGTGTTGTATTCAACACTCGTCAGGATGGTGAATTTGTCGATGTCACTACTGATGACATCTTCAAGGACAAAACCGTGGTAGTTTTTTCACTGCCGGGTGCATTTACTCCTACCTGTTCGTCAACCCATTTGCCGCGCTTTAATGAGTTGGCACAGGTGTTCCAGGAAAATGGTGTCGATGACATCGTCTGCATATCCGTTAACGATGTCTTTGTTACGGACGCCTGGAAACAGGATCAGGAAGCGGAGAATATAACTGTCATACCAGACGGTAATGGTGAATTTACTGATGGTATGGGTATGCTGGTTGACAAGAGTGATCTTGGTTTCGGTAAGCGTTCATGGCGTTATTCTATGCTGGTTAGGGACGGTATTGTCGAGAAGCAGTTTATTGAAGCCGAGGTTGACGGAGACCCATTCGAAGTCTCTGACGCCGATACTATGATCGACTACATAAACCCGTCTGCCAGCAAGCCGGAATCCATCAGTATCTTTACCCGGCCAGGCTGCCCTTACTGTGCACGTGCTAAGGCGATGATGAATGAACGAGCCATGGCTTACGAAGAGATCGTTGTGGCTCGTGGTACGACGCTGCGTTCGGTTCGCGCCATCTCAGGTCGAGATACCGTGCCACAGGTCTTTATAGGTGGCCGCCATATCGGAGGTTCGGATGAGCTCGAGCAGTATTTTGCTGAAAACTCACGTTATGCAGCATAATCTGTCAAAGTCGGCTCAAGGAGGTTCCGGGCGCGCATTGATACGCCCAAATATCAGCTGCAAGAGTGTGAATTATATTGCTAATTAATATGGGCTAATGAATGAGTGATAAAAATGTACAAATAAGACCAGCCTATGAAAATGATCTGGATGCTATAAACCAGATTATAGAACAGGCAGTAATGGGCTGGCAGCTGCCGGAACGGGTGAAGCGCCTTGCACTACCCAGCTATCGCTATAATGAGCTGGATTTGAGATATTTTACACTGATCATTGCTGAGAGGAATGACTCGATTGTAGCAGTGGCGGCCTGGGACACAGATTCCCACCAGGGCCCGAAAGACAGGGGTGGGCTGTTACTGCACGGCATTTATGTACACCCGGAACATCAGCGCTGTGGAATTGGTGGGAGGCTGCTAACAGAATTAGAGAATGTTGCTAGGGAGCAAAATATGGACGGCGTGCTGGTGAAAGCGCAGAATGATGCCGTAGCGTTTTTTCTGGCGCAGGGATTGAGCAAACTGGATACACAGGATCTGCAGAAAGACTATGAAAATCGTTATTGGAAGCAGTTAAGCTAAAAAGGAAGCGGATACACTTTATACTGATTTTTTTCTCATTTACGGGTTTCAGATTATGAAAGCAACGGCAGAGTTACAGGTCATTCCAATCGGCGCAGGTGTTTCCGTTCGGCAGCAGGTCATGCGTGTGGTCAATATACTGCAACAGCATGATTTTACTATTGAAACACATGCATCGGGTACCAATATTGAAGGTGAATTGAACGAGATCCTTGCCGCAGTTGGCCAAATTCATGAAGTACTGCACAAAGAAGACAGCGTCCGCTTGCTCAGCTACCTGAAGCTGGAAACTCGCACCGATAAAGCACCAACCCTCGCCGGTAAGCGACTATAGGCAAATACGTCTGTCAGCCAGTAGTCGGCTAAAATACTTACTAGAATTTTATCAAAACAGCAAAGGGCTGAGTTAAATCAAAATATTGCCAGAATTATTAAGATGGCATGTATATTTTGTGGTCTTTTCTCATTCCACGAAAAATCGTAAAATAAAAGGTTCCATGGCATTGTATTGCTATGAGGTTCTGTCGAAGCCACTTCAGAGCTATGAGAACTTCGACTACAATTTTTTCCTAAACTAACTTAAAAGGAGTGTACCTATGAAACTGGTTAAAGTTATTTCAATTGCTGCTCTGATGAGCGTTTCCGCTGCTTCTTCCGCCTGGTGGGGCAATGGCTGGGACCGTAACGATGGCTGGGGTGACGGCCGCGGTTATGGCAACGGATATGGATACGGGTCCGGGTATGGTGACGGCAGTGGCTATGGTTCTGGCTATAGCAGAGGCCGTGGTGACGGACGTGCATATGGTGATGGTGATATGGACGGCGATGTCGACGGTGAGTTCAATATGAGCTTCAAAGGCAGTGGTCGTGGCAGAGGCCGTGGCCGTGGCCACGGATATGGTTCTGGTTATGGATCAGGCTATGGTGACGGCTATGGCCGTGGCTACAACGACTATCGCGGTTATGGTCGTGGCTACAGTAATTTAGACAATCGCTATGGTAGTTATGGCGGTGGTTATCGTCCTTATGGTTATGGCGCTCCCTGGGGATATGCTCCATACGGCTATGCTCCATACGGCTATGCCCCTCCTGTTGTAGCACCTGCAGTGCCGGCTGCACAACCTAAAGCAGCTGAGGCTGCCAAGTAAGAGCTCTTTCATACATTCGAAAGCAAGGCCTGTGCGGGAAACTGCACAGGCCTTTTTTTCTATTAACTGTAATCAACACGTAGCCTGGTCGGGACTATTTTAGTCTCCTTAATTAATGGCGACCGCGGCCCCTGTAATGATCGCGATGTTTTTTGTGTCCATGTTTATAACCTCGCCGACCATGATGCCCAGGACGTTCTATATAGTGTCTATGCCTGTCTACATAGCGGTAGTGAACCACGGGTTGATAGCTATCATAATATACATATGTTCCAGGGTTGTACCCATAGCTGATAGAAAATGACAGATTGGAACCGTCATTATAGTGACCGTGACTGGCACTTGCAGTATTGCTGGTTATTAATACAAAGCCGGTAATGATAATAAGACTGGCAATTGACAGGCGGTTTTTTCTTTTGCTTGCTTGTAATGTGTTTACATTCATAGCTGAATCCTCTTTGTTAGTTGGCTTGATTATTATTAGACACCGGTGTGGCTGAATCGAAGCTGAACGGGTTTGACTACTTTCTGAAAATCAACTTGTAGTGATTTATTGCCCTTAGGATGAAGCATGGGCCAAATGTTCTTCATGCAGACAAAGCCAGTTATGGTGAATCATGCTAGCATCTCATTAGAGTAGGCTCTCCGCTCGCCAATAATTAATCCAGCAGACCCGGGGTAACAATGTCCAAACGAATTATTCTTAATGCCAATGAAATCATCACCTGCCCTGATTGCAAGCATGAATTTGAACTGCGTGACGGGATCACTCAGCAGACGATTGAACGTTATGCTGATGAATATGAAGCGGCAATGACGGAGGAACGCGAGAATCTCAGACAGACAGCTGATAAAGAAGCTCAGCGTCAGGCGGCGAGGACATTCGAGTCTCATATCAGTGAGTTGAAGGATAAGCTGGAGGAGAGCCGGCAGGACAGCGATAAGCTGAAAAAAGACATTGATCATGCAAAAGAAAAGGCTGCTAAAGATGCCCGTGCTGACTCAGAAGCCCGTTTGAAGGAATTTCAGGATGACCTGCAGAGCAAGGATAAGAAGCTGGATGAATACCGCTCACAGGAACTGCAGCTTAGACAGAGCATGAGCAAACTTGAAGAAGACCGTAAAGAGTTTGAGATCAAGCTGCAACGTCAGCTCAACGAGGAAAAGGAAAAAATCCAGAAACAGGTTTCTGATGATTTTAATATGCGAGAGGCGGAACTGCGTAAGAAAATTGAAGATGCCCAGAAAGCTAATGAAGATCTCAAGCGCAAGTTGGAGCAGGGTTCGTCACAATTACAGGGTGAAGTCCTTGAACTGGAGCTGGAGGGAATTTTAGGCTCTTCTTTTCCACTGGATGAAGTGGTTGAAGTAAAGAAGGGCGCCAGGGGGGCAGACATCACCCAGAAAGTAATGACACGAACAGGGACGGTTTGCGGCAAGATCATCTGGGAGGCCAAGCGTGCTGAGCACTGGTCAAATGCCTGGGTTGCCAAGCTTAAGGACGATCAGCATGAAGCCGGTGCTGAAACTGCCGTTCTGGTCACGACGGCATTTCCCCATGACACTACCGAGCCGTTCCTGTTTGAGGACGATGTATGGGTTGTGCGTCCTTACGCCGTACGGCCGGTGGCAGAAGCCCTGCGCATGACATTGATAGAAAAGCAGAAACAGAAGCTAGTGGAGCATGGCAAGAGCGAAAAAATGGAGGCAGTTTACGATTATCTCTGCAGTCCGCAGTTTGCGCAGAAAGTCCGTGGTGTGGTTGATGCATACCAGGCGATGAAAATAGACCTGGAAAAAGAAAAAGCCGCCATGCAACGACTGTGGAAAAAGCGCGAAGCTCAGCTTGATCGGATCACGGCCAGTATGATGGGTATGTCGGGAGAGCTGCAGGGGATAGCAGAGGATGCATTGCCTGCTCTGGATAATATTGGCCAGTTGCCTGAGTCAGATGATGATTAAGCAGCATCCGTATCGACAGGATGCTTGAGTCTATGGCATGTCTCCCAGACAGAAAAATGCAGTAAATAAAGCGTCACCTGGTGCTTATAGAGAGAGCCACTTTTTACAGATTTCATGGCTACTTGCACACGCTGACGCATGCGGGGTTTTTTCATGACAGGGCACTCGCCGCATAATCCCTGCCGTGATCTCTTTACCACTCACGGAATGGGGACCGTAAATAGTTATTTTCGGCTGGCACTGAGCTGTTTCGGAGGCTGGCTGTAGAAAAAATTATTTATGATCTTTAGCAATCTTTGTAGCAATCTTTGATGCTGAGATTTAGTTTAACGGGGCAAGGTGGTGAATTTATGGCTAGCGGGTGTTCATTCAGTGGGTATCCAGTTTCATGCTGTTGGTGATTACAGCGGTTGTAAAAGGGCATTGAATAGATTTCCTGCAATCATACCGGTGCGACTTTGCTGCATTACAATTACGAATAGAATGTAGCATGGGATGCTCACCTGACCATGCTAGGATAGGCACAGACTAGCAACAGCATTATTCACGTTTAGGTAGCCGTCACAACCGAAGGAGGCCATGTGACAACTGTTCCCGATTTTGATCGAGCTGCATTCCTGCGCCGTCGACGGCTGGTGTTTACTATTCTAGTCGCGGCTTACATGACGGTGTTCTTCCATCGCATGGCGCCTGCTGTTGTGGCGGAAGACCTGGCAAATGCATTTCAGACTACAGGTGTTGCGCTGGGTTCTCTGGCTGCTGCGTATTACTATATATACACAGCGATGCAGATCCCGGCAGGTGTACTGGCTGATACGCTTGGTTCACGACTGACCGTTACCATAGGCTCATTTCTGGCGGGCTGTGGGTCAATTCTGTTTGCCTTATCACCTGATTTCGATACCGCGGTTTTGGGCCGCCTGCTGGTCGGTCTCGGTGTCTCAGTGGTATTTGTAGGCCTGATGAAATCCAACGCTGTCTGGTACGAAGAGCGCGAATATGGTCGCATCAGTGGATTGACCCTGTTGCTCGGCAATCTAGGGTCAATACTTGCAGCCGGTCCACTGGCGCTGCTGCTGACGGCAGTCACATGGCGCCAGGCCTTTATCGGTGTTGGCATCCTCTCAATGCTGCTCGCAGTACTAAACTGGCTATGGGTACGCAATAGCCCCGAGGATGCCAATTTTCCATCAGTACAGGAACAGCAGGGTTTGCCGTCATATCCTGTTCGCAGCCGACACTGGATATCCGACTTGCGCGACGTCGTTACCCGGCGCGATGTATGGCCCGGGTTCTGGGTCAACTTCGGCATTACCGGTACATTTTTCGCATTTGCCGGGCTCTGGGGTGTGCCGCTGATGCGTGACCTGCACGGACTCGACCGTGCCAGTGCCTCACTCTACACCACTATTGCCCTGGCCGGATTCGCCGTCGGCGCATTTAAAGCGGGCTGGCTATCTGATCGTATAGGCCGCCGTAAGCCGGTGATTCTAGGGTCTGCCCTGTTGACCTGTGTGCTCTGGCTATGCCTTATCCTGCTGCCATGGCAAAACGGCTGGTCAGGGCTGATGCTCTACGGTGGGCTTGGAATTGTCACCGGGGGTTTTGTGGTTACTTACGCCGCTGCCAAGGAATTGCTGCCAGCAGGTGTTTCGGGTATGGGTATCGCGCTGGTCAACACGGGACTTTTCCTCGGTGCGGCAGTTATGCAGCCTGCTTTTGGCTGGATGCTGGATTTGACCTGGGATGGCACTATGCAAGATGGTGTCCGAGTCTATGCGGCCGGTGATTATCAAAACGGCCTGTGGCTGAGCTTCGCCATGGCAGTGATGGCACTGCTGGCTGCGACCCGAATCCGCGAGACCTGGTGTCGGCATGCATAAAATAAAAGAGCGACGTGATAACGCTATTTCTGGATATTGAGTTTGTAATAATTGGAATGTAAAAAGCACAGTCACAAACTAAAATCTATATCCACTCCGGCTTCGAGAAGCTGCTTTTGCCGCACACCAAGATATTTCAGATAAGTTGGATACTGCTGGTAAAAACCCCCTGACACGTAGCGTAAAAATTCTTTATAGTGGAAATGATACAGGCGACCATCAGCCCGGGTAATTTCTACACCATCGTCAAACAAGACTGTTCCTGGACGATAATCCAGCTGTAACTCATCAGCCCAGTCCTGCGCAGTAGATTTATTTCCATTGATATCTATCAGAGGTACTGCAGATAAAGCATCCAGCCTTACCAGGGTGAAGCCTTGCAGTTCTTTCATTACATCTTTGTGCATGAGTACTTCTTTATGAAATTCATCACAATCAGCACAGCTCCTGTCTTCGAAAATAATTGCCAGCGGACCTTTTAATTGTGAAAAGTTAGTCACATCCTTGAACTGTGGGTGGGATTGTAAAGTGTAGATTGATTCATCCTGCTGACGCACATAATCAGCTAACGGGGTATTCAAGTATTGTTTGTCCTTCACATAATTCAACACATGCAAAAAGGCAGAAGGGTTTCGGTAACCATTCATTTGAAAGACTTTCTCTCCTGCTGAATTTAGAAAAATCAGTGTGGGAGTAAAATGGACCTTTAATTCAGCTGCCAGAGTTTTCTCACTATAGACAGTGTGTTCATCCCACTGGATTTCACGATCACCGCGGATATTGAGGGCGATGACATCAAAGTTTTTCTCAATGAATTGCTGGATATCATCGGACCTGAAGTTTTCTACCAGCATCCTGGTGCAATAAGGGCAGCGGTCAATATGCATGAATAGCATTACATGCCTGTTATTCTCATCGGCTTCTTTTATATCTTCCTGTATTTCAAGAAAGCTATCCTTAAACCAGCCAGGAATTGTGTAGCTATCTTCACCGATGATTTTTCCCTGCCCGGCATGAGAGACGAGTGCAGGTATCAATAAAAGTGAAAAGATAAGATATAAGCAATATTTTTTCATCACCAGGTGATCCTGCGATTATTATTAACAGAAATTAAGCGTAGCAGTTTAGATACAACAATACGGCATTGGGCCAGTCTAATGTCTTAACCTTTTGGTGACAATTAATTAGCTACAGGGTGAATAATATCGTGATTTTTTCTCAATTATTTTGTAAGTACAGTAAGCCGGAAACATTTCTTCCGACTCATACACATTCTCCTCCGTTTATCGCTAATTCATAATTCTGATTAGACTTACAACACACTGTCAGCTCCACTGACTGGTTGCTGAAAAGAATGGGTAGACGATCTCAGGATAATATTTAGCTACCGACTCGTCAGTAAAAGATACTGGTTTGAAGTTCGAAATGAACTCTAAGCCGGTTTAAAAGCCAGGTTTACTTGATGAATTGACTTGTAAATTGGCCATAGCCTTCTTTCTCAAGGTTATCTTTGGGAATGAATCGAAGTGAAGCTGAATTGATGCAATAGCGAAGACCTGTTGGGTTCGGTCCATCATCAAACAAATGGCCAAGATGCGAATCACCATATTTTGATTTCACTTCAGTCCTCAGGATGCCGAATTTTCGATCGGGTTTTTCGATGATATAACTGTTCACCAGGGGTTGAGTAAAGCTTGGCCAGCCTGTGCCTGACTTGAACTTATCGCGAGAACTGAATAGTGGCTCACCACTGACTATATCAACATAGATACCTTCTTTTTTGTTGTCCCAGTAGGCATTGTTAAAAGGCTGTTCAGTTCCTTCATTCTGGGTCACGCTGTACTGTTCCCGAGTCAATGTTTTCTTTAATATTTCCTCGTCTGGTTTATGCCACTGTCCGGTATTTTCTGCCACAGGCTGGTCGGGTATTTTACCCGTGGTTGAAACACTCTGGTCTGCTACGGCAAACAATCCCCACGCTGCTACTATGAAAAATCCGCCGAGTAAAATGCGGTTTATGATGGTTTTCTTTTCTGCCATGTGGCTTTCTCCTGGTGTTTCTGTGATGATTGATTATGACTTTTGATCAGCACAGAGGATAAAAGTTCACTTCGGCCGCGCTTCGTTCTGTTTTCTCAGTTCGCTAGCATGTAATTATTTAG
>Ga0316197_10003027_pt1 | contig 11963 bp, 12 predicted proteins | sample OudBiesiAoxic_MG_FD_204939 | JGI IMG/M metagenome (GOLD analysis project Ga0316197, IMG submission 204939) | Coastal sediment microbial communities from Oude Bieten Haven, Netherlands - site A oxic | ecosystem: Environmental > Aquatic > Marine > Coastal > Sediment | place: Netherlands...
TTGTAGACCTGCATCTTGAGCTGCGTGATGTAGGACACTCCCGTCCCCGACTTCTGGATCGGATATCCACGTTCGAGCTTAAATGGTGGAAAAAGTACGATCTTGCCGAAGAGCTGGGTCTTGAGGTCCTCCCTGCAGCGGTGGCTGATGAGCGCCGACATGTGCTGCAGCCCGAGCTCCAGCAGCACGTAGGGCGGCTGCTCGAAGTTCCAGGAGTAGGGCGCGACCAGTCCCGCGGGGCCGCAGTGAGTGGCGCCTCCGGGAAACCCGAAGATCTCGGCGAGCCGAGAGAAGCAGGCGCGTGCGGGCGGCAGAAAGTAGAGGTTGAGCGCGGCCCCCAGGACGGGCACCGCGTCTCCAGGGTAGACCCCTGCCGCGGGCACCGCAGCCGCTAAGACCCGTAGAACGGTCACGTCTCCTAGAACCTGCTCGGCCACCGCGAAGACGCCGTCGACGAGGACGAGGTACTCGAGCGGGACCGCCCCAACTGGCACCGTGAGGACAGCGCCGTCTGATGTGACCGACACTGGCGGGGCCACAGGGTCTCGCTGCAGGCGGGCCCGGGGCACCAGCACGAATTTTCTCTCAAGGTTGATGGTCACGCTGTGGTGCATCACCGGGAGCAGCACGGCGGCCGGTATGTCCTCGTAGTCTCGCGGGGATCCGGAGGCGGTGCGCGCCAGCGGAGTGGGCGTCGGGTCGAAGCCGAGCCGGTGAGCGAGATCCAGGTCGGAGGACGAACTGCCCCAGGTGACGACGAAGGGGTCCCCGGGGGTCGTGAAGCTGAAGCGGTCATCCGTAAAGTTTAGCACGACGGGTAGTCCTGCGGCAGCGAGGAGGCCGGTGATGGCCAGGGCGATGCCCCTCGGGTGGAATGATCTGGTCGCGGGCACTCCGATCGGCACCGCCGGGGAGCCCCACACCTCGACGGCGAAGATGGAGGCCGGCACGATCCCTGCGATCGAGAGCGGGTTCACGAGAGCCTCCACCGAGCTCCTGAAGTTCGACGGGTCATAGTGGCCAGGGTCCAGGGAGACCTTGATGCGAGGCCCCAGCGGGAAGTTCTCGGAGGTCATGACGCTCTCCAGCTGGCCGTCCAGACACGATCGGGTGGCAAGCGTGAGCGGCAGACCGCCGCTCTGATCTTGGCACCTCGGTGGCCCCACCGGCGTGGGGCCGTCCCGGCAGACGAAGCCGAGCGCGCGCAGGAGGAGCGCGGTGTCGCCGACGTGGGCCACAGTGCCGGCGGCGGCGGTCATCGACGCGCGGGCTGTGAGCGGGTCCCAGTCGACGCGGAGAGGCCAGCCGAGCACCGACAGGTTGGCGCTGAGCACCGATGCGAGCTGCCCGGGAGACGCAAAGCTGCGGACGCCTGCGTTCTGCACCAGCAACACGCCGTAGGATCCCGGCGCCGCAACGGCCCCGGGTGCCAAGACCGCCGTGGCGTCCACCACCGAGACCACGGCCTCGGGGTCGAGGATGGCGGTCGGCTGGAGGAGCTGGGCACCGAACCCCTGCACCGCAAGGGCCGCGTCGGAGAGCCCGTGCGCCCCGGTCGCCCGCCAGACGCCGGCGCCCTCGGAAACCACCTCGAGCCACGGTGTTGGGAGAACCACGGAGACCTCAAACTCCCCGTTTGGGAGCTGCAGCGCCAGGGTGCGGCACGGCTCCGCGCCGAGGCTCGACCCGACGTCGAAGCCGAAGCTGTTCCATTCCGCCTCGATGGTGTACTGGGAGAGCGGAAGCTCGATGCTGCCGAGCACGGCAAACTGGACCTCGTAGCGGCCCTTGAGGTCCAGGACGAAATCGTTCGGCTCCGGGTAGACCTTGTAGTCTCGGTTGAAGCTGCTGAGACAAAGTGCTGTCTCAAGAGCCTTGGACATTTCCTTTCACTCGCGGTTCAGTAGCGCACGGGGGACGCGGGCAGCTTTAGAGAATGGCGACGACCTCGTCCTTCTCTCCCGCTGTCTCGCACTGGTTCGCAGAGCCCGGACCACTCGCGCCTCTCCCGCCGGAGCTGCACGCGCAGTCGAGCGGCTCCTCGGTCTCGACGTCCACCTGGCCTTTCGCCGTTCAACCTGTCCCCGCGCCGCTGGCGCCCATCGCGGAGCATCCTGCTTGCTCCAAGGCGAAGCGCAAAGCGACCGGTCCGCGAGGTGGCGCGGCTAAGCTGGAGGACGTCTCCTTGCCGGCGGACAGAGCGGAGCAGCTCGCAGAGCCCCTCGGCCGCTGCCGTGCCCAAGTCTGTGGCCAGCGGTGCGCCGTGCCGTACGCCCTGGCGCAGCTGGACCCGTCCCAGGCAGACGAGGACGTCGAGCTGCTTGTCGTGGAGCTGCGCTCCCCTTCGGGAGAAGACGGCTGGCTCGACGACCGCACGCTGACGGGCGTGCTGCACCCGCACACCGAGACGGTGTACTCTCTCTCGGCGCTGCGCCGACTGGTGCAGGCACGGGTAGCGCTGGGCGGCGCAGGGTTTCGCTCTCGAAACCTACGACGGGCTCTATACGGCGTCTGCGAGCCCGACAGTCGTAGCAGACTCCTCGTCACGGTGGTGGCGCTGGCTGACCTGCAGGACCTTCCGCTCGTCTCCGGAGAATGTCCTCCAGAGACGAGTAGCGGCTAGCGGCGTCGTCCTCGGTCTCGGCCGCGAGCGGCGCATTAAACCCCGCCGCCAGCGGCACTCCGGTGCCTGGTGCGGCGGCCTGTCCGACTCCCTTCGGCCGCACTGCCGCCCACTTTTCGACCTCCTCGAAGGCGGGAGTCCCTACAATGATGGCGTAGGACGGAAGTTTGACCACCGTCGGTACGCCGCGCAGCCAGCTGGGTCTGTCGGTCAGGGAGATGTCCTCGACGTACTGCACGACGAGCTCCTGGTAGTCGCCACAGAGAGCCCTGAGGCGATCGTTGACCTCGCTTCCCTTCCGCTTGATGTAGACTATGTAGGCTGCGTACTCGAGAGGGTCTTGGTCCCCTGCTGCTGACGCGAGTGGCGCAGGTTCTAAGGACGCGCTCTCCTTCATCTGCGTTTTGACCCAGAGCTCACGACCTGCTGGGCAGTGTGTTTGTCCGCGATCTGAAAATGAACCGCGGAGACCTGCTCCTCGCTCTGGCTTTGGCGACAGCTGCGGCGTCGCTCGCTGCGTCGGCAGCCGTGCGATGCAACGGCATCAAGCATAAGAGGGTCCAGAGGCTCTGTGCCAAGACTTGCGTGTTTCTCGCGGGTGTTGTCCTGTGGCCGGCCCTCTTTGTGTTGGTCGCGGGGGGAGCTGGTGAGCGCCGTCCCCTCGTGCTGGTGGCCTTTTTTGTGGTGCTGGGCTATCTCGGGCTCGAGCTCAGGCCTCCCTACGGCTACGCGGGCTCTGTGGAGGGGCTGGACGGCACTGCAGAGCTCTTTTTCGAACGTGGCACCCAGGTCACGACGGTGGCCTTTGCCCTCGGCACGCTCCTCCTGTCGCAGAAGGACGCGGCGCTCGCGCGGCTCGTGGGCCCACTGGTGTTCCTGGCCCTCTTCTTCGCCGTGATCCCGTCGCTCGCAGTGGGACAGACGGCCCGAAGACATCTCAACACGAGCCCAGCGCTCGGAGCCGTGCAGAGACTCGCACTCTCCTTCGCCGCCGGTCTCCTCTGCGTCTCTCTGGCGGTTTGCATCGACCACATTCGCATCAGCGGGTTCCCACTCTCGTGACACTGCAAGGCCCCGTAGTTCAAGAACCATGCAACTCCCCCCGCCATGTCGGGGCCGACGACACCACTTGGTCCCGTCGTCTTCTTCGCGCGGAAGAGGAGGCTGGGAGAAGCCCGGGAGTCAGCGGTGACTTCGCCGCCAACTTGGAAGGATCGAGAGGAGAGGAAGCTCAGGCGCATCGAGCAGGAGAAGAGGGAGCAGGAGAGCTTTCTCGCCGCCAGCCTCAATGTCGGACATCGGAGAGCAAGTCCGAGGAAACCCCCGCAGCAGGCCGCGAGCTCGTCGACCCAGCCTCCGGCTCAGGCAGAGCCGGCTGCCATTCCTGCTGCTCAGCAGACCAAGCGGCCCGCCGCCTTCGTGTTGTCCTCTGTGGTGCAGGGTGCGCCAGAACAGCCGAAGCCTCCGCCCTGCCAACAGCTGAGTTGGGAGAGGCACGCGCCCAAGAAGGCGTCGGACCTACTGGGGCCTTCCAGACCGCGCGAGGAGGCCCAGGCGTGGCTGGCCAAGGCGCTTACGCTGTCGCAGGGGCAGGGACCGGTGGCTGGGGAGATGCTTGTCATCGCCGGGCCACCCGGCACCGGGAAGTCGACGCTCGCCAGGGCGCTCCTCCGTGGGGCGCGCTGCACTGTCACAGACGCCCCCGCGGATGCGCCCCGTGGCAGACTCGCGGCGCTTCTCCGGAGCCAGACACGCACGGATGTTGCCACCGGTCGGAGAGCGGCGCTTCTCATCGACGACGTGGCCGCCGTCCTCGAGGGCGACGGCGCAGCGCCCTTCCGGGAGACGTGCGGGTGTCTAGTCGTCGGGACCTCCACAGGACCGACTATACCCAAGCCACACGCGGAGCTCTTCCGGAACCTCGTGCGGCTCTGGCCTCTGTTGGACAGGGACGCGGCAAGGCTCGCGCAGAGGGTTGCGACGGCCGAGAGAGGGCACGCCCTGTCGGAGCAGGAGGCGGCAGACGTGGTGCAGGGGTCCGGCGGAGATTTGCGGCAGATCATCTCGATGGCGTGCTTTGGGAACACCGGCTCCCGGGACCACTGCCCGGCCCCCTTCCAGGCTGCGCGGGAGATCTTCGCAGGTCGGATTCCCGAGTCGCTCGACGCGGATCCCTCGGACTACACGATCATGTTGTTGCACGAGAACGCATGCACTCTCGCCGAGGGTCCCGGTGTCCTCGAAAGGCTCGCAGATTTCGCGAAGAACCTCTCGTTTTTGGACACCGTGGGAGCCCTGGAGGGCCTACCGGTCGTGCTGAGCGCCAGACAGGCGCTAGGGAACCGCTGGGCCGGTGACTGGTGCCCGCTGAGGACGCCCAAGGTGCTCCGAGGGTGCCAGAGGGACCCGAAGGCAATCAAAGAGGGCAGCCTGAGCCTCGCGGCCGGACTGATCAAGCGGAAAGTAGCGACGTCTCGGTCAAAAATTCCACAGTCATGATACCCGCACGCTGCACTGGCACTGCGTACTCGCGCACGTCTCCGTCTCCCGTCACGTGAGTGTAGACCATGGTCACGTCGTCTCCCTTTAGACTCATGGGGTAGCGCAGCGGCAACGACGTGCCAGCCGCCACCTTCAGCAGAGGGTCCGCCGTTGCAGATTCGCCCACTGCCTCCAGCGTTACGCCGTCGGCCACGACCACTCGACAGGGAACGACGATGGACCGGGCGTAAGCGGCGTGGGCCATCTGCCTCGCGCCGTCGTCCGTGAGGGTACCGAGCAGCTCCTGGCGGAGAGCGCCCTGCCTCCTGTCCGCCTCTTGAATCTCCGCTCCAATCCTAGTGCTGAACTCGGAGAATGACTTCTCGAGCTTGTGGACCGACGCCTCGACGTCTTCGGTCTTCTTCGCGACGCTTCCTCCCGCCACCTGTGCAATGCCACTGAACTCCTCGCGAAGCGAAGCCACGGCGTGCTCGAGGGATTTGACGCCGTTCTCCATGGCGCCGAGCCTCAGGGTCACGGTGTCGACGAGCCCGCGCAGCTGCTTCGTGTCCTCCTGGACCTTCTCATGGACCTTCTTCAGGAGCACCTGGCCAAGCGCGTCCGCCGCCTGCGAACTCTGCGGTGGGGCCGCAGCTGCGCCCGGGCTCCTCTGCTGGGGGGGCAGAGGCACCGGCCGCGCCTGTTGCTGCTGTTGCGCGGCACGCGGCCCGTGCTGCTGCTGGGCCATGGGAGGCCTGGGTCTCTCGTAGCCGGCCATACGTTCTTTGTCCAGCCTCTCCCTGTTGGGCGGTGACGACTGGCGTCCTGGGCGCATCATTTTACCTCGCGGGGTGGAAGCCACGCGGCAAACTGAACGAGATGCGAGCGGGGACCAGCGGGGTAAACAACTCATCAAGCATGTCCGAGGTTCGCGTTGCAGCCGCCGGTGTCCTCTGCTTCTCGGAGAGGACCGACGGAAAAATAGTGGTGCTTCTCGGCAGGGAGAAGGAGACGGTCGGCTGGAGGCAAGGCTCCAACAAGTGGAGCGGCTTCAGCGGCCGCGTGGAGCGGGGCGAGGACGTGCAGGATGGCGCCGCGCGGGAGTTCGTGGAGGAGTCCCTGTCCGTGGTTCCTCTCACAGCCTCTATGTCGGTTCCCACACGAGTCTCGGACGTGAGCCAGGTCATACGCGATCGGGGGCGGCGCGTGGAGCTCGGCGTGCAGCGCAGCGGAAGGGACGCGAATTCCGAGGCCACGGCGCACGTTTCGTTCATACACAGGGTCCCCCACGCCGACTATCCCGCCCGCTTCAGGTCACTCCGGGCACTCCTCATCGAGTGCGACACGCGCTTCCGAGCATACCACAGGACCAAGAAGGAGGCCGAGCGGTTGCCCCGACTGCTCTTTCCGGGCTATCGCCTGTCTCCTGCGCTGACGGTCGTGGGCGGGAGCCAAAAGCAGGGCGGCGTCGAGATAGACATCTGGGACGACGTGCTGGGCGCTGTCGTCAAGCAGTCCCTCCGCCTCTCCGAAGAGGCCGCCAGGGAGGCGCGAGATGTCTACGAGGCCTGGGCGGAGGTGCTCTCCTACCTTGACCGGAACAGGAACAACCACGTCCTGTCCCACCCAGCCGTCACGGTGCAGCGGGTCAACCGCCACGTGGTGGGCGCATACGTGAATAAGTGCTACCTGGAGAAGAGCGAGGTGCGCTGGTGGGGACTCGACGAGCTGGAGCGCGCGGGCAGGCATCGGCCCCTCGAATTTAGACGCTTCTTCGCCGACGCGCTGCCGGAGCTCGTCACGAGCGTCCAGGCGGCTGCGACTGCCACCGCGGTAAGAAAAGACGATGCGGGGCAGACGTCCTCCACCGAACCACCGGAGGAGGCCGCCTCCTCGGAGACAGAGAGCGGCACCAAGTGGCGCTTCAGACCACCAAGCAGATCCTGGGACAGAGCTGCCGCTCCCAGGTGGGGGCGCCGGTGACTTCCCCGGTCGCTGGCCGTCGCGTCCCTGCTGCTGGGGCGGGAACGGAGATGCGCCCTCGGGTCACTGGGGACCCCCGCCGCCCTGCTACTGCGGCTCTCCGTGCGGCTATCCGTTCGGTCCTCCCTGCGGTCCTCCCTGCGGTCCTCCCTGCGGTCCTCCCTGCGGTCCTCCCTGCGGTCCGTGTTCCTTCTACCGTCCTGGTCTCTGGCCCATGCAGCCAGTGTGGCCCCCACCGGCCTACTGGCGCTGAAAGCGGCTAGGTCACTGTTGACCCTGGCCTGGCGTCTGGCACGTGTCCGCGGGGTAGTACGACTTCGTGAGGCACCCGAACTTGGTTTCGTTGCCTTTGTCGGCCCAGGAACAGGAGTCTGTCCGCGTGTTTCCCGAGTCACAGGTGCACATGCAGTGCGAGTCGCTGTAGCTGTGGTCCTGGTCCCCGTGGCCCGCGGTGGTGGGCGTGGCGGGGTACCAGCAGCCCTGGACGGCGCCATCGGCACCCAGGGCAGTCTCGGTCGAGGTGGCCCCGCAATGCGGGCTCGAGTTAGCACAGGAGTTGTCCCGTTGATTGGTGCACTGCCACTCGGTCCCGGGCCCCTGGTAGGCGCAGTCGCATTGACACCAGTTGTTCTGCGGCTTCGGCTGGCACTTGTTGTCGCAGGTGAACCAGGAGAAGCCCTTGGCCTTCAGAATGTCCTGGCGCACGAAGGACTCGCGCGTGGAGCACCCCGAAGGCGCGTCTTGCACGCAGATCTGCCTCGCCGGGTCTCCCTCGTTGACCCACGCGGGGACGATGCAGCCGACGCACTGGGGACTGTTCCCGGGAGGCTGGTCGTCCCAGACGAAGCCCGCGGACCCTTGCGCCGTGCAGAACTGACCGCACATCTCCTTCGACTGCAGCTGCGAGTCGGGGTCGAACTTGGAGGGGTCCACGAGGTTCAGAAACTCGTTGTCCACCGTCGCGGCGGGGCAGTGGGTGTAGGCCCCGTGAGTGCAGCTGGTGCTTGGCATCGTTCCTGCGGCAGCGAACGCTGTGCCGCTGCAGATGCTGTCGTGGCACGTGTAGAGGCACCAGTTCTCTCCCATTCCCCCGTCCTCGGTGGTGACCGAGGACGGGACGCAGAAGCACCCGGTGTCGCCTCCCTGGTTCGCGGTGAGGAAGTTGGCGCCGACATTTCCTCCAGCCTTGCGACAGGCCTCCTCGCAGGCGGGAGGCCCCGTGTCGCCCGCCGGCATGTGGTTACCCTGCCAAGACCCGATCTTTAGGTGCGGGAGCGGGGTCCAAGCCATTTTTACTTAGACTTGGAGCGCATCAAGGAAAAGGCACGCTTTCGACTGCTACGCAGGACAGTCGTTTCTCTCAGAGTTTGGGTTGACCATGGTTGTGCTGCCTGGACTCGTCGTGAGAAAGGGGAACTGGCACCTACAGCCGCAGCAAGGAGCCGCCTTAAGGAAGGGCGAGTCGCGCATCAGGATCACGGGGCTGGCGCCCTCGGCGCAGTTGTTCGTATCCACCTTGCCGTCGCAGTTCTCCCCAGTGGTGAAGAACGGGGTGCACCAGCCCGCGTTCTTCGGGGCACATATGGGCTTGGCACAGTCGTCGGGTGGGATCAGAAGAAGACTCGTGTCGTCAGTGTCTGGCAAGAGGCATGACCCCCCGACGGCGGTGCCACTGTTCCAGCCTGGCAGCACGCACCTGCAGGTGTTGGTGTCGGTGATCAGGGCGCCGAGTGCCTGCGTGCCACCCGTCATGCAACTGTCGAGGCAGCTCCACCAGTCCTTGGCCGTCGAGGGCGAGCCTAGAATCGAGGGGTCGTCCAGTGGAACTCTTCCAGGGCACGACGTGAGGTCTGGCTTGCAGAGGTCTTGTGTGGCGGGCTTGTAGCTAGTGGGGAGGTAAGCAGTGGCGTCTCCAGCTTGGGTCCAACAGGCCTGGAGTGCCACGTTTCGCGGGTCGTGCGACATGACGCAGCCGCACTTCTCCCCGGACCAGTTTGCGCCCACCGCGCCCTTCTGCTTGCACCCATCTCGACACGCCACCGAGGAGGATGCGTCGAGTGGCTGGTCGAGCAGTCTCGTCCCCCAGATCACGCCCTGGACAGCCTCCCACTTCCCGATCGGTGGGCCCGACGAGCTTTGCGAGGAGGACGGCGACCCACGGTGCTTGCTGATGAAGCGAAAGGCGAAGTAGGCTCCGACACCAAGGACGATCACAGCGACAAAGGCGGCCAGGGCGGCACCTCCCGGGGAAGCCGACTTCTTTGGAACGTCCGGCGTGGGGTCCATTTCCTCTGGAGACCTTGGAGAAGTGATTTCGCGGCCTGTCTGAGGCGGGGACCTCCGCGCGATTTTATCGCCGCCGCAGGAAAGAAAGGGTATGAGCTCTCCTGCACTTAGCGACTCTCAAGTTCTCAGAGCCTTCACCGCAGCGTACAACGACAAGTTCCGTGAGCTCATGAGGACCTCGGACGCAGGTCCATCGTCTCCTGCGCCCTCCGGGTGCAGCGCCTGCCGCAGCAGCGTGGGCGCCTCGCGACCGACGGTCGTGGAGGTCGTGGAGGTCGCGAAGGCCTCGGGTCTGGGCGCCTCGAGGAGTCAGGGAGGCGGCGGAGGTGGGGCCTTTTGGACCGTTGTACTGGTGCTGGCGGCCCTTGCGTTGCTCTTCATCCTCGGGTCGTGGTTCTGCAAGGCCTATCAGAAGCGCAAAGTCGTCCTTGCAGGCACGCCCCTCTCCGTAGAAGCCAGTATGGGCGGAGGAGTCGGAGGAGCCGGAGTCACCGGCGGCAGAGGCGCGGTCAAGGACGTCTCTGATCCCTCGCAGGCGGTGCCGACGGCGGGAAAGTCTATCGTCATGTACCACGCCACGTGGTGCGGGCACTGCAAGACGATGCGGCCGCTCTTTGACCGGGCCGCCGAGGCGGCCGGCGGAAGCCACCAGGTCTCGTTCCTGGCCTGCGAGCACGAGATGCTCGAAAAGTCTGGAAAGGGTCAGCAGCTCGGGATACAGGGCTATCCGACCCTGATTGTATTTGACGCAGGCTCAAGGAAGGGGGAGCTGGTGGGCGCGGTGGGCGCCGACAAACTCAAGGCCTTCATTCAGGAGCACACGCGATGATTCGAGCGCGTGCTCTGGCGGTGTTTTCACAGCACCTGACTCCGGGAGAGGCCGCAGACCTGGAGCACGGGTGCTTCTGCGCCTCCGCACTCAACGGTGCGCCCTACAGCCGCTTCGTCTTCAGGGCGCTCTACGCCCTCGAGCAAGACTCAGCGCTGTGTCGTGTCGTGAAGGAGCGTGGAGCGCTGGCCGCACTCGCGCTGCCAGACGCGACCCTCTACGATAGGTGCGGCGCCAGAGAGGAGGTGGCCTCGACCGAGGCCAGCAGAGCGGCGTGTGTGCGCCTGCTCGCCGATCTCTCGGCAGAAACCGTCGCCGCGGAACTGCCGGAGAAGGGCATCAAGTGCGCACGGTGCGGCAGCACGGACATCAGCTTCGAGTTCAGTCAGACCCGAAGCGCCGACGAGGGCACGACCGTCTTCTGCTACTGCACGCAGTGCAGCAAGCGCTGGAAGATGTGAGCGCCGTCCTGGGGAACGCCGAACTCTTGGCCTCCGGGGCGCAGTTCGCCAAGTCGCTCGGAGCGGACGAGGTCCCCGCGCGGGTGATGGCGGTCCCCCACATCTCGTAGGGTCCGAAAAAGGCTGCGACATGGAACAGGAGCAGCCTCTGGTCGAACCCGTCGTTGAGCTGCTGTGTGTGGAGACGGGCGGGCGGTTGCGGGTGCGCATAGCGAGCGCAGGGTACCTCCCGCGTGCCAACTGTCAGTTTCCGAAGGGCCTGAGGGCTGCTGGCCTCCGACTTGTTGTGCCCGCGAGAGCCGTACGTCTAGTGTCTCCGTCTGGATCGAGAAAGGCCTTCTATAGGATAGATGGGCGCGATGTGCGCGCGCTCGAGGACGTGCCGTCGTTGGAGCACCCGGTCTTCCGGGCGGGCACCGAGGACGGCCTCTGCGCGGTGTGCCTGACGGAGCCCCTGGCACGTCTCGTGGTGCCGTGCGGTCATCTCTGTCTCTGCGAGGCTTGCGCGGCGCGCGGCATCGGCGCCCGCTGCATCATCTGTCGCGGACCGTGCGCCGACACGGTACACTGCGCCGACGTGGAGTGAGGGACCGATTCACAAGGAATAAAAAGATGGCAGACTACGGACGGACGTTCGGCCCATCGGCGGCTCCATCAGGCATCTCTTCCGGCCTTGCCATCGCGATAATCCTTCTCGCCGTCGCTGCTGCGGTGGGCATTGCCGTGCTGCTCTCCCGCGGCAAGAAGAACAACCCGAGTCCGAGTCATTCTTCTTCCAGCCAACCAAAGCCTCCGCCATCGGGGAAGAACAAGATCTACCAGGGGCAGCCACTCTTGGACTTCTTCACGCCTTACCCGGTAAGCGCGGACCCGACACAAGGAATCTCCGACTACCGCTCCGGCAAGCAGCTCACGAAGGTGAGTCCGTCCGGACACGTCCTCGCAGGCTCGGCCGGGTCGAGTCCCTTTCCTGACGTCCCCGCCCCCACGTCTGGGAACATCCCGAGTGTGAGACTCTACACGTCGCAGGTCTTCAACGGCGGCCTCTTCTCGGTCGAGATGTTTCACATGCCCACCGGGATGCCTGTTTGGCCGGCGCTCTGGTTCTCGCAGGACGCAAGCCAGCCGGTGGACGGGAAGCCGGGCGTCTGGCCAGCGAACGGCGAGGTAGATTGGATCGAGGAGGTGCTTAATGCCAGTGTGAACCAGAGCACGCTGCACATCGCTCCTTATACCGCCTGTGGCTTGATTCCGAACCAGTGCCAATATCCTCCGTTCACCCTGCCTGGGTGCTCCAAGC
>Ga0316197_10003028_pt1 | contig 11963 bp, 9 predicted proteins | sample OudBiesiAoxic_MG_FD_204939 | JGI IMG/M metagenome (GOLD analysis project Ga0316197, IMG submission 204939) | Coastal sediment microbial communities from Oude Bieten Haven, Netherlands - site A oxic | ecosystem: Environmental > Aquatic > Marine > Coastal > Sediment | place: Netherlands...
CAACGCTTACGAGCCGTTGATGCCCGGCTGCTTTCACATCCCGGCGCCCTATACCTACCGCAATCCTTTCAACGAAAGTGACCCTGCCAGGCTGGCGCAACTCTGTGCGGCAGCACTTGAGGACGAGATCGCGTTTCAGGGGGCAAATACCATCGCGGCCATGATCATGGAGCCGATTCTGGGGGCAGGCGGTGTAATCCCCCCGCATGAAAGCTTCGCGCCCATGGTGGCCGAGATTTGCGCACGTCACGGCATATTGCTGATCACGGACGAGGTGATTACCGCCTATGGCCGCACGGGTGCATGGTCAGGGGCGCGTCTCTGGGGCATCCAGCCTGACATGATGTGCACGGCCAAAGCCATCACCAACGGGTTCTTTCCCTTTGGCGCAGTGATGCTGGGCGACAGGATGGTCGAGGCGTTCGAGAACAATCCGGATGCGCGTATCTCGCACGGATATACCTATTCGGGCCATCCGGTCGGTGCGGCGGCTGCTTTGGCCTGTCTGGCAGAGACCAAACGTCTCAATGTGATCGAAAACGCCTCCGCGCGGGGAAACCAGCTCTTTGATGGGTGCAAAGCCTTGATGGAGAAATATGACATCATCGGCGATGTACGCGGCGGGCATGGTTTGATGACGGCAATTGAGATGGTCAGCGACCGGGCAAAGAAGACCCCGATTGACGGAGGCAGGTCTGGTGTGGTGCAGGAAACAGCCTATCAGCATGGGGCGATGGTCCGGGTGTCCGGGCCGAATTTGATCCTCTCCCCATCGCTGATCATCTCGGAGGATGAGGCTGATGTGATCCTGTCTGCATTAAATGCGGGTCTGGCGGCGGCAGCCTGAAGAAGGCAGCCGCGTCTGATTATCCGCGCCGGCGTCCGCGTCGTGGCGCACGTTTGGGACCAGCATCGTCGGTGCCGTCGCTCGCGGATGAGAAGTCTCCCAGTGCGGCTACAATCTCTGCCAGTTCAGGCGTGCTGCCTTTTGGCGTGGTGTCCAGCGCCTCGCGCATGACGCGCAGATGTTCCGGCATGGTGCCGCAACATCCGCCAATGATCGACGCGCCGCAATTGCGGGCCATGACCGCGTATTGCCCCATCAATTCGGGTGTCCCATCATAGTGGATATGGCCATCAACGTATTTCGGGATACCCGCGTTGCCCTTGGCGATGATGGGTCGCGTGCTGCCTTTGCCCGCGAAACCAAGGATGGTGCGCAGCAGGTCGGATGCACCGGTGCCGCAATTCGCCCCATAGGCCAGCGGCGGGTTCTCAAGCTTTTCAACCAGATCAACCAAGCCTTCGGATGTGAGCCCCATCATCGTACGGCCTGCCGTGTCAAAGCTCATGGTGCCGCACCATGGCAGGCCAGCCAATGCAAACCCTTCCGATGCAGCGGTATATTCTTCGGGGGCACTGATTGTCTCAAGCCAGCCGACGTCGGCACCGCCCGCCTTCAACCCATCAGCGGTCTCATGAAACATCTCGACCGCAAGGGCGTGGCTGAGGGTGCCCACCGGCTCCATGATTTCGCCTGTGGGGCCGACAGAACCTGCCACGATCACTGGGCGCCCGGCTTTGTCTGCGACGTCGCGGGCGAGCTCGGCTGCGACACGGCTCAGTTCATGCGCACGCTTGGCCGCATCGTGTAGTTTCAGGCGCGAGGCATTGGCCCCAAAACTGTTCGTCAGAAACAGATCACTGCCCGCATCCACGGCACTTTGATACAGCGCGATGATCTTCTTTGGCTCATCCGTGTTCCAAAGCTCAGGCGCGTCGCCGGACATAAGGCCCATGTTAAACAGATTGGTGCCGGTGGCACCATCTGCCAGAAGGGTGCCTTTTTCGGCCAGAAGATCGGTGAAGGTGGTGGTCATGGGGGATGCCTGTATTGGGGTTTTATGTCCCCTTCCACAACTGCTCATTCAAAGCAACTTCATAATCTTCATCTTGATCATGAGGTGGGTTGATCTGTGGGAGTGGGCGGGGCTGATGCACTTCTGTCGCGATATCGCAAAGCGCGATTGCAAGGGCCGCCAAGTCCGGCGCCGCTGCATACCGGGCGTGTCGTGTGGGCGCAAAGCTGGATTTGAACTGACGCAAGCCGGGTTTGTCCAATCGCCGCTGCAAAGGAGCGATCCGGTGCATCCAGTCTGGCAGGCTGGGTACGGCGGCGAGGCTGATGTCCTCGTAACCTTCGTGCCTTGCTGCATCGATGGCATGGTGAAGCAGCAAGTGCATAGTGCCGTCTGGCAGGTCCTCAAGGTGGCGCATGAGGTCAAGGCAAAGCCCGTTCCCCGATGTATGAAAGCTGGCAAAAGCGACCAGATCACCGCCTAGATAGGCCAGAAAGACCTCCTGCCGCATCAGGTATGCTGGACAGAAACGCCCCATGCTGCCGCCGCGCGCGCGGCCATGTGCGGTTTGCCAATTTGCGTCAACCTCAGCCATTGCGTCAAGCGGCAGGGTGGTGGCGCGTTGTATGCAAACGCCAGCGCGTTCTGCCTTGCGCAGCTTTCGCCGTAGACCACGGCGGGCAGGGGTGTCAGGGTCATATGTCTCCAGGTCAAGATGGAAGTCATCGGCGACCCGGACGACGCGCCATCCCAATTTGCGGGCGGTGAGCGCTGTCTTTTCGCCGCATTTGTAGATACATGGCACCAGATTGCTGGTCCTGGCAACAGTTTTCAGCCGGTTCAGAGCAGGGGCTGCTGAGCCAGCCAGTGGATCAAAGAGCATGGTTGCGGTTTGCGTCGTTTTCCAAAGCGCAAAGGTGCCTTGGTCATGGTGAAGCAGCCGTCCGCCGTTCTGCGCGAGAACACCGATTTCAGCTTTTGTTGCAGGGATTGGTGCAGAGCGGGTCTGCACCGCCGAAGTCAGATTTGACTGGGAAGGCGAAAACACCATCGCAACGCCGATCAGGGCTGGTAGCGCATAGTAAAGCGCGCGGAACCCAACGATTCCCGCAATGAGGTCAGGTGTCGGGACTGTGGGGAGCAAGGAAAAGAGCATCAGTTCAAAGGGCCCCACGCCGCCGGGTGCGCCAGATAGCATCGCGGCTCCGAGGGCAAGGAGAAAGGCGGGCAGGAAGAATGTCAAACTCAGGTCAGTCGCGGGAATCAGCAAGTAAAGCGCCGCTGCAGCCGCTGTGATATCCAAGGCCGCCCAGCCAAGGATGGCACCGCTGGCGCGCAAGCTGGGCAAGCGTAGCCTGTGCCGCAAGGGGGCGCCGAGGGGGGCAAAACTGATGGTGAAGATGGCTGCGGGGATCAGCAGTGCAACGCCAATCGCAGGCAAGGTCAACCATGCCGGGGCTGGCAGGACCAGGCACGCCAGGGCGGTGAGGAACGCCAAAGCGAGCATAAACGTAATGGAAACGAGGGTGGAAAGATGCAGCGCCGTGCTGAGCCCGAGTTGCGGCAGCATACGCCAACGCACAGCAGCACCTGTAAGGATGCCGAAACCCACTGTCTGTGCAATAGCGATGGCAGCAAACCCGCTGATCCGTGCCTGGCGCGCGCGCACGCCGGTTTGAAAATGCCTGTGAGCAACCCCGTCATATCGCGCCACGGCCCAGAAACTAAGGGCGGCAAAGCCTGCTGCCATCCCCCAGAGCGCTAGCGGCACGGCCCGGATCGCTGATGGAAGCTGGGTGAAGGTGGACGCATCAATACGCGTTGCCAGCAGCCAAATACAGGCCCCCAATAATCCCGAATGGAACGGCAAACCTTCCGACGCCCGTCCAGCGGACGGACCTGATACGTGACTTCATGCAAAATGCCCCTCTCCGAACCCCCGACGGGTAGATAGGCCGTCGCACTTAAGCGATCGTTAATGTTTTGGTGTGGACACGAAAAACGCGCCTTTCATTTGCTGGAAAGACGCGTTGAATTGTTCAGTTCGCTAAAAGAAGCGGCTCAGTCGTGTTCTTCCATGATCTGCGCCTTGGCTTCGGCCATCAGGCTGACCATCTTGGCACGGATCGTCGTTTCATCTGCCTTGTCGCCCAGATCGCCGGACACTTTGCGATAGACGTCCTCGTCACCGGCTTCTTCGAAATCGGACTTGATCACCTCTTTGGCGTATTCGTTCGCCTCCTCACCGGATTTTCCCAAGAGCTCGGCTGCCCAAAGACCCAACAGCTTGTTGCGGCGTGCCTCTGCCTTGAACTGCATTTCAGCGTCATGGGCAAATTTGTTTTCGAAGGCGTTTTCGCGATCTTTCATCGTGGTCATGTGGGCTACTCCTTGGTGACACCTGTATCCTACCAAAATGGACATATGCGGTCGAGAAGACAAGATGCCACCTGCGCTTGCAGGACATGGGACCATAGACTAAGAGGGCCGGAACAGGGTTGGGGAGCCCCCCTGCCTGCTATCCCGAAAGGACGCCCATGGCCCGGCGCAAGAAGATTTACGAAGGCAAAGCGAAAATCCTGTACGAAGGCCCAGAGCCCGGTACGATTGTTCAGTATTTCAAAGATGATGCCACTGCCTTTAACGCCCAGAAAAAGGACGTGATCGAAGGTAAGGGTGTTCTGAACAACCGTCTGTCAGAATTTTTCATGACCGGACTGAACCAGATCGGCGTGCCGACGCATTTCATCAAGCGACTGAACATGCGCGAGCAGCTTGTTCGCCAGTGCGAGATCATTCCGCTAGAGGTGATCGTTCGGAATTATGCAGCAGGAACAATGTCCAAGCGGCTTGGCATTGATGAAGGCACGCAGTTGCCACGCCCGATTGTCGAATATTGCTACAAGGACGACAGCCTGGGCGATCCGCTGGTAACGGAAGAACACATTGCGGCATTTGGCTGGGCCAGCCAGCAGGATATGGAAGACATCCTCAGCCTCGCGCTGCGAGTGAATGATTTCCTGTCCGGTGTGATGATGGCCGTCGGCATCAGGCTGGTCGACTTCAAGATCGAGATTGGCCGCGTTTATGACGGTGATTTTCAGCGCCTGATCATCGCCGATGAAATCAGCCCTGATTCTTGCCGTCTGTGGGATATTGAGACAGGTCAGAAGCTGGACAAGGATGTGTTCCGGCGTGACCTGGGGTCATTGACAGACGCCTATACCGAGGTTGCGCGGCGGTTGGGCGTGATGCCCAAGACATCGACGCCGATCACCAAACCGACCTTGATCAACTGAGACAGGCGTCGGACCGGAATTTTAGTGGAAAGATGAAGCGAGGGGCGGAGCGATGAAGGCACGGGTGCATGTGATGTTGAAAAACGGGGTGCTTGATCCACAGGGCGAGGCGGTGCATCACGCGCTGGATGCCATGGGCTTTGAGGGCGTGAACGGCGTACGGCAGGGCAAGGTGATAGAGCTTGATCTGGACGAAGGCACGACAGAGGCCGACGTCAACGCGATGTGTGAAAAGCTGCTCGCCAACACGGTGATCGAATCCTATACGGTGGAGCTTTCCTGATGCGCGCGGCGGTCGTCGTATTTCCCGGATCCAACTGCGACCGCGATCTTGCTGTCGCCTTTGAAAACGCGGGTGCGCAGGTCGAGATGGTCTGGCACAAGGACACGGAACTTCCCGGCGGCATTGATATCGTCGGAATACCGGGGGGATTTTCATACGGTGACTATCTCCGTTGCGGCGCGATTGCGGCGCAATCTCCGATTGTTAAATCCGTAAAGGCCCACGCGGAGCGCGGCGGCTATGTCATGGGCATCTGCAACGGTTTTCAGGTTCTGACCGAAACAGGGTTGCTGCCGGGCGCATTGTTGCGCAATGCGGGGCTCAAATACATTTGCAAGACCGTCGGCCTGAAGGTCGAGACGTCTAACAGCGATTTCACCATTGGATATAACGCGGGCGACATCATCAATATCCCGATTGCCCATCACGACGGCAATTACTTTGCTGACCCGGACACCATCGCGCGTCTTCAGGGCGAGGACCGGGTGGCCTTTACCTATACGGATAATCCTAACGGGGCACAGGCCGATATCGCGGGGATCCTATCTGAAAACCGCCGGGTCTTGGGCATGATGCCGCATCCTGAACGGGCGGCGGATGCTGGTCACGGCGGCACCGACGGGGTGGCGCTCTTTCGCGCATTGGCCGGTGTGCTGACAGCAGCGTGACTTGAGCGTTGTGCTGCACGCGCGTACTGTGCGGCAATGAGCGATACATCGGATACCAAGTCTGCCCTGGCCGTATCGTGGCGCGTGCGCCTTGCGATTGGTGTTTTGATGATCATCGCGGTGATCGTTATTTCGGTCACGAACAAGCTGCTGACCGACAGATTTACCGACACGACGCGCAATCGCGCTGAACTGCGGATTGCGCTTTACAGCGGCAACCTGATGGCCGAACTGCGCCAGAACGCTATTGTGCCACAGCTTCTGGCCCGCGATCCTTCGTTGATCAACGCGCTTAAGGACGCGGATTATTCCCTGTCGACACAGCGACTGATCTCTTTCGTTGAGGAAATCGGTGCTGCCTCTTTGATGTTGTATGACATTGATGGGCGGACGGTGGCGGCGACGGACCGCAACCGTCTCGGCTCGCAACATCGGTCAGAGCCGTATTTCGTCGATGCGATCAGGTCGAATGCAACGATCTTCACCACCATCCAGCGTGAGGGGGGCGGGTACCAGTTCATGTATTCCCGTCGCATCCAGGAGGGTGGCAGCACCTTGGGTGTGATCGCCGTAGAGGTGGATCTGCAAAAATTCGAGCGGGCGTGGGCGGGCATTTCGGATGCTGTCATTGTGATGGACAGCACCGGTCAGATCATTTTAGCGACATCCCCCCGTTGGCGCGGCCTGACGGAGCCAGAGGCGCTGGCAAATCACACCCCGCAAACCGCGATTGAGCGTGCGATCCAGGCCACCGCCGATTGGACGGCCTTACCGCCAGATGCATATCTGCAGGGCGAAGCGGTCATGCGGTTGGAAAACCGCATTCCGTTCCGGGGCTGGCGCATGATCAGCTACACGACCTACGAAAGCGTGCGCGAGCGCGTGAACGGCGTGCTGGCACTCGAAGTCATGGGATTTGCGATTCTTCTGGCACTGACATTCTATTTCCTGAGCCGCCGCACAGCGGGCAGGCTGGCGATTTTTCAACGAGAGTCGGCCAAACTTCGCGCATTGAACGCCGCCCTACAGCGGGAAATCGCTGAAAGGAAACGCGTGCAAGAGACGCTCGCCGTGGCCGAACAAACGCTGGAACAATCCAGCAAATTGGCGGCCTTAGGAGAAATGTCCGCGGCTGTGAGCCACGAGTTGAACCAGCCATTGGCCGCGATGAAAACCTATCTGGCGGGTGCGCGGTTATTGTTGCGGCGCAACCGCCCGGATGAGGCGCTGTCGTCCTTCGGTCGTATCGACGATCTGATCGAAAGGATGGGCGCGATCACTCGGCAGCTCAAATCCTATGCGCGCAAAGGTCAGGAAGCGTTTTCGCCTGTAGATATAGGGGCTGCGCTGGCTTCATCCCTGTCAATGATGGAGCCGCAACTGCGCCAGAGAAAGGTGCAGATCGCGCGCATTCTGCCGGACGAGCCGGTGATGGTGATCGGGGACCGGATGCGGATTGAACAGGTAATCGTCAACCTCTTGCGCAATGCTCTCGATGCCACCAAATCAGTAAGAGACCCGCAGGTTGAGATCATCCTGTCCGCCGGGGAGACGGCGACGCTTACCGTGCGCGATAACGGACCGGGGATTGAAGACCTCGATGCGCTGTTTGAGCCGTTTTATACGACGAAACAGGCGGGCGACGGCGTGGGGTTGGGGCTTGCCATCTCGTCGGGGATCGTGAACGACCTAGGGGGACGACTGACGGCGCGCAACGGACAGAACGGTGGCGCGGTCTTTGAAATGCAACTGCCCATCATGGGCGAAAAGAACACAGTAGAAGCTGCGGAGTGATACGATGGCTCAGGCGATGAAGATTGCGATTGTCGATGACGAACAGGATATGCGCCAATCGATCAGCCAATGGCTGGCGCTTTCCGGCTACGATACCGAGACGTTTGGCTCAGCAGAAGATGCGCTGAAAACGCTGGGGCCTGAATATCCGGGCATCGTGATTTCCGATATCAAGATGCCCGGCATGGATGGAATGCAGTTCCTGAAAAAGCTGATGGGCAATGACAGCGCCTTGCCGGTGATCATGATCACCGGCCATGGTGATGTGCCAATGGCAGTCGAAGCGATGCGCGTGGGCGCATTTGATTTTCTTGAAAAGCCTTTCAACCCGGACCGGATGAGCGAGTTGGCCAAGAAGGCCACCAACGCACGTCGTCTCGTCATGGACAACCGGGCGCTGCGGCGCGAGTTGTCAGACGGTGGGCAGCTGATGAAGAAGCTCATCGGGCAAAGCCCGGTGATGGAGCGTTTGCGCGAGGACATCCTCGATCTGGGACAGGCGGATGGCCATGTCCTGATTGATGGCGAAACAGGCACCGGGAAAACGCTCGTGGCCCATGCGCTTCACGCCGTGGGTTCCCGGGCGGGCAAGAAGTTTGTTCTGGTGTCCTGCGGTGCCTTCGAAGAAGAGGCCCTTTCCAAACGCCTGTTCGGTCCGATGCAGCCTGAAGATGCGCAATTGCCCGCGATTGAAGAGGCACGCGGCGGGACGTTGGTTCTGGAAGATATCGAAGCCCTGTCCGAGACGCTGCAAGCGCGGCTGCTGAGCGTGATCAACGAGCAGGGCACGCCGGCAGAGACGCGGATCGTGGCGATTTCCAACTTGCAGGAAGCGGGGCGCACCTCCGAGGATGCGCTGCGGAGCGATCTTTTCTACCGTTTGGCAGCCCTCAGGATCACGGTGCCGCCTTTGCGCCAGCGCGGCGAGGACATCCTGACGCTGTTCACGCGCCTATCCGATCAATTCGCAGAGGAATATGGGTGCGAGGCGCCGCAGGTCAGCGCGCAAGAGGCGGCACAGCTGTTGCAAGCCCCTTGGCCCGGCAACGTGCGGCAACTGATCAACGTGGCGGAACGGGCTGTCCTGCAATCCCGGCGCGGTTCCGGCACCATCGCGTCGCTGCTGATGTCGGATCACGAAGAGATGCAGCCGGTGATGACGACAGAGGGCAAGCCTTTGAAGGAATATGTGGAAGCCTTCGAGCGGATGCTGATCGACAACACGATGCGGCGTCACAAGGGATCAATTGCCAGCGTTATGGACGAGCTATGCCTGCCACGGCGGACATTGAATGAGAAGATGGCAAAGTATGGTCTGCAACGCTCGGACTATCTTTAGACCTTAGGCTGGTGTCTTTTCGGATCGCTTAGATCGTGGCGCGCTGCCGCTTTACCCTGTGCGCCGCTCGACGATCTCAATCGCTTTGCCGTTCTGATCTGTCACGCAGGTCCAGGATGCGGCGTTGGGAACATCGACGATGAAGCGGTTGAGCTCAACAATCGGGATGGTGGTGTTGAGCGCGACACCCGATGCGCCGGTTTCCTTGGCCACGGCCGCAACGCAGGTTTTCTGTCCTCGCAGTTCGGCCAATGCTTCGGGATCATTGGCGACCGCGATTTCGTCACAGGCCGCCATTCCAAGAACAGAAAGGGCGAGGGTGGAGCGCAAGAGAATGTGCATGGATGGTCCTTCGGGTCTTGAGGCAGCCACAGATGGCGTGTGCGATAATACGAATAAATGCGCGCTCAGGTGAGCCAGAACCAACCTTTCTTGTCAAGCAAAGTGGGGCAAACTGGCGAATTGCCGTTGCAACGTCCAATTGCCCATTGTGTTTTGCGCGGCAAAGCCCTTATCTAGGGTTACGGGATTGGTTGACGCCTACGCGTCAGGGTTGTCCTGATAACAGTTTCGCTGCTGGTGCAGGTCCGAACGAGGGCCTTACACGCAGACCGATTGGGCCGGAAACGGCCAGAGAACCGCTGATGGTCTGACGGGGCAAACCCCGAAAAGACCTCAGTTTATAAATGGATACGGCGGGGCCGAGGCCCTGACCCGTATCGGAGAAGAACCGCGATGACGCGCGCAGAAGCTTTGAGCAGGAACGGACAGGTCTTTTCAGGCCCCGCCCTCGCGCCGTCAGCTATCGCCCAGACAAGTCACACTGCAAAACCACTGGCGCCCCCCGGGGGCAGGCTGGTTCATGCCGTGTGCATAGTGAGAACATGCCTAAGAAAATGCTTATCGATGCCACCCACGCGGAAGAAACCCGCGTTGTGGTGGTTGACGGAAACAAGGTTGAGGAATTTGACTTTGAATCCGAAAACAAACGCCAGCTTGCTGGCAACATCTACCTCGCCAAGGTAACACGGGTCGAACCGTCGCTTCAGGCGGCATTCGTTGACTACGGTGGAAACCGCCACGGTTTCCTCGCGTTTTCCGAGATCCACCCGGATTATTACCAGATCCCCGTAGCCGACCGTCAGGCGCTGATCGAGGAAGAGCGGGCCTATGCCGAAGCGCAGGCCGCCAAGGACGATGAAGAACCCAAGCCCAAGCGCCGCTCACGCTCGCGCGGCAGGTCCAAATCCAAGGCCGAGGATGCCAAGACGGATGACGCCACGACCTCGACCGAGATCGAGGGCATGGAGACCGTTGATCTGACCGATGACGACGAAGTCGAAGTCGATGAGAACGAGGCGTCCTCACCCATGGAGCGGGTGGCGGAATCACCTGTCGATACGCCAGAGGCCAGCGAAGAGGACAACAGCACTGACGACAGTGATGATCAAACTTCGGATGAGGGCGATGACGATGAGGACGACGCCCAAGGCGCCGATGCCACATCGAAGGACGAATCCATCGAATCTGTTGCTGAAGAGGACGATAGCGAGGACATCCGCCCTGTCCGCAAGCCGCGTCCCCGCCGCTACAAGATTCAGGAAGTCATCAAGGTGCGCCAGATCCTGCTGGTGCAGGTCGTCAAGGAAGAGCGCGGCAACAAGGGCGCTGCACTGACCACCTATCTGTCGCTGGCCGGCCGGTACTGCGTCCTGATGCCAAACACCGCGCGTGGCGGTGGCATCAGCCGCAAGATCACAAACGCCGCCGACCGCAAGAAGCTCAAGGAGATCGCGAACGAGATCAAGGTGCCTCAGGGCGCGGGCCTCATCGTGCGCACAGCCGGGGCCAAGCGGACGCGGGCAGAGATCAAGCGCGATTACGAGTACCTTCAGCGGTTGTGGGAGCAGATCCGAGAGCTGACGCTGAAGTCCATCGCGCCTGCAAAAATCTACGAGGAAGGCGATCTGATCAAACGGTCGATCCGTGACCTTTATAACCGTGAGATCGACGAAATCCTGGTCGAAGGAGAGCGGGGTTACCGCATCGCCAAGGACTTCATGAAGATGATCATGCCGTCCCACGCCAAGAACGTGAAACGCTACGAAGAGAATCTGCCGCTGTTCGCCCGCTATCAGGTCGAAGGTTATCTGGCAGGGATGTTCAACCCTACGGTTCAACTGCCGTCGGGTGGCTACATCGTGATCGGCGTAACAGAGGCGTTGGTCGCCATCGACGTGAACTCTGGTAGGGCGACCAAGGAAGGCTCGATCGAGCAAACCGCGCTTAAGACCAACCTTGAGGCCGCTGATGAAGTGGCCCGGCAGTTGCGTCTGCGCGATCTTGCAGGCCTGATCGTCATCGACTTCATCGATATGGATGAGCGCAAGAATAATTCAGCCGTTGAAAAGCGGATGAAGGACAAGCTCAAGACGGACCGTGCACGCATTCAGGTTGGCCGGATCTCCGGCTTTGGCCTGATGGAAATGTCGCGCCAGCGTCTGCGCCCCGGCATGATCGAGGCGACAACACAGCCCTGTCAGGCCTGTCACGGCACTGGCCTGATCCGGTCTGACGATAGCCTCGCGTTGTCTATCATCCGCCAGATGGAAGAAGAAGGCACCCGCCGCCGCACCCGTGAGGTGCTGATCAAGGCGCCGGTTGGCATCGCCAACTTCCTGATGAACCAAAAACGCGAACACGTGGCCCAGATCGAGGCCC
>Ga0316197_10003029_pt1 | contig 11959 bp, 11 predicted proteins | sample OudBiesiAoxic_MG_FD_204939 | JGI IMG/M metagenome (GOLD analysis project Ga0316197, IMG submission 204939) | Coastal sediment microbial communities from Oude Bieten Haven, Netherlands - site A oxic | ecosystem: Environmental > Aquatic > Marine > Coastal > Sediment | place: Netherlands...
ATGTAGTACTTGCAACTGGAGGAATGGGAATGGTTAAAGCTGCTTATTCAAGTGGAAAACCTTCATTTGGAGTAGGAGCAGGAAATGTTCAAGTAATTATAGATAAAGGCGTTGACTACAATGATGCAGCATCTAAAATTATAACTGGTAGAAAATTTGATAATGGTATAATTTGTTCTGGTGAGCAGACAGTAATTGCTCCAAGATCAGACTATAATAAAGTTATAGATGCTATGGTTAATAACGGAGCTCACTATATAGACAATCCTGAAGATGTTCAAAAATTCAGAGATACAATATTTGAAGGTGGACATATGAATAAAGATGTCGTAGGACAATCAGTTGCTAAAGTTGCAGAGATGGCAGGAGTAACAGTTCCAAAAGAAGCAAAAGTTATACTTTTAAAAGCTAATGGAATAGGAGCTGAAGATCTTCTTTGTAAAGAAAAAATGTGTCCTGTACTATCAGCTTTTGAATATGATACTATTGAAGATGCAATTAACATTGCTCAAACAAATTTAGATCTTGAAGGAAAAGGACATACAGCATCTATCCATTCATTTAATTTAGAAAATATTGAATTAGCTGGAAATTTATTAACAGTTAGTAGATTAGTTGTAAATGCTCCATCTTCATTGACTGCTGGAGGATCTATGTTAAACGGATTTGCTCCTACAACTACACTAGGTTGTGGAACTTGGGGAAATAATGTTATTTCAGAAAATTTAGACTATAAACATTTAATCAATATTTCTAGAATAGGTTTAGTTAGAGAAGATGTTATAATCCCATCAGATGAACAAATCTGGGAATAGGAGGATAAATAGATGAGACTTTTAAAAATACAACCAGAGATACACAAGTTTGATACATTTAAAGAGTTTGCTAAAGACTTTAATATAGGAAAGGGTGACCTACTTTTTACTCATGATTTCCTTTTTAATAACTATATGCAAGATTTAAATTTAGAATCTGAAAATATGTTCTTTGAATGCTTCGGTATGGGAGAACCATCAGATGAAACTATAAACTATATCATGGATGCTATCAGAGGAAAAGATATAAAAAGAGTAATTGCAGTAGGTGGAGGATCTGTTATTGATATCTCAAAATTATTGGTATTAGAAGATACCAAAGATTGCCTAAATTATTTTGAAAAAACAGTTGAAATTAAAAAAGTAAGAGAATTAGTTATTGTTCCTACAACTTGCGGAACAGGAAGTGAAGTAACAAATATCTCTATCTCTGAAATAAAATCAAAAAAAACTAAGATGGGATTAGCTGTAGATGAGCTTTATCCTGAAAGTGCAGTACTCATTCCAGAATTACTTATGAATTTACCATATAAATTCTTCGTGACAAGCTCAATAGATGCTTTAATTCATGCTATAGAAGCTTATGTATCTCCAAAAGCAAATATGTATACTGAGATCTTCAGTGTAAAAGCAATTGAGATGATCTTAAAGGGGTATATGCAAATTTTGGAACATGGAGAAGAATATAGAAAAGAGATCATAGAAGAATTTATGATTGGAAGTAACTATGCAGGAATAGCATTTGGAAATGCAGGAGTAGGAGCAGTTCATGCATTATCTTATCCTTTAGGTGGAGTATATCATGTTCCCCATGGAGAAGCTAACTATCAATTTTTTACAGAAGTATTTAAAACATATTTAGCTAAAAATCCAAGTGGAAAAATTGCTGAAGTTAATAAATTATTAGCTGATATCATGAATATCCCAGCTGGAGAAGATGTTTACGTAGGCTTATCCAATGTTTTGGATAAACTTCTTTCTAGAAAACCACTTAAGGAATACGGAATGAAAAAAGAGGAAATTGAAGGATTTGCAGATGCAGTAATTGCAGGTCAGCAAAGGCTTTTGGCCAACAACTATGTTCCTTTAGAAAGAACAGATATAATTAATATCTATAAAAACCTTTATTAAAACCCACAATAAATAGGAAGAGACTTGACCCAAATGGTCAAGTCTCTTCTTTTTATTATCTAGATTCTGCATCTTACTTTCCATATTTAATATCAGAAAAATACCCATCTATTAATTTTTGAGTCTCCTCATCATAATGATTTATCTGCTTTTTCACCAGTTTTTCAATATAAGTTATCTCGCTCTTATCTTTAGAATAGTATATGGGTGTTTCTTTGAGAGGAGTAGCATAGAGTTCTAAATTATCCCCCTTCATCTTCCCATTATATTTAAACCAGTCATAAAAAACCTTGGAATTTAGATAACCTAAAATATAGAATAAATTTATTTCTTTTTCCTTAGCAGTGAGATAATATATATCTGCACTTCCATAGAACTCCCCTTCTGAATATGAAAATTTATTTATCTTAGATCTTTGCCTACCAATTATCTTTGGCACATTAAATATTTTTTCATCTCTAGCCCACTGGAGTTCCCACCAATTGATAATGGATTTTAAAACTTCCCTCCTTCTACTCAGCCGTTCCTTATAAGGCTTCATATGTTTAGTCAGTTTTCTATCTAATACCACCTTACAATCTAAATAAAGGATCCAATATTTGTTAGATCTATAGGAATACTGATCTATGTCTTTATTTTTATAAAATGGTTTTAAATATTCACTATATTTTTTATCATAGGAGTCAAAAACAAAGGCCCTGTCATGCCCACTAACTATACCTTGATTTATGTTTAGAAGTTCTCCTAAAAAATGAGTTCTTCCATTATATACCTTCTCCAATCTTTCTAAATCCTCGTTTTTAGCTAAAATAATCTTATCTCTATAGTTATAAACTTTATCACTGTCTATAAAATATTTCCCTCTGTCTTCTATCACTTCTAATTTACCTTTTATTTTTTCCTTTTTTAATGTAAAAATAACATTGTGCTGTCCTACAGCATCTTCAAAAACAGATTTATTATAATTATTTATGTATTTAAAGGTAGTATTTCTTTTAATTTTTTCCCTCATTTTTTTAGCATGATCAGCCTTAAACCAATAATTTGTGGTAATATAGGTCAGTACTCCTCCATCTTTTAGCGTATCTATCCCCTTAGCTATAAAAAAATAAGAGTAATCCATCTTACCCTCATAATTTTCTTTTCCAAATTTATATTGTCTCATATCTTTAAATATCTCTTTGTTGTTCTTTTCCCCAAAATATGGAGGATTTCCTAAAACAATGTCATAAGTTTCGCCAATCTCCTCAATGAGGGAGTTAGTCTCTATTAAGTTTATATTTTTATCTTTAATCCCATATTTTTGGAGCAACCTTAAAATATTATCTTTGCAGATTAAAAGGGCTCCTCCATCTATATCATAACCTGTAATCCATGAGCTATTATAGATGTATTCACCTAATTTTATCTTGGATAACTCCATGATGGTTTGCAGTAGAGGTAGGAGGAGATTTCCTGTCCCACATGAGAGATCAGCACACCTGAGGTTATCAAATTTTATTTTACTATAATCACCATGAAAATATATCTCTAAACTTTTATCTACCATTTCTTTTGCTATATAATCCGGTGTATATACCTTAAAATTTGTATCACTATTTATATTCACTGATCCCCCCCTTTTTTTATTTTATTTATTCCAATTTTGAAAAAATTCATTAATTACTTTTACATCTTTTATAGTGGAATCCTTTGGATCGAATTTTTGGTAATATTCTAAAATTTCTTCTTTTCTATCATTTCCTTTCCCTTCCATTACGTCACAAATTTCTTCCCATCCCCACATACCACCACAATCTTCAAATGGAGCTACTCTTTTTCCTGTTACGAGATACGGATAGTTCTGATTTTGGTCTTTATCTAATATTTTTTCTAATTTTATTATATGTTCCCATCCATCTCCAAAATCATATTCATAAGTCAATTTATCATCTACTTTTTTAAAGTATTTATTTAATTTTACCGTATGCTCATTGATTTCTTTTATAGGTGTCATTCCATATATTGGAAACATATCCATAGGTTCATATCCTTCATGCGTTGTATCTACTAACAGTGTATTCTTATCAATACTAAATTGATGTAGGTGATAGTTTTCCCAATTAAAAATACTTTGAAGAATATAATGAAATTCCCCAAAACTTATGTTCTTTTCCACCTGTACCCTCCTCCAAATAGGAGGTTTAGCTCCATTTATATCAATTCTAAATTGATAAATTCTATTTTTGGTTTTTACATCATTAATACTTATTTTCACCATTTTTTCCTCCTGTTGAATTTACATTCTTATTCTCTTAAGTATACCACTTAATTTTATCAAAAAAAAGTGCCTGCTATATAATTTATAAATTGTTTAAAAAAATAGAACTTTTTATTTTTATTTAATTTTTCTTTATAGTTAAATATGAGTATCCCATAGCAATTCAACACCATTAAACTTAAAAAAAGCTAAAATTAAACTAAATTAATATTGACTTTTTTTTTATTGTGTTGTAACATCTATCTGATTGAACACATATAAAACAAACTCAGGAGGAGCCATGAAATTTTATCAGTGAAATTGAAAATATAGTAAAACTTCCGGTGGAAGTTATGAGATCTACTGTAAATGGATAACATAAAGAAATTTAAATAGAAATAATTTTCATAAAAACTTTTCTCATTCTTTTTTCCAACTTTAGATCAATTCTTAATATTTCAAACAAAAAAATTTAAATTCTATGAAACAAAATCCTAAAGGGATTAGATCAATACCACTAAATATAAGTGGCTTTTTTAGATACAATTTTATAAAAAAATAGAAAAACTTTAAACTCATTAAGTAGTGTTAGGTAAAAAATATGTATGTATGAAAAAATTCTTATAAAAATAAATTAATTAAAATCTTTATTATTTAAATAATGATTTCTATTCATTTTTTTTAATTTTTTTAAAAAACTTATATTTGTTAATACTTAACCTCTAAAATAAAAGGAGGAAAAAAATGAAAAAAAAATTATTGTTTACAATTGCAGCTTTAACTATTTTGTCTGCAAACGTCTATGGGAAAGAGGGCTTGATTAATACTTTTATCGAAGATAGTCATGCAGAATTTAATTTTGAAGCCAAATATTTAAAAGAAACTTATAAAGAAACAGCATGGGGTAATATCCAACCTCCAACGGAAGTTTCTGGACAAGTAACCACTCTAAAGTTTAATAGTGGATATTTTGCTGATATTATTGGTTTTGATTTTAATTTTTACGGTGTTGTTCCTATAAACACAGGGAATCAAGTAACTAGTCCCTATGGACAATATTTTAAAAATGGAACAGAAAGTTTTTATAAGTATGCACCTTCTATTAAAGGTAAAATCGGAGAATATCTTGAGATAAAACATGGAAAAATGGAATCAAATCATCCACTTTTAAAAGGTGATCATGATTTTTCTCCTAGCCTTTTTGACATGACTAAAGTGGAAGCTTATTTTGGTGACTTAACTCTTCATGGGCTATATGTTACCCGAGCAAACGCAGTCAATAAAGAAGATTTTCAAAAATTTGGAAGAACTGATTGGAGTGATGATTGGAAAACTAAAAATTTTAAAGAAAAGCCTATACAAATCTTTGGTGCCGAATATGAATATGAAAATTATAGGCTTTATGGTACCTATGGAGTTCAAAATAATATGTCTAACTACCTTTTAGTCGAAGGAGAATACAATTTAAATGTAAATAAAGATCTTCGATTTAATTTGGCCAGTAATTATAGAAGAAAGGAATACCCTAATGAATTAGGTGATCAAGCTCTAGGAATGGTCTCTGGAAGACTGGCTGGATTTTATAAAGATTTAAAAATCGTAGCTAGTGCCTCTAAAGCAGAAGATGCTAATAATGGAAGTTATGGAACTATGGGAAATGACTGGAAACCAACTATCGTTCCTGGATGTCACGGTGACTCATTTTATACATCCGGAATAATAACTCCTGGAAATCATTATGGAGAAACAGCTTTAAAATTAGAAATAGGATATGATTTTGAAGAATTAATCAAAGGTTTATATATTTCTAGTTATTATGTGGATGGAAGGGATTTTTATAATGTAAAGCACGATGAAAGAGGTTATGGAGTAGAACTATCATATACACCACCTAAATATCCATCTATAAAAATCATGGGTCATTATGCAAATCAAGTTATAAAAAACGATGGTTCTATAGATGAATGGGCTAAACTAAATCAAACAATAACAGAAACAATGGTTACTGTTATGTATACTACTGCTTTATTTTAGGAGGATAAAATGAAAAAATTAATAGTAATATTAACATTAGTTATAACAAGTTTATTATATGCTGCTGAAGATAGTTATTATGTAATAAAAATAAAATGCTGTAGTTGGGATAAGTGTTATGTTGTTACAAATACAACATTTGATTCTTTAACTAAAGCAATACATTTTGAAACTAAAAAAGAAGCAAAAAAATTTATAAAAAAATTAAGTCCTACCTTAAAAAATAAGAATCCTAAAATTAAATTTATTGAAGAATAAATGTTAAAAGGAGACAAAATGAAAAAAATTTATTTAGACAATGGTGCAACTTCCTTTCCTAAACCTAAATGTGTAGGAGAAGCTATTTTAAATTATATAGACAATCTAGGGACAAGTGTCAACAGAGGAGCCTATGAAACAGCCTATAGTGTGGCTAATACTGTTTTTGAAACCAGGGAACTCATATGTGATCTTTTCAATTTTGATCAGCCTGAAAATGTTATCTTCACTAAAAATATAACAGAAAGTTTAAACGTATTAATAAAGGGGCTCTTAAAAAGAGGCGATCATGTAGTGGTATCTTCTATGGAACATAACGCAGTAATGAGACCACTTAATTCTTTAAATATAAACATTTCAAAGGCAAAATGTAATAAGTTTGGTGACTTGGACATGGAAGATTTCAAATTGCAATTAAAAGAAAATACAAGAGCGGTAATAATGACCCATGCTTCCAATGTATGTGGAACAATTTTAAATTTAGAAGAAGTTGGAAGGATCTGTCAGGAAAAAAATATTATTTTTATAATAGATACAGCCCAAACTGCTGGATTTTTAGATCTCGACTATAAAAAATTAGGAGCCGATGCTATAGCTTTTACAGGACATAAATCACTTCTTGGTCCTCAGGGAATTGGAGGATTTATAATAAATGATAAATTAGTTAAGATAATTCCTAGTCTAATCGATGGAGGTACAGGGAGTTTGTCCGAAGTGGAGAGACAACCAAATTATATGCCAGATAAATATGAAGCAGGTACACCTAATGTTCTAGGTATCTTTGGATTAAATGCTTCGATAAAATATCTAAACGAGATCGGATTAAAAAATATAAGGCAAAAAGAATATGACCTCTTAACAATATTTTTAGATGAGATAAAACAAATAAACGGAATAGACATTGTAGGAAAAGATACCTATGAAGAAAGGACAGGAACAATATCCCTTGATTTTTTTGACAAAGACAATGGAGAAGTAGCTTATAAACTCGGGAATGATTATGGGATTATGACAAGGTCAGGGATGCACTGCGCTCCTTCTGCTCATAAAACTCTAGGAACTTTTCCCCAGGGAACAGTAAGATTTAGTTTTAGTCATTTCAATACCAAAGATGAGATATATTATACCATCGACAGTATAAAAAAAATAATGGAAGAGTAGTGAAGAGTCAAAGATATAAATATAGAGGATAGAGTTTATATAGTGTTGTTGTACTTTTATTAATAAATTTAAGGAGGATATAGGAATGGGAGAAAAGAAAAGTATTGTTTTAGCAGGTGGAGTCGTAGGTATTATAGGAGTTGCACTAGTTATGCTCGGTAATCCTGCAAATATGGGATTTTGTATTGCATGTTTTTTAAGGGATATAGCCGGTGCTCTAGGGCTTCAAAGAGCAGGTGTGGTTCAATATATGAGACCAGAAATTATGGGATTGGTATTGGGATCATTTTTAATAGCTATATCTAAAAAAGAATTTAATGTAAGGGGAGGATCATCTCCTATAATTCGTTTTGCACTAGGTGTCATGGTAATGATAGGAGCGCTTATGTTTTTAGGATGTCCTCTTAGACTTATCCTTAGACTAGCAGGAGGAGATTTAAATGCTGTCCTTGGATTAGTTGGATTTACAGGTGGAATTTTATGCGGTATCTACTTTTTAAATAAAGGATTCTCTCTAAAAAGAAGTTATAAACTTTTAAAAACAGAGGGAGTTATTTTTCCAACAGTAAACTTAGGATTGATCTATCTAGTTGTTGCTGCACCTGCTTTTATATTTTTTAGTACTAAGGGACCAGGGGCTATGCATGCACCACTATTAATTTCTTTAGTAGCAGGATTAGTAGTAGGAGTCCTTGCTCAGAGAACAAGACTTTGTTTAGTTGGAGGAATAAGAGATTATATCTTATTTAAAGATTCATATCTACTTTTAGGATTCATATCAATACTTGTTGTTACATTTATAGGAAATATGGCATTTGGTTTCTTTAATTTTGGATTTGTAGGGCAACCAGTTGCTCATGTAGACGGATTATGGAACTTTTTAGGAATGGTTGTAGTAGGATGGGGAAGTGTATTATTAGGAGGATGTCCTCTTAGACAACTTATCTTGGCTGGAGAGGGAAATACTGATTCAGTAGTTACAGTTTTAGGTCTTCTATTCGGAGGAGCTATAGCACATAACTTTAGTTTAGCTTCTAGTCCTAAAGGTCCAACAATAAATGGACAGATGGCTGTAATTATTTGTATCTTTATACTGTTATTTATATCGTATTTTAATTCTGAATTTTTAAATAAAAAAGTAGAGGTGAAGTAAAATGATAATAATAGATGTAAGAGGTTTATCTTGTCCAATTCCTGTGTTAAAAACTAAACAGGCCGTTAAAAACAAAGAAAAGAATTTTGAAATAATTAGTGATAGTAATGCTTCTATGGAAAATATTTTAAAATATTTAAGATCAGAAGAATATACTTTTACAATGACAGAAGTAGAAGATGACTATGTAATAAAGGCAAAGGGATAAAGTGAAAGAATATATTGCAGTTCTTTTTACCCATTCAGATGCTATTAAATTATCTAGAGAGTGTAAAAAAAGAGAGATCAATCATAAATTAATGCCAGTTCCAAGAAAATTGAGCTCTAACTGTGGAGTCTGTGTAGATTTTCATAGTGAAGAAGACATACAGGATCTAATTTTTAGTGGAGTAGAAAAAGTTTTTTCTGTAGAAAATGGAAACTATGTTTTAGTATATGAATAGAGCTAAATTTCAATTTTCCATACAGTATATATACTGTATGGAAAATTTTAATAATTGGAAAATATAAGTATTCGTATTTTTATGAATATGTTCATAATAAATTTAAAGGAGAATATAAAAAATGAAAAAAGTATTAAATGTAACATTAACTGCCGCCTTGATATTAGCTTTAGGTGCATGTGGTTCAAAAGATTCTGAAAAAGTAAATAAACAGGAAACTCAAGATAAAAAATTAGTTATCTATTCTACTCACCCAGAAAATTTAATAGAAATGGTAGCTTCTGAATTTGAAAAAGAAACTGGAATCGAAGTAGATTATATAAATCTAAAAGGAGCATTAGCAGACAGAATCCTTGCTGAAAAAGATTCTCCTCAAGCAGACATAATGTATGGAGGAGCTTCTTCATTATTTATTGATCTATCTGAAAAGGGAGTATTTGAAAAAACAAATCCAGCTTGGGCAGACAAATTAAATCCTTTATTTAAAGACCCCAATGGAATGTGGTATGGAACAATCCAAACTCCAGTAGTAATGTTTTATAACAGTGAAATGTTAACTAAGGAAGAAGCTCCTAAAGATTGGGGTGATATGATAAAACCTGAATTTAAAAATAAAATGGTATTCAGAGATGCTAGATCATCTTCCGCTAAGGCAACATATTCAAGTTTATTATATCAATATGAAAAAGTGGAAAACTTATCTGAAGGTTGGAAATTTATGAAATCTTTAGATAAAAATACTAAAAAATATTATGGAAGTGGATCATTACAGTTTCAAGCTGTAGGAAGAAAAGAAGCTCCTCTTAGTTTTGCTGTTTTAAGTTCTGTTATTGCCAATAAGGAAAAAGGACTTCCCCTAGAAATAATAGATGCTCAAAGTGGATCACCTGTAATTACAGATGCTATTGCAGTAATAAAAAATGCAAAACATCCAAATGCTGCAAGTAAATTTTTGGAATTTGCTGGAAGTGCAAAGATTCAATCTCAACTTGCAACAAAATTTAATCGTATGCCGACTTTAGACAGTGCCATAAAAAGTTCTCCTCAATGGATGAAAAACATTAAATATAAAATAATGGATGTTGATTGGAAAGTATTATCAAAACAACAATCTAAATGGATGCAAAAATGGGATTCTGAAATTAAAAGTAACAACTAAAAAGTAATACAAAAAGGGCTTTAGCCCTTTTTTGTATATAAAGGAGTAGAACATGGGAAATGTTATCATTAAAGATATAACAAAAAAATTTGGCAGTGATACTGCTATTGAAAATATCAATTTAAATATTGAAAAAGGTAGTTTCTTTACATTTTTAGGCCCCTCTGGATGTGGTAAAACCACCATACTCCGAGCTATTGCTGGATTTATAAAGGTAGATACAGGAAACATTTTTTTAGGAGGAAAAGATATAACTAATATCCCTCCTGAAAATAGAGGAATAGGAATGGTATTTCAAAACTATGCTCTATTTCCTCATATGACCGTTTATGAGAATGTTGCATATGGTTTAAAAATAAAAAAACTATCTAAAAAAATTATTAATGAAAATGTAAAAGAATATTTAAATTTAGTTAAACTAAGTGGGTACGAAAATAGAAAGGTCTCTGAGTTATCTGGAGGAGAACAGCAAAGGGTAGCCCTTGCTAGATCATTAGTAACCAAACCGAAAATCTTACTTTTGGATGAGCCACTTTCCAATTTGGATGCTCAACTTAGAATCAAAATGAGAAGTGACATTAAATCCTTACAACAAAAACTCGGTATAACTACTATATTTGTTACACATGATCAAGAGGAAGCTCTAACCATGTCCCATAAAATTGCTGTATTTAACAGTGGAGAGTGTATACAAATTGGAACTCCTAATGAAATTTATTCTAATCCTAAGAACTCTTTTGTAGCCAATTTTATAGGTAACTCCAACCTTTTTAAAATAAACAATGTATCTAGTGATGCTAAAAAAATATATTTGGATAATGAAATCTATCTAGATATCGAACAAGATTTTTCAGATCAAACATTTGTATCCATACGACCAGAACATATAAAAATAAAAATTATTCCATCCCATAGGGTCAATGAATTCAAAGGAACTATTGAAGACATTCAATTTAATGGAAACATCATTAAATACATTGTCAACTTTGGTAGCCTCAAGGTAAAAGTGACTACAATTAATTGTTTAGATGAGGGGAATGAATTTTATATTTCTCAAGAGATCTATCTTGAAATTCCAAAAAAATTTATAAAGCTCCTAAAGGATTAGGTGATACAGTGATTAAATTCAAACAAAATTACGAAAACACAATTGGATTTATTATTCTGATACTTTTAATAGGATATATATTGATCCCAACTTTAAAAACACTTAATTTGAGTTTTTTAGAGGATAATAATTTTACAATTTTGCACTATAGAGAATTTTTTTCTATTAAGACAAATGTAGCTTCTCTTACAAATACTATCTTACTTGGTTTTTCTACTGTTGTTGTCTGTGGGATTATAGGAACCTCTCTGGCTTTTTTTATTGGCTACTTTGAGTTTCCCTATAAAAATATAGCCAGTAAACTCCTACTTACCCCTGTTATGGTTCCTGGGATCATAATAGTTATAGCATTTATACAACTATATGGTGAGAGTGGTATCATAACTAAATCTATTGAAAATATTTTCAATTTAGATGCTATCCCATTTAAATTTACTGGATTCTGGGGAATTTTATTT
>Ga0316197_10003031_pt1 | contig 11952 bp, 10 predicted proteins | sample OudBiesiAoxic_MG_FD_204939 | JGI IMG/M metagenome (GOLD analysis project Ga0316197, IMG submission 204939) | Coastal sediment microbial communities from Oude Bieten Haven, Netherlands - site A oxic | ecosystem: Environmental > Aquatic > Marine > Coastal > Sediment | place: Netherlands...
TTGCCTATATTTGGATTACTTTTAAACGTAATAGTACGTTGATGCTGAAGCTCAGAATTGACAACCTCGGCAACTAAAGCATTTATATCTTCGCAGCTTAGCTCATCTGTTTTATGGTGGCGTAAATACTCAATAAACTGATCAATAATCCCGTTCATGTCTTCTATATCGTAAATAATACCTTCGCGGAGATAGTCGTCTTCATCAACCATCATTTCGGTAGCTAAACGGATGCGAGTAAGCGGCGTACGTAAATCATGAGACACACCAGCCATTAGTAAGCGGCGATCGTTTTCAAGTGCGGCAATTCCGCGCGACATTTGGTTAAACGCGCGCGTTACTTCTATTACTTCTGTAGAGCCTTCTTCTTCTAATTTGGTAGAAAAGTCGCCTTTGCCTACTTTTACTGCGGCTTGTTGCAAAGCTTTTAAAGGCCTATTGAGGTGCCTTGCAAACAGCCATCCACCCAGCACACTCAAAAATCCAATACTTGATAAGTAAAAAGTCAAAAACTCTAAGTTATTCTCTTTAAAGCCTTTAAGCGGTACCTTTACCCAATAACCAGGTGCTTGCGGTGCTTCAACCCAATAGATTAACGGATCTGTTTGGCTAATACGTACACGAGAATAACCGCCTAACTGCTCAGTCATGCTACGCGATAGCATAGAATATTCGCGGCTTTGCCCAAGTCCTTGGCGCATTGCTTCGCGCTGCGTCATTACTTCAATGCCGGTAATTTCAAAAAACTTTGCAGATACTTCGTCGTTTATTTCAACGCCGTCTTCCCAGTCAATAAATACCGTTTTAATTTGCTTAGCAAGCATCAAGTTAACTTGCTCAATAGTTGGCTTTACAACATAAAAACTAACAGTAACATACGACACAATTTGATTGATCAGCAGTAAAGCTGCCACTAAAAATACAGTTTGCCCAAACGCACTACGCGGAAATAAGCCCATATAAATTACTTTTCACCGTCGGGAACAAACACATAACCCAAACCCCAAACGGTTTGAATATAACGCGGATTGGCTGCATCTACTTCAATCATGCGGCGAAGTCGTGACACTTGCACGTCAATACTTCGTTCAAGCGCACTGTAATCACGACCACGCGCTAAGTTCATTAGCTTATCGCGGCTAAGTGGCTCACGCGGATGCGACACAAGTGCTTTAAGTACTGCAAACTCACCACTAGTAAGTGAAATTGTTTTATCTCCTTCACTCATTTCTCGCGTTGCCAAATTAAGCGTAAATTTACCAAAAGCGATTAAGTTTTCTTCAGCAGCGGGGGCACCAGGTACTTCTTTTGCGCGGCGACGTAAAATTGCTTTAATACGCGCAAGCAATTCTCGAGGATTAAAAGGTTTAGGAATGTAGTCATCAGCGCCAAGCTCAAGGCCAATAATACGGTCTACTTCGTCGCCTTTAGCGGTAAGCATTACAATAGGGATTTCGTTTTCTTTTTGGCGTAAACGGCGGCAAATCGATAAACCATCTTCGCCTGGGAGCATTAAATCAAGAACCATTAAGTGAAAGTTTTCACGCTCTAGGAGTCTATCCATTTGCTCCGAATTACCTGCGGTTCTAACAATAAAACCTTGCTCTACTAAGTAACGTTCAAGCAAACTGCGTAAGCGCATATCGTCATCTACAACTAATACTTTTGTGGTTTCGTGTCCCATTATCTCTTTCTTATTTTTATATCCAATTACTAGTTAATATAAATGAAAAACCTAATAATCAAAAATTAATTACCTGCTTAGATTGTTACTGAACATTTCAAAGCTTACTTGCGCATACTTTATTACATTTACGCTCGACAAGTTTTGGCAAATTTAATAACGTGCACACCATTAGAGTTAATAAAGAATTCACCATGAAAACAAATTTAATTACCCGCGAAGGTTACTTGCAATTACAACAAGAACACGACCATTTGTGGAATGTTAAGCGCCCCGAAGTAACCAAAATAGTAAGCTGGGCAGCCAGCCTCGGAGACCGCTCTGAAAACGCTGACTATCAGTATAATAAGCGCTTATTACGCCAAATCGACCGCCGGGTACGGTACTTGCGAAAGCGTATTCCTGATTTAAAAATCATCGACTACTCTCCAGTTCAAGATGGAAAAGTATTTTTTGGCGCATGGGTAGAAATAGAAAATGATGAAGGTGATATCAAAAAATTTAAAATTGTAGGCCCGGATGAAATTTATGAGCGCAAAGACTATATATCAATAGATTCGCCGATGGCGCGCGCGTTGATTAAAAAACAAGTAGATGACGATTTTGAAGTACTTACCCCCCAAGGTAAAAAGCAGTGGTATATAAATACTATTGAATATCAAAAATAATTCCTATATCAGTACCTACAAATAAAAACATTGATTCAGATCACATTAACTTTTCATTGTGTAATCTATTTGAGTAGGATATAAGGTAGTTAAGCAGGTTATTTTTAACTTGAAATTTTTAAGGTCGTGGTTATGTCAAACGTAGTACAGCGCATATTAAGTAATGCCGTATTGTTTGCACTTTTAATGAGTGTGAGCTTGACGCTGCACGCCCATACCACGCAGGTAAACCTTGATAACGCTAAAATATCTAACCACTTTATTGCTTGCGATACTCCTGACCAAGCGAATCTCGACTTTGACGTCGACTCTCATGCTAATACGATTACCCTTGGGGCGCTTCAACCACTCCCTAATGCCGTACACTCTTTTTACAAGAGCACTAATTTAAACAGACCTTTTAGCACTGCGTACCAACGTGGACCACCTAGCTATTTAATTTAATTCATTATTTTACAATTTAATTAAATTTTATAACTAATAAGGTGACTATTATGTCTAACTTTAAAGAATTACGTACTCAAAATGTATCTCACGGCGTTATTGCAAGCACATTTGCAGATGATCAACCATTAATTGATTTAGCATCTCCTGCATTAAAAATGGTAAACAACTTTACGCAAACAACACCTATTCGCGCTCAGCACGAAACAACAATAACTGAAGCACTTAAACAAGTAAGCGCAAAACAATCAGACTTTGTTTTAGTAACTGACGAGCACCAAAAATTGATTGGTCTTGTTTCTAGCGCTGATCTACAAAGCTCTAAAATAACTATTATTGCCGAGCGCTTAAATACGCCAAGAGGCGAAGTAAGCTTGCGCGATATCATGACACCTATTAGTAAAATTATGGGTGTGAGCATGCAAAGCTTGAGCTATGCATGCATTGGCGATGCGCTACAAACAATGGAGCATCAGGGTACAATGTTCTTATTAGTAACAACGGCAAGCAACGAAATTTGCGGTTTAATTTCAGCACGTCAAATAGCTAAAACATTGCATATCCCTGTAAATATTTCGCCTATTGCTCACTCTTTCAGTGAAGTATTAGAAAACATAGAGCACCCTCACTAGGGCGCTCTTTTAGCTGAATTAATTTACTCCCTGCCCAACCATCTTAAAGCAAGTAAAATAGCTTGCTTTAAGAGCTTTTCATTACTACCTCCTGTGATATTATTCAAGCAATTAACTACGCCAGAAACACGCTTCTGGTCTTATTTTATTGTATAAAAAGGTTTTTGCATGAGCGATATCTCTGCACGTTTAGCCATAGAACTAAACGCACAGCAGCAACAGGTTGTTGCTGCAACAAAGTTACTTGATGAAGGCGCAACTGTTCCTTTTATTGCCCGCTACCGAAAAGAAATTACAGGTGGCCTAGACGACACTCAATTACGCCTTTTAGAACAGCGCTTATCTTACTTACGAGAGCTTGAAGAACGCCGTAGTTTTATTTTATCGACTATCGAATCTCAGAAAAAGTTAACTGCTGAACTAAGTGCCGACATTGCCAATGCACAAAGTAAAACTGAACTCGAAGATTTATACCTACCTTATAAAGCTAAACGCCGCACTAAAGGCCAAATAGCAATTGAAGCAGGTTTAGAGCCACTGGCAGATGCACTATTTAAAGATGCGAATCTTGACCCAGAGCAACAAGCAGCTCAATTTGTAGATGCCGAAAAAGGCTTTGCAGATGTAAAGGCGGTACTTGAAGGCGCTAAATTTATTTTAATGGAGCGCTTTGCAGAAGACGCTAAATTACTCGCTAAATTTAGAAGTCATATTAGCCAAAATGGTGCTATTGAAAGTACAGTGATTAAAGGCCAAGAACAAACAGGTGCAAAATATCGCGATTACTTTGAGCATCAAGAGCTTCTTAAAAAAGTCCCTTCTCACCGTGCACTTGCAATGCTTAGAGCCCGAAATGAAGGCGTACTTCAGTTAAATGTTAACCCTGAGCCAAGCTCTGAAAACTCAGCGCAACTGTGTGCTCAAATGATTGCCGATCATTATCGTTTAGATATTAAATATAAAGCGGCAAGCCCTTGGTTATTAAATGTTGTGCAATGGGCGTGGAAAATTAAATTAGGCCTGCACCTAGAGAATGAATTTTTTGCAGCAATGCGCGAAAAAGCAGAAACTGGCGCCATTGATGTATTTGCTAAAAACTTAAAAGATTTATTAATGGCAGCACCTGCTGGCCCTCGTACTACACTTGGCCTCGATCCTGGTTTACGTACAGGCTGTAAAATTGCCGTTGTTGATAGCACAGGCAAATTGCTAGCTACACAAACTATTTTCCCTCATGCACCACAAAACCACTGGGATAAATCGTTGCGTACATTAGAGCAACTTTGTCGCCAGCATAAAGTAGAGCTTATTGCGATTGGTAACGGTACTGCATCACGCGAATCTGATAAGTTAGTTGCTGAACTTATGAAAGCCAATACCGAGCTAAAACTTAATAAAATAATGGTGAGCGAAGCGGGCGCATCAGTTTACTCAGCGTCTGAATTTGCCGCAAATGAATTTCCTGATTTAGATGTTTCTATTCGTGGTGCTGTATCTATTGCACGCCGCCTTCAAGATCCACTTGCTGAACTAGTTAAAATTGAGCCAAAATCAATTGGTGTAGGCCAATATCAACACGATGTATCGCAAAGCCAGTTAGGCCAAAGCCTTATTTCAGTCGTTGAAGACTGTGTAAACTCAGTTGGCGTAGATTTAAACATGGCCTCGGTACCGCTACTTACACGCGTATCGGGTTTAAACAAAACATTAGCGCAAAATATCGTTAATTATCGCGATGCTAACGGCACATTTACTAAACGTAGTGAGCTTAAAAAGGTTGAGCGTTTAGGACCAAAAGCATTTGAACAAGCGGCTGGTTTTTTACGTATCAACAATGGTAGCGATCCACTAGATAACTCATCAGTTCACCCTGAGGCTTACCCTATTGTTAAACGTATTTGTGAGCGTAACAGCGTAGATGTAAGCAGCTTAATTGGTAACAGTGACTTTTTAACTAAACTTGCTGCTAACGATTATATTGACGATAAATTTGGCTTACCAACCGTTACCGACATTATTACTGAGCTTGATAAGCCGGGTCGCGATCCGCGTCCTGAATTTAAAACTGCTGAGTTTAAAGCAGGTGTTGAAAAAATTAGTGACCTAAAACCAGGTATGATTTTAGAAGGCGTGGTATCTAACGTTGCTAACTTTGGTGCATTTGTTGATGTAGGTGTTCACCAAGATGGCTTAGTGCATATTTCAGCAATCACTAATAAATTTATATCAGATCCGCGTGAAGTAGTAAAAGCGGGCGATATTGTAAAAGTGAAAGTAGTTGAAGTAGACGCTGCACGTAAACGCATAAGCTTTACTATGCGTTTAGATGACGATATTGATACAAGTAATAAGTCAGCAGCCCCTGCGACGCAAAAAGCACAAACACGTACTAATAACTCACAATCTCGCGCTTCAAAGCCTAAACGTGACAACGGTAATGCGTTAATGGGTAATGCATTTGCCGATGCGTTCGCTAACGCTAAAACGAAAAAATAAACTTTAATCAAAACTAAAAAAACCGCGTAAGCGGTTTTTTTGTGTTCATTTTACGGAGTTATTAGCCATACGCCGAAAAGCCACTTTCGCTTTGTGGTGAACTCGTCATTTGATAAAAATTAGCAATGCGCCCAGCTCGAGCATCCACATCGGCATCGCGAGATTGCTCTGTATTGGTATCGCTTTGTGATTCTGCAGTGCTGGTTTCGTTGGCTGAAAGCTTATTACTTTGCTCATCTTCTTCGCTTTGCTCTTCTTCTGGCATCGCAAGTTCAGCTTGGGCAGCAGCCATTTTTTGTGTTGCATCAGCTGCTATTGATCTATCAGCTCCCGATGGCTCTGCTGGCGCTAATGCGGCAGCACGTACGGTTTGCATTTTATCGATAGTGGCTTGCGGATCATTGGGGACTTCAGATACATCAATTTGTACCTCACCACTTACAGCATAGTTGGTGCCATCTGGACCACGTTCATAACCATAGCTCGGCGATCCTGCATGTTGCCCGCCAACAGCAGCATGAGCTTGTTCGTGCACACGCACTTCCGTATCGCGGGCTTTAAGTTCTTTAATTTGCTGTTGTTCTTGTTCGAGCTGTTGCTCTTCTTGCTCAGTTTCTTGTTGAGACGCGGCACTCTCTGAATTTTCTGAACTGCCTTCACGCTGCTCAACTGCTTTATCGTCAGCTAGTTTACCGCTGGCATCATAAGTCGATACATCACTATTATTGCCTGGAAGTTTAGCTTTTTCAGCATCGCTTTGTGCTTTGGTTTCAGTATTGCTCGCACTGCTTGAAGCAGGAGCAGGAATAACTTCTCGTAGCTGGTTGTCACGCCGTGCGGTTTCCGTATAAACATTCGCTGTGTTTATATTGATAGACGGAAATGGCGTGACAATATTCATTATTACTAAACTTTAATATCGATTAACGTGCCAAGTACATCATCGGCCGTTTGAATTGATTGCGTGTTTGCCTTAGCGTTAAATTCTTCAACTTTTAAATTAACAAGTGCTTCATCAACACGAGCTGGTTGTGCTACAGGTGCAGTAATGGCTTCTTCTGGGCGTGCTGCTGTAAGCTGACGTTGCTGCGCTAATTGCGCGTCGTCTTGCTGTTCTATACTGGCACGGTTAATCTCAGCACTGGCTTTTTCAATACCTTGGCTAGCGCGATTAAACCCTTCTACACCACTATTAAATACGGATCCGATTGGCATATTAAAATCTCCACCAAATAAACATTGTTTAATTATCGCTCAGGTTATGCTCAAAATAAAGCTTTAAACCGCGCTATTATTAGCTCTATTTTAAAGCATTGATTTAACGACAGATAAAAATTCACTTTTATGAGAAATAAATGGCGCATGCGACGCTTTATCTAGCACTTCATATTCAAACTCAGTATTTAGTGCTGACATTTTTGAAATTGCCTTATAAGGCACTAACGCATCAAGTCGGCCAAATATGCCTTTAATAGGTACTGGGCAATGAGCAAATAAATCACGTAGATCGTCGTTTTGTAAAATATCTAAGCCAGCACTTAATGCTTCGCTTTTTGGCGCACTATATTGGTTTAATAATTGTTTAAGTTGCTTTATGTCATCACGTGCCGATTCGCTACCCATCGCTTGAATAGCTAAAAAGCGATCTATGGTTTTTTCTCGATGATTAACTAATTGCTCTTTAAACTGGGTAAGTACTTTTGCTTTTATTCCAGGCCAATTATCTGCCTCCGCAAAAAAAGGAGTCGATGCTATTAAAATAACTTTTGATACTTTTTCAGGCCAATGCTTAGCAATATAAAGTGCAAATAAACCACCTAACGACCATCCCATTAAAATAGACTGAGACTTTAACTGCTCACTTAAAATTACTGCGGCATTATGCAAAGTATAAGGGCTTGGGCAAACAAGGCTATTACCAAATCCCGGTAGGTCAAGGCTACGTATATTTCCTGAATATAAAGACTCAAGTTCTGGCTGTACTAATTGCCATACACCCTGATTCATTCCCCAACCATGTAATAACACTAACTCATTTTGCATATTTGCCTAACCTTTACCAAACTTAGGCTTATCATAACGTTTAAATAGGTGGTTGTAATGCACGGAGTGAATCAATGAAACAAGCCGTTTTAAATTGGTTATTTCCCTCTTATTGCGTGCAATGTCAAAGCCCGATTACGGCTAATTTAGGGTTGTGTGATTATTGCCTTGAAGATTTACCATTATTTGATTTTAGTAAGCATAATAATTTACTGCACCGACCCGATATTGTTGAGATGTTTCCTAATTGCGAGTTTGATAAGTTATTTGCCTGCGCTTTTTATCAACCGCCCTTTGAGCATTGGCTTAAACGGCTAAAATTTAACAACCAAATTCATTATAAAAAAGCATTACAGCAAACTATTAAAAAGCAGTTAGCGCAGTTTTTTGAACAAAGCCCCGTTTTACCAAATATTTTTATTATTTTACCTCTTCATAAAAGCCGGTTCGTAACACGCGGTTTTAATCAGGTAAGCCAAGTATGGCAGCCTCTTTTGTCTCAATTTGCACCTTTAAATAGTAGCCTTATACGCAATAAAAAAACCCAAGCGCAATCTGCACTTTCAAAAGCCAAACGAGTCAAAAATTTAAAAAATGCCTTTATTTGTACAGAGGATATGAGCGGAAAAACCGTCGCTATTATTGATGATGTTATGACGACAGGGGCAACATTGAACGCAGCTACTAGTGCACTAAAACAAGCAGGCGCTAAACAAGTGTGGGCTTTTACAACTTGCTTAACGCCTATATAATTATTAAAAAGTATTATACCAATCCGCAATAATACTTAATCATTTTTCGGGCTAAACGTGTCGCTACCTGTGTTAAAAAATTCTCATTTACGACTGCATGGATGCAGAAGGTAGAGCAATGCAGGAGCAATTGCCGAGAACAACTAAATAGCGAATTTTTTGCCTAGCTATCAACACGTTTTTCCATCCTCAAAATAGATCACTTAATTAAGCGAATTGGTATTAATCGCCATTTACTCGAAACGTATGGCCAAAAAAGAGCGCATTACTGAGTAATCTACTTGTGCCATACCAGTAACCTCTAAACACCGGATCGTCAGTCATACCAATTACAGTGCCTCGCCCGTACGAATGAGCTATTAACCCTGCTCCACCCGCTACTTGCTCAACATTCACGGCATCGGTAAAGCCTGCCAATAATGGATTTTTAGTGTAGGTAAGTATATTTACAAACGGCGCATCGGAAGCTTCTAGCAACCAAGTACTGTTTTTAAATACCGGTAATGTATTGCGCTTAAGTGAAAACGTAAGTGGGTGGGTTAAATCTACATTAGTGTTAAAAATAGCACCGGCAATGCGCTGACGCCCCGCTAAATGATCCTTATCGGCGTAATTTAGCCCTTTGGTTTTAAATGCACTTGCTACATCTTGGCGTGATAGATAACTTGCTTTAAGTAATTGTTGGTCAACTAGAAATTTAGCGCCACCTTTATGACCCCAAATAACGCCGCCTTTTCTTACCCAACTTTTTATAGCCACTTTATCAGCATCCGATAGGCTATTGTAGTTACCATGAGCAAGTACTATATGACTGTAATTACTGAGCTCAATAGAGCCTAAACGCTCCATTTCAACAATTGTTGGTGCAACACCTACAAAGCGGTCGAGGTAATACCATACTTCACCAGCCTCGTATTGGCTTACGCCTTTACCACCTATTAATAACACTTTTGGCTCGCTAACAACCGCCATTGTGCGAGACCCTAAATCAGCACCTTTACTTGTAAGGCCGGTAGTTATTGGCTTAATCGCAATTCCAAATTCATTTTGTGCTTTATTTAGTATATCTACCCAATCGTTAGTTGTTTGTAAGCCTGCTGGGACAATAATACTGCCGGCATCAAAGTTTACTTCGCCGGAGTTTGTTTTAGCTGTTAATGGGCTTAATGCTACCCGCGCTTTAACACCTTGCTTTAAAAGGCTGTTTAACATTTTAGGTGCTAGGTAGTCATCCCACGAAAAACCAAAAGCATAACCTTGCTCAAGTTTAGCAAAAGAAGGTTTAACTGCTTTTTGCCATGGTGTGCTAGCTACCTCTAAACCCCAGCTGCTTTTTACTTTGGCAAAAGGTAGATTAAATGCATGTGCTAAAGTCCAGCCAGATACATCATAAAAAGTATTGTCAGCAAAGTTTTTTTGTTCGCTAAAAATAGCTTTTACCAAACGATATTGCGGTTGTGCTAAGGGCACAAAATAGCTATTAGTAGTAAAGCTTTTACCATTCGCTTTAAGTGATTTAGTCAGTGGAAATGCATCTATTTGATGTTGCTTTAACAACTCTAAAAAGTATTTAATACGCGAGTTATCTTTTTCGCCCTCAACAACATAACCTTCAAAGCTTTCATCACTGGCTAAATCAGCCGCCTGATTATAAAACTTAGCTTGGTAGTCAAGTAACGCAGTTCGATTGTCAACTGCTGCTTTAAAGGTTGATAAGCTCGTTAATAACTGGTTTTTAATAGTAAAAGGAAAAGTCAGTGTACCGTTTATGGTTTCTTGCACATGCCCGCGAGAGCTTGCTTGTTCAAATAAAATTCCTACACCACCATTCACATCAGGATAAGTTGAACCTTTACCGTAATAAAAGTCGTCAAAGCTTTCTTCGGTAAAATAAAGGGCGTTGTTTTCATCTAATGTTTTTGCATGATAGTTAGCAATAGCTTTAGTTAGTGTTACATTTTCATCGGGTGTTATTGGGTGCTTACGACTCGCAATACCAGGCTGAAAAAAGTAACTGCTGTTAGGTCCCATTTCATGAAAATCAGTTAAAACATTAGGTTTCCACTGATGAAATTTGGCAATACGCGCACGCGACTCTGGATGCTGCAGTAATAGCCAATCACGATTTAAATCAAACCAGTAATGGTTAGTACGGCTACTTGGCCAATTTTCAACATGTTCACGGGTTTTAGGATCGCTTGATAAGTTCATGCCCCGATTACTGTTCGCCCAATTAGCAAAACGAGCAAGCCCATCTGGATTAAGTGAAGGGTCGAGTAAAATAACCGTGTTATTTAATAACTCTTCTATTTCAGCACCTTGTGCAGCAGCTAAGTAATACGCCACCAGCAACGATGAGTTACTACCTGATGACTCATTACCATGCACACTGTATCCCATCCATACAACTGCAGGCTGTTTTGCAGAGTCAGTTTTAGTGCCATTATTGTTACTTAATCGAGCTAAATGAGACTCTCGAATTTGCTCTATATTTTTAAGCTTTTGCGGTGCAGTAATCGTTAGCATTACAAGTGGGCGCTGTTCATGCGTGCGACCAATTACTTCAAAATTTATACGATCGCTTTTATCAGCAAGTATTTCCATATAGCGCACGAGCTGATCGTGCCTTACATGCCACTCACCAACTTCGTAGCCAAGCACTTGCTCAGGTGTTGGAATAGTGGGGTCAAATGTTACATCTTGTTCAAAATAATATGAAAGCGACTTTGCTACACTTGAAAAACTCAGCAATACCACCATTAATGTTAATACCAAACGCATATAAATCACTCAAAAAATGTTCGTTGTTTGCACGCTACCATTGCTTAAAATAGATGCCAACTTTTTACGCTCAACACTAGCCGCAACACGATGAGCGGAGTATGATACGCAGTATCCGAGTAATTTAGTCAAGTATAGATGGTTTTATGATTTCTATTTCCGAAACAGCGCAAGCGCATTTTGCTAAACTATTAGCAGATCAATCACAACAAACCAATATTCGTGTGTTTGTTGTAAACCCTGGTTCATCACAAGCGGAATGTGGTGTGTCTTATTGTCCAGAAGACGCTGTAGAAGCGAGCGATATTCGCCTAAACTTTAACGGTTTTGATGCCGTTGTAGATGCAGAAAGTGCTCCATTTTTAGAAGAAGCTGAAATCGATTTTGTTACCGACAAAATGGGTACTCAGTTAACGCTAAAAGCACCAAATGCAAAGGCGCGTAAAATAGGT
>Ga0316197_10003032_pt1 | contig 11951 bp, 13 predicted proteins | sample OudBiesiAoxic_MG_FD_204939 | JGI IMG/M metagenome (GOLD analysis project Ga0316197, IMG submission 204939) | Coastal sediment microbial communities from Oude Bieten Haven, Netherlands - site A oxic | ecosystem: Environmental > Aquatic > Marine > Coastal > Sediment | place: Netherlands...
GCATGAGGATGTTATCAAGCGCCAGATTGCAGAACTGAGCCGCTCGGACATTGTCAACCGGACTATCTCGGCCACCATGCAGCAGCTACCTTCCGGTAGTGTCAGCGAAGCCAGCGTCGCGAGTGCATTGAATATGACCAAGCGTACCCTGCACCGTAAACTCTGCGAGCAAGGTGCCAGCTTTCGTAAAATATTGACCGGTGTCAGGAAAGAAATGGTGCAGCGTTATCTTGCTGAGCCGACATACAGCGTGACTGAAATCTCTTTCCTGCTGGGCTATACCGATACCAGCGCATTTTCGCGCGCGTTCAGACGCTGGCATGGTGTATCGCCAACGCAAGCCCGTGGTGTCAGTAACCATAGGTAGCTTGGGAATTGGTCCGGGTGCTTGAATCGGAAAAAAATGGTGCCGGAGGCCGGACTCGAACCGGCACTTTGTTGCCAAAACTGGATTTTGAATCCAGCGCGTCTACCAATTTCGCCACTCCGGCAGGATTTGCAAGGCGCAAAGTATATATTTGCGTGGGATGCTACGCCAGCATTTAAGTCAGAATTCTTAACCTTTGTGATTAAAAGATGACACGTTTCCTATAATTTGTCATCAAACCAGATTCGATCGAAGTACGCCATGACATGTGGATTGAAAAGGGCGTGATCCACCAGGAAGGCATCGTGCCCCATCAATGATTCGAGATTGGTAAAGCTCGTGTCCAAGCCATTTGAACGGAGTGCGTCGGCAATCTCCTTCTGCTGGTAGGCAGGAAACAGCACATCGGTTTCCACACCAATCACACAGGCAGTCTTTAAACTGATTTCTGCAAGTGCAGAAGGCAGGTCCGCATAGCCATCTGCGACATTGAACCAGTCCATTGCGCGCGAAAGGTAGAGATAACTACAGGGGTCAAATGAACGCACAAACCGGCGTGCGGCGGCTTCCAGGTAGGACTCCACTTCATAGTTCATACCAAATATTTCGGTCGGAAAATAATCCTGCTTGCGCCGCCCGAACCGGGTGCGCCACTCCTCGGCTGAACGATAGGACAACATGCCCAGTTTGCGTGCCATGCGCATGCCTTTCACCGGCCACTGTTTCTCGTCGTAGTTGCCTTCATTCCAGGCCGAATCCGAAACAATCAGCTCTCTTTGCAAGGAGCGTATGGCGATACTGTAGGGTGCGGAGTTTGATGAACTGGATATGGTCAGAAAGTGACGGGCACCCTGTGGGTTTTGTTGCAGGTAGGCGAGGGCGCTCATGCCGCCCATGGATGGTCCGACCATGGTGCACAGTTGTTCAATACCCAGGTGGGTGACGAGTATGTTGGCACTTTTGGCGATATCCTCGACACACAGGTCTGGAAAGTCCAGGCGGTAAGGTTTGCCGGTTTCCGGGTTCACACTGGCCGGTCCGGTCGAGCCCTTGCAACTTCCTAAAGAGTTCAGGGCGATCACGTGGAAACGATTCGTATCGATCGGCGCGCCGGGTCCGATCATGGTCTCCCACCAACCGGGAGTGGGATCTGCCTCGCTGGAGGCCGCGTGTGCGTTGGGCGAAAGGCCACTTAAAATCAATACGGCATTGGACCGGTCCGCGTTGAGTGTTCCCCACGTCTCATAGGCCAGGGTGAATGAAGGCAGATGGCCGCCTTTTTTCATAACCAATGGTTCGGTTATATGCAAAAACTGCGTTGCTGATGGCATAAGGTTTTATTCATGTTGAAAGTAACTACAATGATAGCTTGTGAATCACTGGATTGCGCGTGGAAACGGAATTGAAACAGTCAAAAGCCGGCCGGAATATCAGTGAGTCAGGACTTGTAAGCAGCACACAAGCGGGTATTCACCCGAACCTGGAAACCTGCGTCCATAAACATCTGATATCAGCCTGGGCGCAACCATTTCATTCGCCCACGGTAGAAATATATCGTCAGTTGGATCAAGAGGGTGTCTTTTCTGACGGTCGGCCGTTCATTCTGGATTCCGGCTGCGGGACAGGTAGCAGTTCACGGCGGCTGGCAGAGGTGTTTCCCCGTCACCTTGTCATTGGCGTGGACCGTTCGAGCTCGCGTCTTGCAAAAAGCGGTGTGCACACGGGTTTTTTGCACACAGGGAATTGCCTTCTGGTGAGGGCAGAGTTGGCTACTTTCTGGCGCCTGCTGCTTAAAAGTGATCTATCACCCCAACGGCATTTTCTGTTCTACCCGAATCCCTGGCCCAAACCAGGTCATCTATCGCGCCGTTGGCACGGACATCCGGTATTTCCACAACTGTTGGAATTGGGTGGTGAGATTGAAATGCGCTGCAACTGGGAGGTGTACGCCCGCGAGTTTGCAAAAGCGGCGGTTATCGCCACCGGAGCAGGGACAAGCGTGAAATCTATTGAGCCCGGTAACGGGATTACACCATTTGAACAGAAATATCTCGAACGCGGTCAGTCGCTATTTTCTGTTTGTATAGACGCCAGGCAAACGCAAGCCTTCAGATTGTCCCGGTTGAAGCTCTAAGCGTTACCCGGTTAATGCTTATTGGTCTTCAGTCTCGACAGTCTTGGGTGGTGTGTAATGCTGTATGCCCTCCAGGCTGTTATAAATAAACGTTATAAACTGAGCCGGAGTAATCCAGGTTTTACCCAGTTCTTTATCCCACTCTTTGCTTGGTTCGGCTGCGATAATCTGTTGCAGATTCATGTCCTTGTCTATCAGTTCCTGGACATTTGCACCGGCTTGAATCAGGTAATCACGATAGTTTTTCAGGTCTTCAGTCATCCCCAATGGTCCGTGCCCGGGAATGATACGTGTGGATTCATCAGCCATGGAAAGCGCGAGGTCTGCTGCTGCGACCAACCCCTGCATCGAACCACCTGCGTCTAGGTCAACATAGGGATACAGACCATTGAAAAACATGTCACCCATATGGATCACGTTGCTGATCGGGAAATGTATGATGCTGTCACCGTCAGTGTGACCGTTGGCAATGTGGTATGCGGTCGCCGTTTCGCCATTCATATGCAGTGACAGGCGGTCATTGAAAGTCACAATCGGTAATGCGCTTTCGGGGTAGGGCGGGGTGGTATTCTTCATGAAAATGCTGACCTGTTCGGTGGTCATTCTCTTGCGAATATTGTCATGCGAAATAATGACCGCACCGGCATCGCCTATGGTTTCGTTACCCCCAACATGGTCGGCATGATAATGCGTATTGAGAACAATCCTGATGGGTTTGTCACTGATCTTCCGGATGGCCTGCAATAATTGCGAGGTAATGGGTTTGAGTTGGTCGTCTATGATGTAGAGACCATCCTCACCAGTTGAAATACCCACATTTCCACCACGGCCCTTGAGCATATAGACCGTATCGGATAGTTGAAAAGTCGTGAACTCAACCGGTTTGTCCTGGGCAGATAAACTGTTGATCGAGGCCAATAGTATTGCAATTAACAGCAAGGATTTCATGTGCCTGTCCTTGATCTAGGGGCTTATGAACTCCTACGGTACACGCTGATCAAGGTGTAAATCAATTGCTGATACGTTCTTTGTGTTCACGGTCACGCGGTTCGCCTGGATGTCGCCGGATGCGATATTGGCCACCCCGTTCATCGAGATACGTGCACTGATGTCCAAAAGTTCAAAGGCCTGTAATGAGCCGCCGGGCTGCAGGAGGTCGGCATCGGTAAAGTTCAACGACATCGGAAAACCCTGCGGTGCAAGGCGCTTAACGGCAAGTGGCATACCGGCAGCACCTGCTGGATGGATAAAAATAAACAGCGTAGCACTGGAAGGATAAGGACCTTCCAGACCGTCGCCAATGGTTATGGTTGCCGGAATACCAAACGCCCCGTCAGCGGCTTCACTGGCGACCGGTTTCGCCATGGGTGGCGTTGCTGCAGGTGCTGGGGCAGCGATAGGTTCTGCAACAGCAGTCTCAGCGGCAGCAGAAATGGGTACACCCATCCTGGTTTGTGCTGCTTCAATTTGTTGTGTCACGGCCTGGAAGGGGCCGGTTGCGGGGTCAAGCTGCTCCTGTAATCTTGTCCAATAGGCGACTGCCTGCGCGTCGTCACCGGTCTGTGCTGACGCCATACCCATGATCCAGAGTCCTTTTTGCTGGTTCGGGTCAATAGCCAAGGCGGATTCAATCAACTGACGGGCCTCAGGGCTGACCTCTGGTGCGCCGGAATTGAATAACATGGTCTCAGCCAGCTCAACCATGATCGAAGGGTCGTCGGGCACCAGGCGATTGGCGTTGCGTAATGCTTCTTCCGCTTCTGAATACCGCTGCATGGTCTTAAGACTACGCCCGAGTATCAGCCAGCCTTCGGGGTCTTCAGGGTTTTCATCCATACGTTGTTGCAGGGATGCGACCAGCTCATCCATTTGGCCTTGCTGCTCAGAGTGTGCCGCCTGCTGTGATGACGATTGTTGTGCCGGTGTCGCAGGCGCAAGATTAATCGCCTCCGGGGTACCGATACTCTGATACATCAGGATACCGGTCAAGGGGATCATCAGCAGTACAAACAAACCGGTAATTTTGTCTTTGGCAGGGCCGGTAAATAATGGCCAACTGACTATAGCAGCGGCAATGACGAGCAGGGCGATAGCAAATATCCAGAAATTCATTCTTTATTCTCTTGGTCGAATGATCAGTTGTTAGGCTTGGTTGCCGGTTTCTTCGTCCGTTGTTGATTCAAGCAACACGGCGCGCTTTTTGACGTTAACACGAAGAATCAGTGCGCCTATGAACAGAAGTCCAAGCGGCGCCAGCCACAACAGGTAAGTGTTTTGCTGTACCGGTGGCCGGTAAAGTACAAAATCACCATAGCGCTCTACCATGAACTGCTTGATTTCATCGTCCGTCTTGCCCGCCAATAACATTTCATGCACTTCTGCACGCAGGTCATGGGCCAGTTGTGCGTCTGAATCTGCCAGGTTCTGGTTCTGACATACCAGGCATCGTAATTCCTGGGTTAGCACTTTGAACCGGTCTTCCTGTTGTTGGGTTTCAAAAACCATGGGCTCCTGCACGGGTGCGCTCTGGGCGAAAACAGAAACAGACAGGGTTAAAGTCAAAACCACAATAAATAATTTTCTGAGTTTCATCAGCTACCTGACTCCATGTTGGCGACGCGTGGGAGTATTTCGTTTTGGACAACTTCCCATGTCAATTGACCAAGATGCTTGAAGACAATAGTGCCGGAAGGATCAACAAGAAATGTCTCAGGGGCCGCATAAACACCAAAATCGATACTGACGCGGCCATCGAAATCGATCAGGCTGACATCATAGGGGTTTCCCCAGCGTTTCAACCAGGCGATGGCATCTGTGGACTCGTCGCGAAAATTCATACCGACAATATATACGGCATTAAGCCTGGCCAACTCGGTCACCACCGGGTGTTCTGCCCGGCAGGTGACACACCAGCTTCCCCAGAAATTAACCAGGTAAGGTTTTCCAAGAAGTGACTCTTTCGACATTCTCTCGCCGGGGCTGGCGAGGACAGGCAGGTCGAATGCAGGGACAGGCTTGTCAATTAATGGCGAAGGCAGGTTGGTTTTGCGGTCGGCTATTTTCAGGCCGACAACCAGTAAACCCACCAGCAACAAAAAACCCAATAAAGGGAAAAGGCGACTATTCACGCGGTTACCTCTTTGGTTCCAGTGTTGACGGGTTTAGTTGCTGGCATTTTGCGGCGATAGCGTTTGTTTGCCGCTGCAAGTATCCCACCTAACATCATGAAAATTGAACCCAGCCAAATCCAGCGTATGAAGGGCTTGTGATAAACACGAACTGCCCAGGCCCGTCCGTTTTGATCAAGCGGTTCACCCAGTGACACATACAGGTCACGCGTAAAACCAGGATCAATAGCGGCCTCCGTCATGGTGTTGCCGCGTTGCGCATACTCTCGTTTCTGCGGGTACAGGCGTGTAACTTCTTTGTCACCTTTATAAACGACGAACTCACCTTCATCCGCTGTATAGTTGGGGCCCTGAACAATCTTGGTACCCAGGAATTCAAAGGTGTAATCCACCATTTGATATTTATCACCGGCTTCCATTCGCAGATGCTTTTCAGTACTAAGCGTACTGACCAGGCTGAGGCCTATTAAAAACACACCCAAACCAACGTGAGCCAATGTCATGGCAAGAACGCTGCCGGGAATTTTTAAACTGTTTTTCCTGGATAACAGATGGCCAACATAAAATATGCTGCCAAATATAACCCAGGCACCACCGGTAACACCTGCAGCCGAGACAAACCCAATTTCTGGCTCCATGATCCAGACACCGGCACCAAACACCAGAGCCATCGCCATCGGCCAGCGCAGCATACCGGCCAATCTGCTGCCGGTGTCCTTCTGCCACCTTGTGAAAATACCAATGGGTAAGGCAAGTACCATTGGAACCAGCAACCAGGTAAACAGCAAACCGAAATAAGGAGGGCCAACTGAAATTTTACCGGCACCCATGGCATCGATAAGCAAAGGATACAAAGTACCCGTGAGCACCATGGCCGCCATCACCGCAAACACCAGGTTATTGATTAACAGGAAAGTTTCGCGGGAGGTTCCTGCAAAACCACCACCCTGGATCATTTTGGGGGCGCGTATTGCATACAATGTCAGTGAACTGCCAACGACTATTCCCAGGTAAGCAAGGATAAATATGCCGCGGGTCGGGTCGGATGCAAAGGCGTGAACCGATGTCAAAACACCGGACCGGACCAGGAAGGTACCCAACAGACTCAATGAAAATGCCGATAAGGCCAGCAATAGAGTCCAGTTACCGAAGGCGCCGCGTTTTTCGGTCACAGCCTGTGAGTGGATCAGTGCGGTTCCTACCAGCCATGGCATAAAGGAGGCATTCTCGACCGGATCCCAGAACCAGTAACCACCCCAACCCAGTTCGTAATAGGCCCACCAGCTACCGAGGGCAATACCGATGGTCAGGAAAGCCCAGGCAATCAGGGTCCAGGGTCGTGACCAGCGCACCCAGTCACGGTTGACTTCGCCGCCGAGCAATGCAGCAACCGCGAACGCAAACGCAACCGAGAAACCTACATAACCCATGTAAAGCAACGGCGGATGAATGATCAGGCCAAAGTCCTGCAACAGGGGATTGAGATCCAGGCCTTCAACGGCAGAGGGGATCAGACGCCCGAAAGGATTTGAAGTGAGAAGGATGAATAATAAAAACCCCACAGATATCCAACCCAACACTGCAAGCACCCTGGCCCTGAAAACTTCGGGGAGTCTTTTACTGAATAGCGCAACTGCGGCGATCCATACGGCCAGGATCAATTCCCACAGCAACAATGAACCCTCATGGGCGCTCCACACAGCAGAAAACCGATAGTGCATGGGCAGCAGGGAGTTACTGTTGCGAGCCACATACTCAACAGAAAAATCCTGGACAACGAATGCGGCAGTCAAAATACCAAAAGATATCATTAAAAGCAGACATTGAATCAGGGCTGCGGTAGTTGAAACGGCCATAAAACGCCGGTTGCCGGTATAGGTTCCAATCATCGGAACCAGACCCAGCACTAAGGCGGTCAAGAGTGCTGCCATTAAGGAAATCTGTCCCAGTTCAACGGTCATTATTCGCTCTCCACGTGGCCCGCTTTTTCAAGCGCATCGGCCACTTCAGGTGGCATATAGTTTTCATCATGCTTGGCCAGCACCTCGTCGGCTTCGAAATGACCGTCAGGTGTCAGCTGACCAATGGCGATAATGCCCTGGCCCTCACGGAAGAGATCCGGAAGTATGCCGTCGAACCTGACATCAACAGAATAGGCCCCGTCAGTAACCACAAATGTTACCGCGAGGCTGTCTTCGGCACGGCTCACGCTTTCAGCCGCGACCAGGCCACCCAGCCGGAAACGTTTTCCCGCTGGCAGTGATTGCTCTTCGACATCGGTAGGACTGACGAAAAACAGCATGTTTTCATTCAGGGCACTCATGGCTACAACGGCAGCGATGCTGACGCCGAAAATGATAACCAGAACAGCGGTTAGTCTGCGTTTACGAGTTGGGGTCATTGTGATTTATCCATTCGTGCCTGCCGGGCTTTCAATTGCCGCAGCAGGGATCGTTTGTTGATTACGGGTGCCATGGCAGCCCAAAACAGCACCACGGCACTGATCAGGTAGGCAGCTAATATAAAAGGTGTGTGCGACATTTAATGACTCTCCTTTGACAGCAGGTCCTGCACCCAGCGTTTGCGGTGGTCCTGTTTTAGCAGAGTCAGCCTGGCCCGGCTCAGCAGGTTTGCACCGTAAAAAAACTTGGTTGCGGTGGCCATTAACAACAGGGGCAACAGCATGCTGGGGTGAATGCCGGGGCCGTCTGAGCCCATACTGCTTCCCTGGTGCAGCGTGTTCCACCATTCAACCGAGAAATAGATAATCGGTAGATTGATTGCACCGACTATGGACATCAGCGAGGCAGCACGTGCCGCTTTACGTGGTTCATCGAATGCGTTGTAAAGTGCGATGACACCAAAATATAGAAACAGCAATACCAGTTCTGACGTCAGGCGTGCATCCCAAACCCAGTAGGTTCCCCAGGTCGGGCGCCCCCAGAGAGAACCGGTGATCAACGCAATCATGGTAAACGCCGCGCCAACCGGGGCGCTGGATATGACCAGTACTTCCATAATACGAATACGCCATACCAGGGCGATGAACCCCATGATGGCCATGAGGCCGTAAATCATCATGGACATCCATGCAGAGGGAACATGAAGATACATGATCCTCACACTTTCACCCTGTTGATAATCTGCCGGTGCGACCACCAGGCCCAGGTAGAGTCCATAGACCGTAAGTACAAGGAAGATGGCCCAGAGCCATGGAATCAACTTCCCGCTGTACTTGTAAAACCACGGCGGTGATCCGGTCTTGTGAAAAAATAAAAATACTGGATTCATTAACTTAAACTCAATTTAAGCGCTGCTGCTGTCGCAAAAGGTGCGAGAGTCAACGACGCAATTAAACCTGCGACCATCAAACCGAGCTGGCCGGTGTGTGGCAGATCAACAACGGCTGAACTGACAGCACTGGTTGCCAGGATCAGCAAAGGTACATACAAAGGAAATACCAACAATGATAGTAATTGGCCTCCCCGTTTAAGGCTGACGGTCAATGCGCCGCCAATTGCGCCGATTAAACTCAGCACCGGGGTGCCAATAGCCAGAGATTCTATCAAAATTAGCAAGCCTTCATCAGGTAAATTCATCCACATTGCCAGTAAAGGTGACAGCAACACAATAGGCAGACCGGCCACCAGCCAGTGTGCCACGGTTCTTGCCAGTGCGATCAGGGCAAGTGATTGACCAGACAACACCATCTGCTCAAGAGTTCCGTCCTCGAAGTCAGATCTGAATAAACTGTCGAGTGATAATACCGTTGCCAGCAATGCCGCAATCCAGATAACGCCAGGTGCGATATTGGCCAGCAGCGTGGGTGACGGGCCCACCCCCAGTGGAAACAGTGTGACCACAACCAGCAAAAACACCAGCGGTTGCAATAACTCGGCACGACGTCGGTAGGCGAGTAAAAAGTCCCGTCGCAGGAGTGCTACAAATGCTGTACCCGTTGCCTGTCTGCTCATGCGGCTTCCCCGGCATAACGTTCACGGCCGCTGATCATGTGACACTCCTGCAGATCAAACCCATCGGGACGGAGGCTGCCATGGGTTGTCATGATACAGGCGCCACCGGCATTCAGGTGTGTTCTCAATATTCGGTCCAGCATGGCGATGCCTTGAGGGTCGAGGTTCGAATAAGGCTCATCCAGTAACCAGAGGGATTCATCACAAAAAAGCAGGCGTGCCAGGGAGCAACGTTTACGCTGACCAGCAGAGAGCGTGCGGCCTTCCTGCTGGGCAACGGGTGTCAGGCCGATCTCTTCGATAACCTGTTCGCACAAGCCGTCCATCTGGCCAGACTTGCGTGTACCCATAAACTTCATCCAGAAGCGAATGTTTTCTTCCACGCTGAGGTCGTCCTTGATAGCCGGGAAATGACCGGCGTACAAAGGTTGTTCTTTTGCGTGTATTCTGCCTTCACTCGGCTCGAGTAAACCCGCCAATAGTCTCAGCAGTGTGGTTTTGCCGCAGCCGTTGGAACCGGTTATCAATAACAGCGATCCTGCATCCAGTTCGAAACTGACCGGTTCGAAAACCCGTTCAAAGTACCGTTCAAAACTGAGGTTTGATACTGCAAGCATGTGAGTGTTATTTGGCAAATCCGCGTTTTCCATTTATTAATTTAGTTATGAGGGCGCATTTGCCGTTCATTCAATGGCAGGGGATTATGACGTAACGAAACTTCACTTTGAATGATTTCAGTCATGTAAAATGGTTATTAATTGAGCACTTCTTCGGTTGAGGGTGACTAATATAGTGTCTCGGTTGTCAGAAAACAAATAGGAGTGATTATCAATTAGGCCGGCCGTTGGTACAAATCATGCTGGGCCTGGTTTTTATTGCCTTGAGTGCCATTGCAATACGTACCAACAAACGCTACATCAGTAATTCAATCTGAACATTAATGACTTGAAGGATACCCATGAGTGAATTTGATTTTGACCTGTTTGTCATCGGCGCCGGCTCAGGTGGCGTACGCGCTGCACGGATTGCAGCGGGGCACGGTGCCCGCGTGGGTATCTGCGAGTCAAGCCGGGTAGGGGGCACCTGCGTCATCCGGGGTTGTGTGCCGAAAAAGTTATTGTCCTACGCGGCTCATTTTCATGAAGAATTCGAGGATGCTGCGGGATATGGCTGGGAAGTGGGCGAGACACGATTCAGCTGGTCCCGCTTGATTGAAAACAAGGACCGCGAAATTGACCGCCTGAACGAAGTCTACCTGGGTTTGCTGGAGAACTCGGGTGTGAAGCTGTTTCCCGTGCACGGCAAGCTGTTAAATTCACATCAGGTTCAGCTTGGGGATGATATTGTAAGTGCTGAAAAGATACTGATTGCGACCGGAGCACGCCCGTGGAAACCGGAGATACCCGGTGTTGAACACAGCATCACCTCAGATGAGGCTTTCCATCTCAAATCCTTACCGGAGAGTGTCGTGGTCATTGGAGGTGGGTTTATCGCCTGTGAATTCGCCGGCATATTCAAAGGCCTGGGCTCTAAAGTCGTACAGATCTATCGTGGTGAACAGATACTTCGCGGCTTTGACCACGATGTACAGAATACGCTGGCAGCTGAAATGCAGAAAAAGGGCATCGAAATACGATTAAAACTCAATGTCATTGAACTGATCAGGCAGGTGGATGGTCTTATCACTTTAAAACTTGATGATGGCAGTGAGTTGCAGGCTGATACCGTGATGTTCGCCACAGGAAGAGTACCCAACGTAAGGGGGCTCGGATTGGCGGATTCTGGTGTGAACGTATTGCCGGGTGGAATGATCCCGGTCAATGAATATTCACAGACAAACCTGCAAAATGTGTTCGCTGTTGGTGATGTAACCAACAGGGTTAACCTGACCCCGGTGGCATTGATGGAAGGTCATGCATTTGCGGATAGTGAGTTTGGTGGAAACCCGCGACCGGTCAATCACAGGTTTATACCGTCGGCTGTGTTTTCTCATCCGCCGGTGGCTACCGTCGGGTTTTCAGAAACCGAGGCAGCGGTGCACTACGGACAACTGGATATCTACAGGTCTGTTTTCACGCCGATGAAACATACCTTATCCGGAAGACAGGAAAAGACCATGATGAAATTGATCGTGCAGGCGTCATCCGACAAGGTGGTTGGTCTGCATGTGGTCGGTATGGACGCACCTGAAATTGTGCAGGGCTTTGCCGTTGCGATCAAATCCGGTCTGACGAAACAACAATTTGACCTGACCACGGGCATTCACCCGACCGCGGCAGAGGAACTGGTTACCATGCGGGTACCGGTACAGGGATGAAGGAAAAAGTCATGGATGTGCGGTTGAGGGT
>Ga0316197_10003033_pt1 | contig 11948 bp, 9 predicted proteins | sample OudBiesiAoxic_MG_FD_204939 | JGI IMG/M metagenome (GOLD analysis project Ga0316197, IMG submission 204939) | Coastal sediment microbial communities from Oude Bieten Haven, Netherlands - site A oxic | ecosystem: Environmental > Aquatic > Marine > Coastal > Sediment | place: Netherlands...
AGACCATTGATGGTGTCCTGGAAAACCAGCACGGCGAGCAACAGGACCACGACCGAGCCACCTGCCAACCAGGGCCACATGGGACCGCGGGCAGACGCTGCGCCGCCGGCGCCAGACCTGCCGCCCTCACGCGCCAGGAGTTCGTCGAGCGCCTCGAGCAATGGACCGGGCAACCCGCGCGAGGCGCGATGCAGAGTTGCAGCGAGGTCGTCGTCCATCCGCGCCGCCTGGTCCCCCGCCTGTTGTCGCAGAAAGGCCGCGGTCTCACCAGGATCGAAGCCCGGTAGATCGACGAACTGCACATCGCCTTCCGCCTCTGTCTGGGCAAGCCCGCCGCGACCAAGCAACAGCAGGTGCCCACCGCGGGCATGCAGGGCCACCAGGTGCTCGAGGGCCGCAGGATCCAGGCGGTCGGCATCGTCCACGACGAGCAGCAGATCCTGGTCACCGAGTTCGGCCAGAGGGGCATCCGGCCATTGCAGCAGATCGTCGTCCTGGATGCCCAGTTGCCCGAGCACGGTGCCGACCAAGTCTTGATCGACCCCCGCGCGAAACCATACGCGGGCAAATTCAGCATCCAGCCTATCGAGCAGGCGCCGCGCGAAACGCGTCTTGCCGGCTCCTGCCGGGGAGCGCAGATAGATGATGTCATCGGCGTTGCGCACCAGATGCAGCAGCAACTGCAGACGTTCGGCGCGCGCCGGCGTATCGAAGTAGGCGATGTTGCTGTCGTCAGGCAGCATGCAGCGTTTTTCTCAGGGCTTTCGGATCGAAATCCGCGCTGATCACCGACTTGCCGATATCCTGCAGCAGCACCAGCCGAAGCTGGCCATTCACCACCTTCTTGTCTACCGCCATCAGTTCGAGGAAACGCTCCGGCGACAGCTGATCCGGTGGCCCGACTGGCAGTCCCGCCGCGGCCACGAGCCGATCGACGCGGCGCACCTGCTCATCGTTCAACCAGCCCATATTCGCCGACATGGCGGCGGCCATGCACATGCCGGCACCCACCGCCTCGCCATGCAGCCAAGTCCCATACCCCATCCCGGTTTCGATGGCATGCCCGAAGGTATGGCCCAGATTGAGCAACGCTCGCTGCCCGGATTCGCGCTCGTCGGCAGCGACCACAGCGGCCTTGTCCGAACAGGATCGCTCGATGGCGTACGACAGTGCATCGTGCTCGCGCGCCACAAGGCGCGCCATGTTCTGCTCCAGCCAGGTGAAGAACTCGGGGTCGTTGATGAGGCCGTACTTGATCACCTCGGCAAGGCCGGCCGAGAGCTCCCGAGCCGGCAGGGTGTCTAGCGTGGCGATGTCTATCATCACGCACCGCGGCTGATGGAAGGATCCGATCATATTTTTGCCGAGCGGGTGGTTGACGCCGGTCTTGCCGCCGACCGAGGAATCGACCTGCGACAGCAGGGTGGTCGGAACCTGGATGAAATCTACTCCGCGCTGATAGCTGGCCGCCGCGAATCCGGTCATGTCCCCGACCACGCCGCCGCCGAGCGCCAGTAGCGTACAGCGGCGATCGAAACGATTCTCCAACAAGGCTGTGTACACCTGATCGAGCACACCCAGCGTCTTGTACTGCTCGCCGTCCGGCAGAATGACACTGGCTACCCGATAGGCAGAGAGCGCGGCCTCGACCCGCTCGAGATAAAGCGGCGCCACGGTCTCGTTGCTGACAATCATGACCTGCGTGCCGTGGATGTGCGGCCGGTAGAGCGCGCTGTCGCCGATCAGGTCGCTACCGATAAAGATCGGATAGGCACGATCACCGAGATCGACCGTCAGCGTGCGCGTCGTGTCAGCCATTGTTGAGGCGGTCCTGAGAATCGCAGGTGGGGAACGCCAGGATTTTACACGACGTTGCCGCGATCGGTCAGCCGTGGAGTATGTCGAGGATTTCGTGCGCGACGGCCGCAGCCCCGCGACCCTCGGTGCTGACCGTGTAGTCAGCTGTCTCACGGTACCAGGGTTCGCGGAGTTCCATCAGGGCGCGCAGGCGCTGTAACGGATCCTCGGTCTGCAACAAGGGACGGTTGCGGTCGCGATAGGTGCGCTCGTACTGCTGCGTCGGCGAGCATTCGAGATAGAAGACGATGCCTCTGGCGGAAAGGTGCTGGCGATTTTCTGCCAGCAGAACCGCACCACCGCCGGTCGCGAGTACTTGGCTGTCCACCTGGGTGAGCTCGTCGATCACCTGCTGCTCGCGCTGCCGGAAACCCTCCTCGCCCTCGTACTCGAAAATCGTGGAGATATCGACACCGGTGCGACGCTGGATCTCCTGGTCGCTGTCGTTGAAGGTCATGCCAAGCGACTTCGCGAGCTGCTTGCCGATGGTGGTTTTACCGGCACCCATCGGGCCGATCAGAAAAATACGATTCGGTTTGGCCATGGAGTGCAATGTTACTAGGGTAATGGGTCCAGTTGCGAGGCCTACGGTAATCGTGGCCAGAACGCAAAAGAAAAAAAGGGGCAAGGATACGATCCCTGCCCCTCGATCATAGAGCCTGGGCTCAGCGAAGCGTCAAGGTGTCCTTGAGGATCCTGGGCGTCACGAAGATCAGCAACTCGGAGTTTTCGTCCTGGATCTGATTCTGCGAAAAGAGCCAGCCCAGGTAAGGCACGTCTCCAAAGAACGGGACGCTGTTGCGTGTCTTCGACTTGGTACGCTCGAACACACCGCCGAGCACGACCGTCTCACCATTGTCGACCAACACTGAGGTCTCCAGCTCGCGGGTATCGACCGGGGGTACGCCGAGGACGGCCCGGGTAAAGTCGGGATTATCCTTGTTGACCTTCAGATCCATGATCACGCGGTCATCCGGCGTGATGTGTGGCGTGACCTCGAGCTGCAACACCGCCTCTTTGAACGACACCGAGGTGGCACCGCTCGAGGTGGCCTCCTGGTAGGGGATCTCAACACCCTGCTTGATCACCGCCTTGTTCTGATCCGAGGTGATAACGCGCGGGCTGGAGATGATCTCGCCCTTACCTTCCTGTTGCATCGCGCTCAACTCCAGCCGCAGCAGGTACGAGCCCATCTTGCCCAGCAGCATGTTGATCGCGCCACCGCTGCCCACTGCAAGGGTCTGCGGGAGATTGACCAGCAGGTTTTCGTTGGTACCGCCGGTCGAAATGAATGGACCGGCAAGCGCCGAGGCGTCCAGGTCACCGGCCAGGCCGCCGCCAATGACGCCCGCCGCATCGCCCGGCTGAGGATTACTCGGCGAGACTCCGGAGAAGCCGAACTTGACGCCGAGGTCACGGGCGAAGTCGTTGTTCGCGATGACGATGCGCGACTCGATCAGCACCTGCCGAATCGGCACGTCGAGTTCGCCGACCAGCGCACGCACCTCGCTCAGCTTGGCCGCCGTATCCTGCACCAGCAGGGTATTCGTGCGCTCATCAATCGAGACGCTGCCGCGCTCGGAGATCAGTTTGTTCTCTGTGGACTTCAGCAGTGCCGCGAGGTTTGCCGCCTTTGCGTAGTTGATCTGGATCAGCTCGGACCGCAGTGGTGCCAACTCCTGGATCTGCTGCTGCGACTCGAGTTCGAGCTTCTCGCGTGCTGCAATCTCCTCGGTGGGCGCAACCAGCACCACGTTGTCGTTGCGCCGCATCGACAGACCCTTGGTCTTCAGGATGATGTCCATCGCCTGATCCCAGGGCACGTTCTTGAGACGCAAGGTAATGCGACCGCCGACGGTGTCACTGACCACCATGTTGAGCCCAGTGAAATCGGCCAGCAACTGAAGTACCGCACGTACCTCGATATCCTGGAAATTGAGCGACAGCCGATCACCTTCATAGATCTGCTGCGCCTTCAGGCGCGCCTCTTTCTCCTGTTTGGTGAGCGAGCGGAATTCGACTGTGTAAATGTTGTTTGCCTGATAGGCCAGGTGCTCAAACTCGCCGGTGGTTGCGATGGTCATGCGTACGTTGCGCCCGTCGGGTCGGGTATCGACCATCTTCACCGGCGTGGCAAAGTCCAGCACGTCGAGCGATCGGGCCAGCTGCGAGGGCAGCGAGGTATCCAGGAAGTCGAGCACGACCTCGTTACCCTGCTGGCGCATGTCCACCGAAATCGAGGGATCGGACAGTTCGATTTCCACCCTGCCTTCACCCTGGGTGCCACGACGGAAGTCAATGTTCTCGAGGCTCAGTCCCTTTCGACCGGGCACGTTACGTTGCGACGTGCTGGCCGCCTTGGGCGCAGCGACCGACATGGTTCCGGCGCCGCTGCTGGAACCGAGACTCACGATGATCTTGTTTCCCTCACTGCGGATCTCGTGGTTCGTCTGCTCAAGCAGATTGATCACCACGCGGGTGCGGTCGCCCGCCTCGATCGCTGTGACGCTTCGTGCCGTTCCGATGGCGACTGGCGTGACTTTCTGCTGCAAGGCGCTGGTCGTGTTCGTCAGATCGATCGCAATGCGAGCTGGGTTGTCGGTAGTGAAGGACGCCGGCTCGGCCGTCGGCTCACTGGTTGTCAGTACGATCTCGACCCGGTTGCCCGGCAAGGCCGAAAAACTGATGTCCTGCAACTCGTTTGCCAGCGCATCGGACAGGAAGGCCCAAAGCAGCACCAACCCGAGCAGTGCAGTCTTGCGCGCCGTTACCTTTTTATACATCGTGCCTTCTCCTATTCCTCGCCCAATGCGATGGCGGCTTCCTTCTCGAGGAAACCTGTGCCCGTGGGTACGAGTTCAATCAGCTCTATTTTCTCTTCACTGATCCGCGTGATCTTGCCGTCGTTCTCACCCAAGTAGTTGCCGGCAGCCACGCGATGGATGGTTCCTTCGCTCGTCTTGACCAGACCCCATGTCTGCGCATCCTGCTCCAGGGTGCCGACCATACGCAGCGAGTCGAGCGTGAACGACTCCAGCTCTTCCTTGCGTCGGTTGGGATCGGGACGAATGCCATCATCCAGGATCGCCTCGCTCGCTACGGTTTCTTCGTCAGGCGCCGTGAACGGGTCCCTTCGATTTTTCGCCGTGTATACGAAACCAATCACCTGCTTCACCTCTGGAATGGGTTCGATGCCTGAGGCCGGCCGACTCTTGACCTCCTCCACATAGCCGCGGAGATCAGTCATGTCTTTGTTGACACATCCGGCCAGCAGCAGAGGCACCACCAAGGGGATCAACTTCCTCATGATCAACCACCTGCCTCGTCGAGATAACGGTAAGTACGGGCCAATGCTTCCATAACCAATTTGCCCGGGCTGTTGGAGCGGTTCTGGATCTGCACATTGTGAATCGTCACGATCCGCGGCAATGCCGCCAGTCCGCTGACAAATTCACCAAATTCGTGATAGCTGCCGACTACCCGAATCTTGATCGGGAGTTCGGCATAGAAGTCCTTCGGCACTTCGCCCTGCGGCTGAAACAACTCGAATTCGAGGCCCGCCGCCAATCCGGTCTGAGAGACATCGACAAGCAGATCGGCGACTTCAGTGCGGTTTGGCAACTGGCGCAACATGGCACCGAATGACTCCTGCATTTCGGCCAACTGAGCTCTATAAGCCTCGAGGTTGGCCGCCTTGGCCTGCTTGTTCTCGAAGTCCTGGCGTAGCTCCTGTTCCGTATTCTCGGCCCGGGCGAGCGTTTCGTATCGGCCCTCGATGTCGTAGAAGTACCAGCCCACGCCTACCAGGGCACACAGAACCACGATCAGAATGGCCTTTACGAACCCGGGCCAGTCACCGATGTTGCTGAAATCGAGCTCGTTGAGTTCTTGCATGTTCATTGCGCCGATTCCTCCTTCGGCACGACCTGGACCAGACCAAGCTGGAAGGTATTGCCCACGGCGGTGGTCTTATCCTGATCCTTGTTCTCGATGATCTTCAGCTTGGGATCATTGAGCCACGGACTGGATTCAATGTTTCGCATGTAGGTGGATACCCGCGCATTCGACTGGGCGCGCCCGTTCAACACGAGGTTGCGGCCCGCCTGGGTCAACTGATTGAGATACGCGCCAGCCGGCAGCACGGTCACCAACTCATCAAACAGGTGCACGATCTGCGGCCGACTAACCTGCAGATCCTCGATCACCTTCATGCGGGCGATGAGTTTCTGACGAGTCTTCTCGAGTTCCTTGATTTCGACAATCTGTTTGTCAACTCGCGCAATCTCGTTTTCGAGAAAGCGGTTGCGATCGTTTTGATGGTCGACCATGCCCTGTACGTAGAAGAATCCCCAGTAGCCGACGCCGAGCACGGTCACTAGCAGGGCACCAAGAATCAGGAATCCGAAATCGCGCTGACGCTGTTTACGCAGCTTTTCACGCCATGGGAGTAGGTTGATATGAGCCATGTCAGTCGAAGCTCCTCAGTGCAAGACCACAGGCAATCATCAGCGCCGGCGCATCATTGCTGAGCACCTGTGGTTTAACCCTGGAGGCCACCGCCATATTCGCGAACGGGTTGGCAACGACCGTCTCGACCCCGAGGCGTTCCTGAATCAAATCGTCGATCCCGGGTACCGAGGAACTGCCTCCAGCCAACACAACCAGGTCTACGCTGTTGAACGCACTTGCCGAATAAAAGAACTGGATCGACCGGTTGACCTGCTGCGCCATCGCCTCTTTGAAAGGTTCCAACACCTCGGGTATATAGTTGTCCGGAAGACCACCCTGACGCTTCGCCATCCCGGCCTCTTCGACCGAGAGACCGTAGCGGCGTTGAATCTCTTCGGTCAGCTGCCGACCGCCGAAATTCTGCTCGCGGGTATAAATGATGTGGTTGTTGTGCAGCACGTTGAGCGTTGTCGTGGTCGCACCGATGTCGGCCACCGCGACGGTCTGCTCCTCACCCCCATTTGGCCACTGATCCACCAGCTGGGTGCAGGCATTCTCCATGGCGTAGGCCTCAACGTCGACGATCTCGCAGCTGAGACCGGCGAGTTCAAGCGCGGCCACGCGGTCATCCACGTTCTCGCTGCGCGATGCCGCGAGCAGCACGTCAACCAGTTCGCTACTCTTGTCCGAGGCGCCCAGGACCTGGAAGTCGATGTTGACCTCTTCCAGCGGATAAGGGATGTACTGGTCTGCCTCGAGCTGGATCTGGCTCTCCATCTCTCGTTCGGAGAGTGCCGCCGGCATAGAGATTAGTTTGGTGATCACCGCCGAACCCGAGACCGCTACGGCCGCCCGCTTGTTGCGAGTGCCCGCCTTGCGCACGACGTTGCGGATGGCTTTGCCTACCGCCTCGACGTCGGCAATGTTCTTTTCGACGACCGCCGTAGATGGCAGAGGCTCTACTGCGTAGCTCTCGACGCGGTAGCGCACACCCCCACGGCTACTGTGCTGGCTCAGTTCGAGCAGCTTGACCGCGGTAGAGCTGATATCCAGCCCGAGCAGCGGCAACTTTTTCTGGGTAAATAGGCCCATGACAATGTAGTTCCGACTTCCTTTGGTGTGCCTTCCCGGGCGTGAAGCCGTCCGGGTTTGAATGGTTAACGGCAGCCTGGAGGATTTTCTTTAGTGCCCCCAGGCAATAACTTCGATCTGAATATTTTTGTTGAACAAGTGTACTTAAGTATAAAATGTAACAGAGATTTTGTTGAAGGAATTTAAATCTTCCAGAAGCCCGTTCGTCAGAATAACGGCTTGGAGGGAGCGCATTCCAGAAAAACGCGGTTACTCGCACCGGGCCCTGAATCTAGTGCTGGCTGCTCGAAAACAACCGCCAACTCAGCCAGCATTCGAGCTAGTATAGCGACCCTTCCGGGGTGGCTTATCGCCGCCATTCCTGAACTCTGTAATCTGTGATCAAACGCATGAAGTGGCTTTGGAAAATATTTAAGTTCGTCTTGACCTTGGGCCTGCTGGGCGCGTTTGCCGCCGCCATCGCACTGGGTGTCGCCTACTACTACCTAGAACCCGAACTGCCCGATATCGATAATCTTCGGGACGTGCGCCTACAGGTGCCGCTCAAGGTCTACAGTCGCGACGGCAAGCTGATTGCGGAGTTTGGCGAGCAAAGGCGTACTCCTCTCGACTATGAACAGTTTCCGAAGCGGATGGTCGAGGCGTTCCTGTCCGCCGAAGATGCCAATTTCTTCAGTCACCCCGGCGTCGACTGGCGCGGCCTCATGCGGGCCGGGATACAACTTGCGTCAACCGGCCAGAAAAAGCAGGGCGGCAGCACCATCACGATGCAGGTGGCGCGCAATTTCTATCTGTCGCGGCAGAAGACCTACACCCGCAAACTCAGCGAAATCTTTCTGGCCCTGCGCATCGAGAAGGAACTGAGCAAAGAAGAGATCCTCGAGCTGTATCTCAACAAGATATATCTCGGACAACGCGCCTACGGCGTCGGGGCCGCAGCGCGCGTCTATTACGGCAAATCGGTCGACGAACTCGATCTGGCACAGACCGCGATGATCGCCGGTCTGCCGAAAGCGCCATCGCAACTCAACCCCATTAGCAACCCGTCGCGTGCGATCGAACGCCGCGACTATGTCCTTGGGCGCATGCTCGAGCTTGGCTACATCAGCACAGCGGAACATAAAAAGTCGGCAGACCAAGGGGTCACGGCCAGCCGGTATGCGCCGGAGATCGAGGCCGAAGCCCCTTATGTGGCCGAAATGGTGCGCTCCGAGATGGTCGAGCGCCACGGGCAAGAGGCCTACACCGGGGGGTACAGCGTCTATACGACTATCGTTGCAGACCAACAGCAGGCCGCGAACAAGGCATTGCGTGATGCCCTCGACGCGTACAGCGAGCGGCATGGCTATTACGGTCCGGAGGGCCAGCTCGACCCGCTGCCAGCGGAGCAGTCTGCGCTAGACGCAATCCTTGCCGACCGCCCAACGGTCGGCGAACTCAGGCCGGCGATCGTCAATGCGGTGGAAGAAAAGACGGCGACCATCTATCTCGGCGCCGGTGAACTGGGGACGATCGCTTGGGAGCAGATGAAGTGGGGCCGGGAGCATATCAACACCAACCGCCTCGGGCCCGCACCCAAGCGTGCGGCCGACCTGCTCAAACGGGGCGACATCATCCGGGTGAAGGCCGTCGAGGAAAAGGGTCAGCAGCAATGGCGCCTAGCGCAGATACCGCGTGCGGCCGGAGGGCTGGTCGCGCTGGACCCGAACAACGGCGCCATTCGCTCCCTGGTGGGCGGCTATGACTTCTACTACAGCAAATTCAACCGCGTGATGCAGGCCAAGCGCCAGCCGGGGTCGGGTTTCAAGGCCTTCATCTATTCCGCCGCCTTGGAGAACGGCTTCACGCCGGCAAGTCTGATCAATGATGCACCGGTAGTCTTCGAGGACCCCAGCCTAGAGGGTGACTGGCGGCCAGAGAACTACTCCGGCAAGTTCTTCGGGCCTACCCGCCTGCGCGAGGCGCTGACAAAGTCGCGCAATCTCGTTTCTATCCGCCTGCTGCGCAGCATGGGCGTGGAGGCGGCATTGCAGCATATCGCCAAGTTCGGCTTCGACCCCGACGAACTGCCGCACAATCTTTCGTTAGCGCTGGGCAGTGCCGACGTGACGCCGCTGCAGATGGCGCGCGGCTATGCGATCCTGGCCAACGGCGGCTACCGTGTCGAGCCGTATTTCATCGAACGTATCGATCAGGCCGGCGCCGGACTCGTCTTCGAGGCCGACCCGCCGGTCGTATGCCGCGACTGCCGCACGACAAACTCCAACGGGGGTGCGCCGAGACAGGCACCGCGCGTGCTCGAAGCGCGCAACCGCTATCTGATGTATTCCATGATGCAGGACGTCATCCGTCGTGGCACCGCAACCAAGGCCCGCGAACTGGGTCGTAAGGACATCGCCGGCAAGACCGGCACGACAAACGATCAGCGCGACGCCTGGTTCAACGGATTCAACCAGAGCCTGGTAGCAAACGTGTGGGTCGGATACGACGACAACAGCAAGCTGGGGCGCGGCGAAGTCGGAGGCAAGGCCGCACTGCCCGCCTGGATGGACTTCATGCGGCAGGCACTGAAGGATGTCCCGGACAACGAGCTGGAAATGCCGCCGGACATGGTAACCGAGCGTATCGACCCGCGCACCGGCACTCTGGCAACCCGTGCTACCGAGGGCGCCATCTCAGAGGTGTTCCGGGCAGAGAATGCCCCGGGGGCAGCCGCCGCGAGCCTGGACGACAATGGCCGCGGCTACGCGGCCCCCCCTGTTGCCCCGCCACCGACCCAGGACCTGTTCTGACCAGGAAAACGCGTCAGACGGATCCGCGCGCCCTGCTGACGACTACCGCGGCGCTGGTGGTCAACGATGGACACGACCTGGAGGAGGCGCTCAGGCGCGCGGCCCGCGAACTCGGCGTCAACCTGAAGCATGCGCGTCCGTCGCGCGATGCCCTGAACGCCGCGATCCGCGATTACCGCGTGCTGTTTCGGCCGCAACAGCAGCAGCGCCTCCAGGAACAGCGACGCATCGCCGCCAAGGCCATGCAGCTCTTTTCCGGATTCCAACCGCGGCTCATCGGCCCGCTAGCAAGAGGCGACGGTCCGTTGGACCGGGTGCAGCTGCTGCTGTTCGCCGACTCACCCGAGCAGGTCATCCTTGAGCTGACTGAGCGACACATGCCGTGGCGGGAGTCCGAGGCGACGCTGCATTACTCGGGGGGCAGACGCGGGCTACACCCGGCATTGAGATTCATGGCCGGCGAGACCAGCGTGGAACTCATCGTGCTGGGCGATAACAGCCACAGCGACCCGCCGCGTGACCCCATCACGGGCGGGCAACTGAACGCACTCAGCCTGGAGCGGCTCAATGCATTGCTGGATCAGGCCGAAACCTGATCAGCGGTCGTCTAGAGCAACATAGTCGCGGTGCGTCGCGCCCTGGTAAAGCTGGCGGGGCCTGCCGATACGATGCCTGGGATCGTCCAGCATCTCCGTCCAGTGGCTTACCCAGCCGGCGGTGCGCGCGATCGCGAACATCACGGTGAACATGTTGTCCGGAATGCCCAGCGCACGGTAAATGATGCCGGAATAGAAATCGACGTTGGGGTAGAGCTTCTTCTCGAGGAAGTACTCGTCCTGCGAGGCGATCTCTTCGAGCCGCATCGCCAGCTCGAACAGCGGGTTGTTGCTGTCGGCGAGCTTTTCCAGCACCTGGTAGCAGACCTCGCGAATGATCTTGGCGCGCGGATCATAGTTCTTGTAGACCCGGTGACCAAAGCCCATCAGGCGGAAAGGGTCGTCCTTGTCCTTCGCCTTGGCAAGATACTTGTCGATGTTGCCCACATTGCCGATCTGCTCGAGCATGTCGAGCACGGCCTCGTTGGCGCCGCCATGCGCCGGCCCCCACAATGACGCGGTGCCGGCGGCTATGCAGGCGAAGGGGTTGGCGCCCGAGCTGCCCGCCAGGCGCACGGTGGAAGTCGAGGCATTCTGTTCATGATCGGCATGCAGGATGAACAGCAGATCCATCGCGCGCTCGGCCAGCGGGTCGACCTGATAATCCGCGCAGGGCGTCGCGAACATCATCTGCAGCAGATTCGCCGTGTAGCTCAGATCGTTGCGTGGATACATCATCGGCTCACCGACCGCGTGCTTGTAGCATGCCGCCGCGATCGTCGGGATCTTGGCTATCAGGCGATGCGCACTGATTTCACGGTGCCGCGGATCGCTGATGTCCATCGAGTCGTGATAAAAGGCCGACAGCGAGCCGACCACTCCGACCATCATCGCCATCGGGTGGGCATTGTTGTGGAAGCCCTGGAAGAACCGCAACAGCGATTCGTTGATCATCGTGTGGCAGGTGGTGATGCGCTGAAAATCCTCGAGTTGCTCCGCATTCGGCAGCTCACCGTAGAGCAGCAAATAGGCCACCTCGATGAAGGTCGATCGTTGTGCCAACTGCTCGATAGGGTAACCGCGGTAACGCAGCACCCCCTCGTTGCCGTCGATGTACGTAATGGAACTGTCGCAACTCGCGGTCGAGACAAAGCCGGGGTCG
>Ga0316197_10003034_pt1 | contig 11945 bp, 16 predicted proteins | sample OudBiesiAoxic_MG_FD_204939 | JGI IMG/M metagenome (GOLD analysis project Ga0316197, IMG submission 204939) | Coastal sediment microbial communities from Oude Bieten Haven, Netherlands - site A oxic | ecosystem: Environmental > Aquatic > Marine > Coastal > Sediment | place: Netherlands...
CTCGTACTCAACGGTTGGCAGCCGGGCGCTGCGACACAGTTTCGCACGCGCTGGACAGAGCGGTCGGTCGGGACGTCGAGCGTGGGCGGAGGCCGAACGACCGTCCACCGAGCGCGACAGACCGGCTCCTCACATGGCCATCGCTTCGTAGACCCACATGTCCATCGGGCAGTCGGCGAGCAGCGCGATCGCGTGCTCGATGGACTCAGCCTCCACGATGGAGTACCCGAGGGCGGGCTGACCCGAGGGGATCTCAGCCACGTCGCCGTCTCTGGTCACGCTGCGCCCGTGGACCAACGGGCTCCCCGGGTCCAGTACGTGCTCCTGGATGCCGGACCACCACCGCTGGTGTGCCTGCTGGAACTCCGACGTGGGGGTCATCTCCCCATGGGCCAGCAGGACGAACTTCTTCATGGTGACTCCTCAGGGTGGGCCGCATTTCGGTGGCGAGCCGCCGACAGGTCCTCTGGCGGCTCGAAGGCCTCAACGTAGCGCTAGCCACGCGACGTCCAGGGAGAAGGGCCACACGAATCTGCGGGGGGATCGTCCCCCGACACAGGGGGTGGTTCGATGGCTCGATGAGCACGGAGATCGGGGCAGCGCTCGGTGAGGCTGCCGACCACCTCACAGTGGCAGTCCAGAACGGCGTCGCGACGATCGAGGTACATCGTCCCGCCAAGCACAACGCGATCTCGTTCGCGATGTGGCACGCCTTCGGTCGACTGATGCCGGTGCTGGCTGATGACGACGACGTCGACGTGGTGGTGATGCGGGGGACACCAGGCGGACCGTTCAGCGCCGGAGCTGACATCGCCGAGTTCAAGACGCTGCGAGCCGACCCGGAGGGCGCACGCAACTACGGCGAGGCTGTCGAGGCCGGCGAGCAGGCCATCATCCGCTTCCCCAAGCCCACCGTCGCGCTGGTCGAGGGTTTCGCGATCGGTGGAGGGGCGCAACTGGCGGTCGCGTGCGACCTGCGCGTGTGCGGGGAATCCTCCCGGTTCGGTGTCACGCCGGCGAAGCTCGGGATCATCTATGCCCTGCCGTCAACGGCGCGTCTGGTCGAGACCGTTGGCTCGGCTTGGGCTCGCTGGATTCTGCTGACCGGGGAGCTTGTGTCATCCGACGTGGCACTGCGAATCGGGCTGGTGCACGAGGTCGTCCCCAACGAGACGGTTGCCGACCGGGTGTACGAGCTGGCACGCACCGTGGCTTCTCGCGCTCAGGTGTCGCAACGGGGCGGCAAGGCAATGATCGACCGCGCCGTGGCTGCACACACCGACGAGGATGAGGAGGTGTTGGCGATCTACCAGCAGTCGTGGACGAGCGCGGAGTACGCCGAAGGCGTCGCGGCATTTCTGGAGAAGCGTCCGCCGGACTTCCACGCTGCGCGCGCCCGCCAGCAAACCTGACGGGCGGGTGGGTCAGTCGCTGGCGGGGGCGGCGTCGAAGTTGGGATCGCGCTTCTCCATGAAGGCCGTGACGGCCTCGACGAACTCCGGGGACCGCAGGCGCTCCTGGAAGAGTTCCAGCTCGGTGCCGATGCGTCCGTCCAGACCAGCGGTGTCGTCGCGCAGCAGCCTCTTTGTCAGTCGCACAGCAGCGGGAGGCTGACCTGCGACGCCGTCGGTGAACTCCCGCGCCGCGCTCACCTGCTCACCGACGGGGACAACCCGGCTGACCAGTCCGAGGTCGAGTGATCGCACCGCGTCGAGCTTCTCGCCGGTCAGCAGAATGTGCGCAGCACGCAGGTAGCCGGTGACCCGCGGAAGCAGCAGCGAACTGCCGGCCTCGGGCACCAGGGCCATGCTGACGAACGGGAACTGCAGCACGGCGTCCTCGGCGGCCACGACGTGCTCGCAGTGCAGCAGCATCGTCGCGCCGATGCCCACCGCGGGGCCCTGCACTGCCGCCACCAGAGGCACTGACGCCGACGCGATGGCCCGCAGGAATCGCAGGACGGGCGGTTCGTCGTCCATCGACCCGGCCAAGAAGTCCTGCAGGTCGTTGCCCGCGCTGAAGGCCGATCCGGCCCCGCTGATCAGCACGCTGCGCACGGACGTGTCGGCCTCGGCCTGCTCGATGGCGTCCGCCATCACCGCATACATGTCCGAGGTGATGGCGTTCTTCTTGTCCTGCCGGTTCATCTCGATCTCGACGGTGTTGCCGTGGCGCGCGACGGTGAGGAGGTCGGTCATGCCGCGGACCCTACTGCTGTGCCGCGAACGCGTTCGTGACCCCGTCGGCGTACCTCTCGGCAATGTCGTCGGGCACGAAGAAGTCCATCAGGGGCTTCTTGCCGCTTGCCGGCCCGTACTCGCTGAAGTCGGTGACGCCCTCGTCGCGCAGCACCTCTTCGTCGATGAAGAAGTTGCCGGTGCACTCCCGGGACGGGCGGGTGACGATCGCGTGCGCCGCGTCAGCCAGCACCTCGGGTGTGCGGCTGACCGCGGCCATCTCGTCACCGCCGAGCACATTGCGCACGGCGGCGGTGTCGACCGTGGTGAGTGGCCACAGGGAGTTCACCGCGACGCCCTGCTCGGCGAACTCTGCGGACATGCCTAGCGTGCACATGCTCATGCCCATCTTGGCCATCGTGTAGGCCGTGTGACCGGCGAACCACTTGGCGGCCATGTCGAGCGGGGGTGCCATGTTGAGGATGTGCGGGTTGTCGGCGATCAGCAGGTGCGGCAGGCAGGTCTTGGACACCAGGAAGGTTCCACGCGCGTTCACCTGGTTCATCAGGTCGTAGCGCTTCATCTCGGTCTGCAGGGTTCCGGTGATGCTGATGGCGCTGGCATTGTTGACGCACACGTCGATCCCGCCGAACTCCTGCACCGTGCGAGCCACGGCGTCGAGCACCTGCTGCTCGTCGCGGATGTCGCACTGCACGCCGAGTGCCTGCCCACCCGCCTCGCGGATCTCCTCCGCAGCGGTCGACAGGGTCCCGGGCAGCTTCGGGTGCGGGTCGACCGTCTTGGCCGCGATGGCGACGTTCGCGCCGTCGCGGGCGGCCCGCTTCGCGATCGCCAGGCCGATGCCACGGGTGGCTCCGGTGATGAAGAGGGTCTTTCCAGCCAGGGACATCTGAACTCCTTGTTCGTGGTGGTGACGGCAGGCTAGTATGCATATGAGCGCATATGCAAGGAGTGTCATGGCCCTGTCCGAAGCCATCCTGGTCTGCCTGGCTGACGAGCCGCTGACCGGCTATGACCTGGCCAAGACGTTCAGCCAGACCATCGGCTTCTTCTGGCGTGCCGACCACCAGCAGATCTACCGCGTGCTGCGCCAGCTCAAGGACGCCGGTCTCGTCACCGACGAGCTCGTCGTCCAGCAGGGCCGGCCCAACAAGAAGGTCTACTCGATCACACGGGCCGGACGAGAGCGGCTGATGACGTGGTCTCAGGAGAGGGAGCCGCCGGCCTCGGTGAAGGACGACATGATGGTCATGCTCTACGGGCTCGAGCACGTGGACGTGGCGGCCATGCGCGACCAGGTGGCCGAGCGGCTCACCCACCACCGCGCCCGCCTCGCCCTGTACGAGCGGATCGAGGCCACGTCGTTCACCGACGTCGACCCAGCCGACCCGACACAGGTGGGACGCTTGCTGGGACTCCAGCTCGGCCTCGCCTACGAGCGCGTCTGGATCGCCTGGTGCCACGACGCGCTCGCCGCGTTGGACGGGCTCACGGCCGGCTCGGCGCATGATCGCTGAGAGCGAGCTCGCACAGAACCGAGGACTGTGGGCGGCCGTCAACGAGCAGCCAGCAGCGGCGCGGACCCACCCACCCCCTGGTCGAGGCAGATGCCACCGGGTGCATGGATCGAGCTCTTGCGTCGTACCGGGTTCGCCGTCGATCCTCGTTCGTGATCGCGGCGTCAGGGGTAGGGGTCCATCGCCGAGCGGATCATCGGCACCTGCAGTGGCAGTCGTGCCCAGACGGCGGCCTTGACAAGAGGGTGCGCTGACGACCGTTGCGTCGCCACGGCGTGCCACCCGTTCCCGGGCCACACAGCGAGCAGGGTTCCGACCGTTACGGCCGGTGCCCAGCGCTGCCCGGTCGCCAGCCCCACGGCACAGATGAGCTCGGCGACACCGGTACCGATGATCCACGCGTTCGGAGCCGGCAGTGCCGGAGGGATCAGCGGACGAAAGATCGCCGGGCGCACCAGATGTGCCGTGCCGCTCACGGCGAAGGCGACAGCGACTCCTCGTGCCCCGCGACCCAGCGTCGACCATCCCGCCTCGGTCGGCGCAGGGCTTGCCCAAGCGTGCACAGCGTCCATCGTGCCAGGCTCGCAGATGCCACGGCTGCCCGCGTGGGGGGATACTGGGGAGGTGAGCGCCAGGGGCACCGACGTGCGCAGCCGGTCGAGCTCCGTCGCTGTGCCAGTGCTCGTGCTGCTGGCCGTCATGTGGGTGGCCGAGCTGGTCGACGCGATCGTGCCGATCACCTTCGACCAGTGGGGGGTTCAGGGGCGCACCGTCTCGGGCCTCGTCGGTGTCGTGCTCGCGCCGTTCCTGCACGCTGGGTTCGGCCACCTCACCGCCAACACCGTGCCGTTCCTCGTGCTCGGGCTGCTCGTCGCCTGGCGCAGCCAGGATCGCTTCTGGGCGGTGCTCGCCATGATCACGGTTGTCGGCGGTCTCGGGGTTTGGCTGCTGACCTCGCCGACGACGATCACCATCGGTGCCAGCGGTGTCGTCTTCGGGATGGCCGCCTACCTCGTCACTGCGGGCGTGCTCACCCGCCACTGGGTCGACATCGCTGTGGCCGTCGGTGTCGTGCTGGTCTACGGGACGATGTTCGCTGGCGTCCTGCCGTTCGGCGTCTCGGCCGGCGTCTCGTGGCTTGCCCACCTGACGGGGGCGCTCGCCGGAGTATGGGCGGCTTTCGCCTTCGCCCGGCGTTGAGCGCTACCCCAGCGGCGGGCTCAGGTGGGTCAGCACCTGGCTGACGACCACCGACCCTTCACCGACGCTGGCGGCCACCCGCTTGACCGATCCGGAGCGGACGTCACCGACGGCGAACACACCGGGCAGCGACGTCTCGTAGGGCATCGGGGGGCGCTGGATCGGCCAGGCGTCGCCGGGCACGTCGTTACCGGTGAGCACGAACCCACGTCGGTCGCGCACGACGCCGTCGGGCAGCCACTGCGTGTGGGGAACCGCGCCGATCATGATGAGCAGGCCCTCGACGTCGAGGTCCGCTGTCTCACCTGACTCCCGGTGTCGCACGGTGAGCCCGCGCAGCCGGTCGTCGCCACGGCCGGCCACGGCCTCGACCCCGGTCATCAGCGTCACCTTCGACTCCGCGACCAGCTCGTCGATCAGGTACTTCGACATGGACGTCTCGAGGTCGGGGTCGCGCACCAGCAGAGTCACGTGGCTGGCGTAGCGAGCCAGGTACATCACGGCCTGTCCCGCGGAGTTGCCCCCGCCCACTACGGCGACCGGGACGTCACTGAACGACCGCGCCTCAGACGGCGACGCCCCGTAGAAGACCCCGGATCCCAGATGCCGCTCGATGCTCTCCACACCGAGCCTGCGGTAGGCCACGCCCAGCGCCAGCACGACGCTGCGGGTGCGCACCTCGTCCTGGCCGCCGATGGTCACCACGAGTCCATCGCCCTCTTGCCTGAGTCCGGACACTTCTTGTGTCATCAGAAAACGGGCACCGAACACCCACGCCTGCTGATAGCCGCGCTGGGCCAGCTCGGCCCCGGTCACCCCGCGGTTGAAGCCCAGGTAGTTTCGGATGAGCGTGCTGGTGGCCGCTTGTCCGCCCAGTGCCTCGCGCTCCACGACGAGGGCCTCCAGGCCTTCGGCTGCGGCGTACACGGCGGTCGCCAGCCCACCCGGGCCTGCGCCGACCACGACGATGTCGCAGGACTCGACGGCGCTGACATCGGTGCTCACCCCGTACCCGCCGACAACCTCGGAGTTCGACGGGTCGCGCAGCACCCGGTTACCCAGCGCGGGCATCACCATGATCACATCGGCCGGGTCGTCGAGGGGCACCTCGGCGTCCAGCAGCAGTCTCGTCGCCTGCTGGGAGTCCCTGGCCACCAACGCGTGAGGCACGCCGTTTCGAGTGAGCAGGTTGTCGATCTCGTGACCGCGTGCCTCCCAGCGCGTGGCGATCACCGCGATCTCCGGCGGTCCCTGCCGCTGGCTGCGACTCCACTCGTGCAGGAACTCAGCGACCGTGCGGTGGAACAGCTCGTCGGGGCTCTTCCACGGCTTGAGCACGTAGTAGTCGATGCTGCCCAGTGCCATTCCGCGCAGGATCAGGTCGGCCATCGACCGGTCGGCCCACCCGCCCCACGGCATCAGAAGGGCGCGACGGGCCTCGGGGAACCAGGTGCGTGTCGCCGAGAGAAGCTGCTCGACCCTGTCCCGATCCAGGGCCGTGTCGAGCAGCACCAGGGCGGTGTCGCCGCCCTGCATGCTGGTGGCCTCGAGCTGCTCACGCGCTGCTGCGAGATCGGTCTCGCCCCGCACCCTGAAGTCGGCGCCGATGCGAGCAGACAGTGCCGCCTCCGTGCGGTCGAGGGCATCGGGGTCGGGATCCACCACGAGAACCAGCGGTCGGGTCATGGCCGGACCCTAGCCACGCGCCGAGACCCTGGCAGGCTGTCTGTGTGACTGACTACCGCAGCGTCAACCGGGCGAACTGGGACGAGCGGGCGCCGGCGCACGCGGCGTCCGCGGACTACGGGGTCCAGAGGTTCGTCGACGACCCTTCCTTCATCAGCGACGTCGTGCGGTTCGACCTGCCCCGCCTCGGGGACGTCGGCGGACTCGACGGCGTGCACCTGCAGTGCCACATCGGCACCGATACGGTGTCGTTGGAGCGACTCGGCGCCCGCATGACTGGCCTGGACTTCTCGCCGGCGTCCCTCGAGCAGGCCCGCGTACTGGCAGCCCGTATCGGCTCGGTCGCGGCCTTCGTCGAGGGCGACGTCTACGACGCCGCGGATCTGCTTGGCCGCGAGCGCTTCGACCTGGTGTTCACCGGCATCGGTGCGTTGTGCTGGCTCCCGCGTATCGACGACTGGGCGCGCGTGGTCGCCGTACTCCTGCGACCCGGAGGTCGGTTGTTCATCCGCGAGGGCCATCCGATGCTGTGGTCGCTGGACTACGACCGCGACGACGGGTTGCTTGTCATCGACTATCCCTACGTCGAGCGCAGCGAGCCGATCATCGAGGTGACCGACGGCACCTACGTCGAGACCGACGCCCGGTTCGACGCGACGGTGACGCACGAGTGGAACCACGGGTTGGGCGAGATCGTCTCAGCGCTGATGCGTCACGGGATGGAGATCACCGGGTTCGTCGAGCACGACAGCGTCCCGTGGGTGGCCCTGCCTGGCGCGATGGAGCCGATCGGCGGCGGCGAGTACCGCCTCGTCGACAGGCCCTGGCGCCTGCCGCACAGCTACACGCTGCAGGCTCGCAAGCCCGGCTAGCGCGCCGCTCCCCGCACCTCGAGCATGTCGAGCAGATGCTGGGTGGAGGCCGCGATCTCGTCCACCGCTGCCTCGAACGCCGCCGCGTTGTGCGCGGAAGGCGTGCGAAAGCCGCTCACCTTGCGAACGTACTGCAGGGCAGCCGCCTGGACGTCGGCCTCGCCGACCTCGTCGGTGAAGGGCGGTCGCAGGGTCTTGATGCTTCGGCACACCCCCGCAGGCTACGGCTGCCCGCTCGGCGTGGGCCTTGTCGAGGCTTCGCGGCCCAGCGGCACAAGCAGCGTGCTCACGCCGCGGGCGGTCTTCTGCGTCACGTACTCCAGCGGACCCTGCCCGACGTAGCGACGCCACAGGACGGCCGCCACTGTCACGAGGAGAACGTGCCAGAGGTACGCGTAGGGCATCGTGCGCGGCAGCCAGTCCTCGAGAAGCATCACGTGCACGCTGTACAGGGACAACGTCATCCCGCCGACAGCGACCAGCGGTTGTGCCCACAGCCTCGGCTGCGAGAGCACCAGGAGGAAGAACCCGAGCACGGCCATCGACGAGCCGATGGTTGCGGCCAGGTCGAACGATGTCGCCGTGTGCGGAGTGGCGATGGCGAGCCACCACCAGGACCCGGTGGGGGTCGTGCCGAACAGACCCACGACCAGTGCCGTGTCCAGCGGCTGACCGAACAGCTCGCTCGACTGAGCGCGTAGGGCGTCCAGGCCGCCGAGACGGTTGAGCAGCAGCCACGAGGCTCCCCACGAGGCCACGGCAAGAGCGCCGCCACCGATGAGCAGACGCCGGGCGACCGCTGGGCTGCGTAGGCGCAGCTTTCCGATGGCCAGGCCCGCGAACAGGTAGGCCATCCAGGGCAGCGCCGGGTAGTAGCCGGTGACGGTGAGCTCGGTGAGGGCAGCCCACAGCGACCGGTCGAAGAAGTCGAGCGTCGGCACGGCGTAGGACGCCGGCGGCAGATCGGGGCGCAGGACGTGCGACAGGGCAGGAGCCAGCAGCAGGGTGCCGGCCGCCCAGGCCGCCAGGGCTCGGCTGGACAGCCCGAGGAACGGCAACGTCAGCACGAAGAAGACGCCGTAGTAGACCAGGATCACCGCAACACCGCTGTCGAACGTCCCCAGGAACAGCCCGATCGCGACGAGCAGGGCGGCCCTGGTGGCGACCGCCACACGGTCGTGGGCCCGTTGGCGGCCGGTCGTCGACGGCGTCCATCGGGTGAGCAGCGCGAGGCCCACGCCGGCCAGCACGGCGAACAGCGCGGACGATCGACCCGCGGCAACCACGAAGGCGATGTTGACCTGCCCGTCGGTGTCAACGGGGGCGACGATGTGCACCGACATCATGCCCAGCAGCGCAACGCCCCGGGCAGCGTCGACCCCGAGGACACGGTGTCGCGGCCACGAGGTCACGGGGCGACCGTAGATGCAGCAGCGAGACGACTCGGTGTGCGGGCCCGGGCCTGCGCTTGAGGTGACCCCGGTTACATCGCCAGGACCCGATGCTGCTTCTATGTGGCCATGCGCCTCGACCACGTCGTCTACGCGGCCGAGCCGGACGGGCTCGACGCGACCGCTTCTCGGCTGGCGGACGCGCTCAGTGCCGATTTCGTCGACGGGGGGGTGCACCCCGGGTTCGGGACGCGCAACAAGATTCTCCCGCTGTCCAAGGGCCACTACCTCGAAGTGGTCGAGGTGCTCGACCACCCTGCTGTGGACAAGATGCCGTTCGGTCAGGCCGTCCGGGCCCGGTCGAGCGAGGGCGGCGGATGGCTTGGCTGGGTCGTCGCCGTCGACGACATCGCCCCGGTCGAGCGGCGGCTCGGCCGCGCGGCGTACCAGGGACACCGCACCCGCCCCGACGGTGTCGAGCTGTTCTGGAAGCAGATCGGCGTGACTGGGCTGATGAACGACCCTCAGCTCCCGTTCTTCATCTCGTGGTCGATCGAGCCGGCGCTGCACCCGAGCGCTGGCGGGTCGTCGGAAGTCGGGCTGTCGCGTCTCGACATCGCCGGTGACCCTCAGCGTCTCGTCGACTGGCTGGGCGAGCCCGAGGCGCACCCGCTCGACGACGTCGACGTCCAGTGGCTTGCCCCCCGTGGAACCCCCGGCATGCTTGCCGCGCACTTCACGACGGCGAACGGCTCCGTCCGCATCTAGCCCCGGTGACGTGCCGGCCCCGGCTCACTGCAGTGGGGTCGTTGGTCCCTACCCAGCGTCCTTCCGGAGACGAGATTGGACGTCTCGGCAGGTGGCGACACCGCTACCGGAGGAGGAGCACCATGACCGCGACCAGTAGCCAGATGAGCGACGAAGAACTGCGTGCGTTGGCCGCGCGCCGGCTCAAGGACCGCGGTGACTTCCGCTGGCACCTCATCACTTTCCTCGTGGTCAACGCCATGTTCTGGGGAATCTGGCTGATCGCCGGCGGTGGGGGCAACCCGCCGTGGCCGGTGTGGATCACCCTGTTCTGGGGGATCGCCTTGGCCTTCCACTGGGGGTACGCAACTCGCCGGTCGGTGAGCCCCCAAGCCATCGACGCCGAGATGGAGCGCATGCGCGGGGCGTGACGCTCCCGAGCTCGACGCACAGGGAACGCGGCGTGAGTCGCAGTGTCCACCTCAGGTGCTCGACCACTGCCCGTCGTCCTCGGGCACGAAGAGTGCCAGCAGGTCGGCCACCTCGTGCTGGGCCTCGAGCGGGTGGCGGAAGCGCCCACCCGGCAGCAGCCGGTAGTGGTTGCGTCGGCCCACCCGCGCGACCTCGACGTAGGAGTCATCGGCGAGGTCGTGGACGATCTTCTGCGCCGCCCGCTCGGTGATGCCGACGCGCACCGCGATGTCGCGCAGCCGGATCTCCGGGTCGCGCGCGATGCACAGCAGCACGTGCGCATGGTTGGTCAGAAAGGTCCAGTCGCCCGCGGTCACGCGCAGACCGTAGCAACGCAATTCTTGTATGGCCGGGTTGAGATGCGTTGGCTCCTCGGGTCAGCTGAGGGCCCGGACCGCCTCGCGCAATCGGCCGACGTATGCATTCCCGAACAGCACCACGTGCACGAGCAGGGGATGAAGCTGCATCAGGGGGACCCGCTCACGCCAACCAAGCTCGAGTGGGTCGACTTCCCCGTAGGCAGCCCGGACGCGGTCGAGGTGGGCAAGCCCGAAGAGCGCGAGCATGGCCAGGTCGCACTCCGGGTGCCCGCCATGGGCGGAAGCGGCGTCGATGAGGACGGGGCCCTGGGCGGTCCAGATGACGTTGCCCGACCACAGGTCGCCGTGGACCCGCCGTGGCCCGTCAGCCGGCACCTCTTGGCTTCTCCGGCGGACGGCTCGTTCGACGCCGACGGCATCGTTCGCGGTCAGCAGGCCGGCGTCGACGGCTCGGCGTAGGTAGGGCTGCACGCGGCCGCTCCACCACAGGGCCGGCCACGACTCGAACGGCCCATTGGCCAGCGGCAGCGGCCCGATGAAGCCGTCACCGTCGTCGCGGCCCCATGAGGGTGCCACCGCCCGGTGCGTGTGCGCGAGCATCCGGCCGAGCTGCTCGGCCTGCGCCGTCGTGGGGGCGACCGGGTTCAGGCGTCGGAGGACGATCTGTGACGCACTCACGTTCAGGACGTCGACGACCGGGACCCCGCCGTCCACCTGTGCCAGCCACCGCAGGCCGCGCGCCTCGGACTCGAAGAAGCCGGTCGGCGCGTCCGGGTCACTCTTGACGAACGTGGCGGTGGAGCTCATCGACCGACCCGCACCACGGGTCAGGGCGCCTGCGCGAGTCGCTGGCTCAGGGCCGACACGAGTCCGTCGACCGAGCGCTCGATGATGTCCAGCCCGGTCTCGAAGTCACGCTCGTCGCCGTAGTAGGGGTCGGGGACGAGCTGGTCGTCGGCGTCGGACGCATCAGCGTCGAACTGGCGCAGCAGCATCACGCGGCCGGCGGCGCTGTCGTCGGGCGCGAGTCGGCGCAGCGTGCGCAGGTTGTCATGGTCCATGGCCAGGATCAGGTCGTAGGAATCGAACCACGTGCTGCTGAACTGGCGTGCACGGTGGGACTCCCCGTCGTAGCCGCGGCGAGCAAGCGCCGCTCTGGCCCTCGGGTCAGCCCGGTCACCGACATGCCACGAACCGGTGCCAGCCGAGTCGATCGCGACATCGTCGGCGAGTCCGGCATGCTCGACCTTCGACTGCATGACCGCAGCCGCCATCGGTGATCGGCAGATGTTGCCGAGGCAGACCATGCTCACTCGGTACGGCGCCCCCTGTGGCGTCGGCAGGGCCATCGGCTACCCCAGCACCTCGTTGAGCGCGCGACGCGGCGCTGAGACTGTCGGCTCGCCGAACCCGAGACGCATCACCATCTGCGGATGACCGAACCCGGTGGTGGCGTCGCGCACCCGCCACCGATGGGCGAGCATCTCCAGGGGCTCGTTGCGGAAGGAGGCCTGCACGCCGTCGAGCGTGGCCTCGAGAAGGA
>Ga0316197_10003036_pt1 | contig 11941 bp, 11 predicted proteins | sample OudBiesiAoxic_MG_FD_204939 | JGI IMG/M metagenome (GOLD analysis project Ga0316197, IMG submission 204939) | Coastal sediment microbial communities from Oude Bieten Haven, Netherlands - site A oxic | ecosystem: Environmental > Aquatic > Marine > Coastal > Sediment | place: Netherlands...
CGCGGCGGCGATTATCCGCTCTGCCAACTGCTGCTGCCCCTTGGCTGTAACCTGTGGCGCATGCTTCCCATCGTAGCGCAGTGCGACAGCGATATCGCGCTGGCCACTGATGATCTGCCTGTCACGGACCATGTCAGGCCCGCTCGTCCAGCAGCCTGTCGGGCAGCGGTATCTTCATCGGAGATTCTGCAGGGGCGCCCAGCACCCCCTCGAGGTGGACGACGTCGAGTCCCTGCGCGTTCAAGGCGTCCTCGAGCGTCGGCAGCCGCGCCTCCAGGCGCTGCAGTGTCGGGGCGCGGTCAACCCAGAAGGTAGTGGCGACACGATCGCCGGTGAGTGCCACCCTGCATTGCACGCTGCCGATGGTGTCGAACTCAAAGCTAAGATTGACCGACCAGCCGGGTGTGCCGTCGTTGCTTTCGTTGGATGCATCGCGTTCGATGCGCAGCATCAAGTCGTCGCTGCCATCTGGCAGATGTATCGGCAGGTCCAATTGCCAGACCTGGCGAGGGCTGTCGTCGACCGGCAGGGCGGCGCTCTGCTGCAGCTGAATACGTGACACGGACCCCTCGGCCAGGCGGACTAGCCGGTTGAGCAGTGCCTCACCCGCCGCTTCGCGGCCGGCTGCAGCCTGTGTGGGCCGTTCGCCTGCGGTCGGCGCTGGCCGAACCTCGGGCTGTTTCAGTCCGGTTTCCGGTCTGATTTCGGCCCGCAGCCGCGCAGCGAACTGGAGCAGGCGCATCTTGATATCGGGCGTCTCGGTAGGGGTGCCGGCGAGCAGCCGCGCCTCGTGAAACAAGCCGCTGTGCAATACCGCCTGGCGCAGGGTTGCCGGTTGGAGTTGGTCGATGCGAACACCGGTATCGTGCAATAGGGCCATGAACTGCTGAACCCTCTCGGCATGTTTCGCTGTCATCGGTTGAGCACGCAGCTGGCTGATTGACTCGCGGGTCTCCTGCAGTGGCATCTGGCGAACCATCGCAGAGCGTGCCACCTGCTCACGTGGTCCCCGGGGCGCCGGTGAGGTCAAAATCCGCAGTTCGGGGACTGGTGGCCCCTTGACCACCTCGAGTTTCACTTCGGTGCCCGGCTTCAGCATGACCTGGGTGCGCGCCAGAAACTCGGTGGAAGCAATCTGCAGGCGCAGAACCCCAGGTCGTGGCTGCTCGGTGACCCTCGCCTGCAGCACCTGACCGATCTGGAGCTGTTTCAGCAGCTTGGGCAAGTCGCGGCCTACGACATCGAGCAGTGGCTGCAGTGTGGCTGGGATCTTCAAAATCGGCGGTTCGTACGGCGTGATTCCAAAGATATCGGCACCGCCGCCGATAATTGCAGCATTGACATAGCATTGGACTGACGCACGAGTGAGCGAGGCAAAGGGGAGTGGACTGGTATGGTTTGTGCGGCGCGGCTCGGCCGTGCGCGGACCGTACAGCAGTGCCCGGGTCCGTCACCTCGTGCTTGAGGGCAGGCTTGCATTCGATGACGAGGTGAGCCCCGACCGGGCGCACTGGAGCCGCTTGGGGGGCGTGCCCGAGGTGGTGCCGTTGCAGATGCGGGTCGAGGACGATGACTGGGCGATGCAAGAGGCGGCGCAGCGCAAGGGCGAACGGCGCGGTGCGCTGCGCGCGATCGTCATGGCCTCACTCGTCGTGACCGCGCTGACTGCTGCCGTGTCGCTGATCGGCTCGAAAGAAACCGAGGCCGATCGCAATTGTTCCGCCGCGCCGGTAGCGGGAATCTTTCTCGAGGGCTGTCAGTTATCCGGAGCGAAGATGACCGGTGCAGCGCTGGTGAATGCCCGGATGGCAAATACCGTACTCAACGGGGCAGAGCTCGCCGAGGCGGAGCTGAGCCGCGCCGATCTTCGTTATGCGGATCTTGCCGGTGCGGACCTTTCCTACGCGCGACTCGACGGCGCTGATCTCAAGGGCGCGAGCCTGAGGTTCGCGGACCTCACCAACGTCGATCTATCTGCCGCCGACCTGAGTTTTGCAGACCTCACCGGCGCCCGCCTCGGCGGCGCCCGCCTCGACCGGGCCATACTCAACGGTGCCATTTGGAGCGATGGGCGGCGCTGTTCGGCTTCGGATTGTCCGCGTTGACCCGTAGCCCTTGAGTTGGACGCAGTCTCGGACTAGACTTTTCAGCGACACCAGGATCGGTGTCTTTCATGTTCTAAGGAGAGAACTTCATGCCTAACTCAATCATTTCCCGTGCCCAGGTCCAAGTCGCGCTGATCGCGGCCGGTTTCATGCTTGCGTCTTCGCTGGTCTCCGCCGCAAGCCAGTGCAAGGGCATGCAGGAGAACGCCTGCATGTCCGATGGCGAATGCGTATGGGTGCAGGGTTATACCCGCAAGGATGGCCGATCGGTGTCGAGCCATTGCAAACTGAAGGGAGGCAAGAAGACGGAACAGTCCGCGCAAGCCCCCGCCGTTAAGCTGAGCAAGGCCCGCTAGACCCAATGGCACTGACTTAATCGGCCATTCGGCCTCGAACAGGGCTCCCGCGTATTCGATTCGCGGGCGTGCTGCCGCAGGGACGCGGCAGTCAAGCCTCCCGGGACGGAACAATACACCCGCCGACCGGCGGGTGTTTTTTTGTTATGGGGTACTTGCTATCGTGCCGTTTTAGCCAAACGACGCCGTCCAGCGATGCAGCAGGATCCGATCGTCTTCACTATCTTTCTGGTCTTCACCGGTGCGGCGCTGTTCGCGACGGTCGCGCTCTACGCCCGCCAGTCGCTGCTGGTCGCGTATATCGTGCTCGGGGCGCTGCTCGGGCCGTCGGCACTGGGTCTGGTCAGCGACCCCGAGCTGATACGCAGCATCTCCGAGTTCGGCATCATGTTCCTGTTGTTCCTGCTCGGCTTGAACCTGCAGCCTCAGGAACTTTGGCGCATGGTCAGCAAGACCACCCAGGTCACGGTGTTCAGTTCCCTGGTGTTCTTTGCCGTTGGATTCGCGGTTGCCTTCGTGTTCGGTTTCACGGTCGGCGAAGCGCTGCTGGTGGGCGGGGCCGCGACCTTCTCTAGCACCATCGTCGGTCTGAAACTGTTGCCGACCACGATACTGCATCATCAACGCACCGGCGAGGTCATTATCAGTATCCTGCTGCTGCAGGACCTGCTCGCTATCGTGCTGCTGCTAGTGGTCCAGGGGCTTTCGCAGGGCAGCATGCAGTTGTTCGATATCGCCCTGCTGCTGGTGGCCCTTCCGGCACTGATCGGATTTGCCTGGATCGCCGAACGCCATGTCCTGATCCGGCTGATCCGCAAGTTCGACAAGATCCAGGAGTATATCTTTCTGATGACCATCGGCTGGTGCCTGGGCATGGCGGAACTCGCCGGGCTGCTGGGCCTTTCGGCGGAGATTGGTGCCTTCATCGCCGGGGTTGTGCTGGCATCCAGCCCCATCGCCTTGTTCATCGCAGAGAGCCTGAAGCCGCTGCGCGATTTCTTCCTCGTGTTGTTTTTTTTCTCCCTGGGCGCCGGCTTCGACATCGGGGTCATCGATGAGGTGATCCTGCCGGCGCTGGTGCTCGCTGGCGCATTGATGCTGTTGAAGCCCCCGGTATTCCGACACCTGCTGTTGCGCACCGGCGAATCCGAGAAACGCTCGAACGAGGTGGGTTACCGACTGGGGCAGATGAGCGAGTTTTCACTGTTGCTGGCCGTATTGGCCTTTGAGAACCAGGTCATCGGGGCCCGGGCCTCTTATCTGATCCAGTTGTCCACGCTGCTGACCTTCTTGGTTTCATCTTACCTGGTCGTGATGCGGTTCCCGACGCCTATCGCGGTCGACGATGCACTGCGTCGGGATTGATCACCGCGGATGGTCTCCAAAGTGTCATGCGCTTTTCACGTCTGCCTTCGAGACTCAACGGCAATGACTTTGGTAGTTGCGCCCCGGCGCATTCGGCCGACGGGGCACCTTGAATCCGTCACTGGAGCCTCGGCTGCCGCCTCCTTGCGGCAGACGCCCGCGGATCCAGCACGCCTTGGCGCAGTCGATACCTGCTGGCCCGTCAGGTCATTGGCATTGCTTCCAGACTCGGGAAAAACAAGCAGAGAGAAAAGCGCATGATGCGCGAACGCAGAAAGCATTGTGCCGCGCCGCCAAGCGCGATACGCCTCGCCGAAGAGATAGCGCTGCTCGAAAGGCGACTGCAGCAGATCGGCCCCGACGGGGATTGTGCTTACGAGAACGCTCTGATCCGCTTTCTTGAGCAGCAACTCGGCATGAGGTGTGAAATGCTCAGGTCAGCGGAGTAGCCCGCCCATTCAATCCATTCCCAATCCGGAATGCCGGACTGTCGTTGTCCCAGGAGCCGGTGGCGGCATGTCGTCCGGTGCATAGAGTTCGCCGTTGAACCTGAGTTCTTCGCGGAACCTGTCCGCCGATAGAGGCGGTCGCCCGAGATAACCCTGGTAGTAGGTGCAGTCGGCGTTGCGCAGGAACTGCAGTTGCTCGCGGGTTTCCACGCCCTCTGCAATCACTTTCAGCCCGATGTGCTTTGCCATCGACAGGATGGCACGGACGATCGCGGCATCGTTGGGATCGGAGGCGATGTCGCGCACGAAGCTACGGTCGATTTTCAGTGTGTCGATCGGCAGCTGGCGCAGGTCGGCCAGTGATGAGTAACCGGTGCCGAAGTCATCGATCGCGAAGCGGATGCCCATCTGTTTGAGCGCAGTCATTCGCTCGATCGAATCGTGGGCGTCCTTGATCAGCATGGTTTCGGTGATTTCGAATTGCAGGCGCCTCGCGTCGGCGCCCGTCTGATCGACGATTTCTTTGACCCGGTCGACGAACTCCGGCTGGTGGAACTGCTGGCGACTGATATTGATGGCCAGACACTCGGGTGCCTGCAACTCCGGGTCGTCCTGGATCGACCCCAGCAGTCGACACGACTCGAGCAGCACCCAATCGTCGAGCTTGAGCATCAATGCGCAGTTTTCGATGTAGGGTAGAAACTCGGTCGGCGCGATCATGCCGTTGGTCGGGTGGTGCCAGCGTAGCAGGGCCTCGGCGCCGAGCACGTGGCCGTCTCGGATCACCAGCACCGGTTGGAAGTAGAGTTCGAACTCACCTTCGCGCAGTCCGTTGCGCAGCTCGTTCTCCAGCCGCAGACGTGAGATCGCCGCCTCGTCCATGCGCCGCTCGAACACCCGGGCACCGTCGCGGCCCGCCCCCTTGGCGTGGTACATCGCCGTGTCAGCGTGCCGCAGCAGGGTGTCGACCGTGTCGCCGTCATGCGGAAAGGTCACAATGCCGATGCTCGCCGTCACGTACAGTTCATGCCCGTCCAGCCGGTACTCGTCGACAAAGATGCCGCGGACCTTTTCGGCGATCTCGCGTGCTTTTTCGACTGCACGGTCCTGGCGTTGGCCGAGACCTTCGAGCAGCACCACGAACTCGTCGCCGCCGAGGCGGGCCACGGTGTCTTCCTCGCGCAGCGCGCGGCGCAGACGCCGGGCCAGTTCCTTGAGCAGTTCGTCTCCAACCGAGTGGCCCAATGAATCATTGATACGCTTGAACTTGTCGAGGTCGAGGAACAGCAGTGCGCCGATCTGGTGGGTGCGCCGTGCGCGGGCAAGGGCGCGATTGACCCGGTCGGTCAGCAGGGTGCGGTTTGGCAGATCGGTCAGGGTGTCGTGGTAGGCGAGGTGCTGGATGCGTTCAGCGGCATTCTCGCGCTCGCTGATGTCACGTGCGATGCACAACAGCATGTTGCCGGTATCGAGCTGGATGCGAGAGGTCGACACCTCGGCCGGGATGATCCGGCCATCGCCGGCCCGGTAGTTGATCCGAATCGACAGGCCCTCTCCGCGGTCCATCACATCGTCGACCAGACTTCGCAGAAAGGCGTCGCTCTCATCGTGCAGTTCGGTCAGATGCATGCCGTCGAGCTGTTCGTGCGGAATGCCCAGGAATTCGGCCGTCCGGGGGTTGCAGTCTAGAAGCCGACCATCCTGGGGATCAAAGATCAGTACAGCATCGTGCGAATGTCGGTAGATTGCCTTGAAGCGTTCCAGTTCCCGCCGCAGTCGCCGAGTGTAATCGGCGATGCGCCGCTGGCGCGTCGCCAGCATGCGCTCGAGGCGAAGGGTGTCGGTGTCGCTGGTCTGTTGGGCTGGGTCGGCCACATGCCGCGGGTGCGCCGACAGTCGGCGCATACGGCCCTCGAGATGCCCCAGGCCCCGGCGTACCGGCCGCTGTACGGAGAAATCCCAGAACAGCGCAACGCTGCCGGCGATAACGGCGGCGAGCAGGCCGTTCGGGATCGAGAGCTGCGGGCCTCCCTGGCTGAAGAGCATGAAGGCGAACTGCCCGAGCAGGACCAATGCAAACAGGGCCAGGGGCTTGCGCAGCGCGGACAGCATCAGTTGAGGCGCACGGGTGGCAGGCAGTGACAAGGAGGCATTCGTGCCTGGATCATGATGTAACCTCGCGTTTGGTCAGCTATCGTCCGGAAATCCGATAGCTTTATGCGCGCGAGGCAAAAAATTCCCTGACCTGGATGTTGTATTGCGGGGCGGGCATCATGCCCGATAAGCCAATTTTCACCGCGCAAGCCGACACCTTAAATGAACCCTACGCGAGGAACAGGGATCCTGATCGAACCGGTTGCGGTTATCCGTTCACCGTTCGAAGAGAAATTCGGCATTCCCCGCCAGCCCGGCTTGGTGCCGCGTGCCCACGGGGAGGTCAGGTTGTTGGAGCCCTACCGGGATCCCGTGATGCTGCGGGGCCTGGAGGGTTTTTCCCATGTCTGGTTGACCGTTCGGTTCGACCGCTGCGTGACGCAGGGGTGGCGCCCCACGGTGCGCCCACCGCGTCTCGGCGGGAATGCCGAGGTCGGTGTCTGGGCGAGCCGTTCACCTTTCCGACCGAATTTCCTGGGTTTGTCCGTCGTTCGACTGCTCGAGGTGGTGCCCGGCCCTGATCCTCTGTTGCATGTCGCCGGCATCGATCTGCTCGACGGCACCCCGGTCTTCGACATCAAACCCTATCTGCCTTATGCGGATGCCGTGGCCGATCCCCGTGCCGGTTTCGCGCCCATCGCCCCGGCGGCGACGTTGTCGGTGGTTTTCAGCGCCATGGCAGAGCGAGACCTCGCCAGCCTGGAGGATCCGCCAGGCATGCGGGCGCTGGTGGCCGAACTGCTTGCCCTCGATCCGCGCCCGGCGTATCGCCGTGGTGCCGAGCCTGGCCGCGTCTATGGCATGCGCCTGGCCGGGCGAAACGTGCGTTGGCGGGTGACCGGGCCCGAGGTCGAGGTGTTGGACCTCAAACCTGCCGGCAGCGCCTGATACCCGAAGACTCAGTGGGTGGTGTCGTCCGGACCGAGTTGCCTGTACCTCTCCTTCTGCTCCGGCGTGGCCTCGCGCTGATAGCGCGACTTCCATTCGTCGTAACTCATGCCGTAGATGATCTCGCGTGCCCGTGGCTCGCTTAGCTCGATGCCTTGCCCCGAGGCCGCGTTGGCCATCCAGCGCGACATGCAGTTGCGACAGAAGCCGGCCAGGTTCATCAGGTCGATATTCTGGACGTCACTACGTTTCTGCAGGTGTCCGACTAGCGTGCGCCAGGCGGCGGCTTCGATGCTGGTCCGTTCGTCTTCGGTCATTGGGCTGATCCGTCTGGTGGTGGTTGAAAGGGATGCGGGGGCTGCCGCGCGAGGATGGCCCCGGGGTCAGTGCAACAGCGCGAACATGCGTGCCCGGTAGCGTGTGATCGCCGGGTCGTCGCCGAGTATGTCGAATAGCTTCAACAGGGCGAGCCGTGCGGCATCGTTGCCAAACTTGCGGTCCCGCTGCATCAGTTGCAGCAGGTTTTCGACGGCGCCTTCCACATCATTGGCCGAGACTTGATGCGCCGCGAGCTGGTAACGCGCTTCGCTGTCGTCGGGCGATGAGGCCAGTCGCTGTCTGGCCATCTCCGGCGGCCCTGCCGACGTCGCCACGCGATCGAAAAACAGCTGACCGCGCAGTCGGGTGATTTCCGGATTGTCCTGTTCCTCCGGCGGCAGTTCAGTCAGCGTCTGTTCGGCCCCGTCCGGATCGCCACTGGCGGCCTGCACCTGGGCGATTACCATTGCGACTCGCGGATTGGTCGGATCGGCGGCCCTGGCCTGTCTGAGAAGTTCCAGCGCGCCCTCTGTGTCCCCAGCCATCAGGTGCTCTTCGGCCCGTGCGACGGCGCCATCCGATTCGCGCGGCAGGTGCCTATCGAGGAAGGCCCTGATATCCCCCTCCGGCAAGGCCCCCATGAACTCGTCGACCGGCGCCCCGTCTCTGAACAACTTGACGGTCGGGATGCTGCGGATACCGAACTGGGCGGCGATCGCCTGCTGCTCCTCGGTATTCAGCTTGGCCAGCACGAAACGACCCTGGTACTCGTCCGCCAGCCTGGCCAGCAACGGCATCAGCATCTGGCATGGTTGACACCAGCTTGCCCAGAAATCCACCAGGACCGGGACCTGGTACGAGCCCTGCATCACGATCTGCTCGTAGTTATTCTCGTCGATGTCGAATATGAACGGGGAATCGGCCATCTCAAGGAAACTCCAAATTCGTCGGAATGGGCGGAAAATGGGGCTGACGGAGCTGAATTGCAAGCCCGCACATTTGCTTGAAAATTGGTGATCGGGTCCCAATCTTCCCGCTATGGTGTTGTTTGTGGCGCTACAGAAGACGCGGGCCCTGCGCGGTCCGAACCGCAGCGGCGCCGATTAATGGTTTCTTCGGGGGGTCGTCAATGAGCGAATCGAGACATGTCGTCTGCCCGCACTGCGCGGGCGTCAACCGGGTGCCTGCCGAGCGGCTTGGTGGAGGGGCCAAATGCGGGCGCTGCAAGCACCCTCTGTTCCTTGGCAAGCCGCAGGAGATTGCGGGGGCTGATTTCCAGACCCAGCTCCGGCGCAGCGACATTCCGCTGCTGGTGGACTTCTGGGCCCCGTGGTGTGGACCCTGTAAAATGATGGCGCCGGCATTCGAGCAGGCCGCCAGCCAACTCGAGCCGGGCATGCGGTTGCTCAAGGTCAACACCGAGGAACAGCAGTCGCTCGCCGCCCAGTTCGGTATCCGCAGCATCCCCACGATGATCCTGTTTTCCGGGGGACGCGAGGTCAATCGCATGTCCGGTGCGATGGACGCTGGCGGCATCGTGGCCTGGGCACGCCAGCAGAGGGTCTAACGCGATACGCGGCGGTCGTGACATCGCGGCCGCTGGAATCTGCGCCGGGACGTGGACAGCACGACCCGCGGTACCGTAAGATTGCGCACTGCAGCACGGCGTTGCAGGTCCACACGAAATCAAGTCCGAAATCGACCGGAAGAGACAGCCCGTTTGGACATCTCTCCCGGCTTTTTGCGCGCGCACAATGACCACACCGGCAATATTAGTTCTCGAAGAAGGCAGCGTTTTCCACGGTCGCTCGATCGGTGCGCCGGGATACACGGTCGGCGAGGTGGTATTCAATACCGCGATGACCGGTTATCAGGAGATCCTGACCGACCCTTCGTACAGCCGCCAGATCGTGACCCTGACCTATCCGCATATCGGCAACACCGGGGTCAATGTCGAGGACGAGGAATCGCAGGCGATCCATGCTGCGGGGCTGGTCATCCGCGATCTGCCGCTACTGGTGAGCAACTTTCGCAGCGAGTACACGCTGGATATCTACCTGCGGGATCATGGCGTGGTCGCCATCGCTGAAATCGATACTAGACGACTCACCCGGATACTGCGCGAAAAGGGTGCGCAGAGCGGCTGCATCCTGGCTGCCGAGGGCGGCGTCGATCAGGCGCTCGAGATGGCTCGCGCGTTTCCCGGGCTGAAGGGTATGGACCTTGCCAGGGAGGTCACGACGCCAGAGGCCTATGCCTGGAACGAGACCGTATGGCATCTCGGCGAGGGGCACGCGACCCGCGACCCGGCGGAGGCGCGTTTCCACGTCGTGGCTTATGACTACGGTGTCAAACGCAACATCCTGCGCATGCTGGTCGAGCGTGGCTGCCGCGTTACCGTGGTGCCGGCCCGCACGCCTGCCTCCGAGGTGTTGGCCATGTCGCCAGATGGGGTGTTTCTTTCGAACGGCCCCGGCGACCCGGAGCCTTGCGATTACGCGATCTCGGCGATTCGGGACATCGTTGACAGCGGAATGCCGACCTTCGGCATATGCCTTGGGCACCAGCTGCTCGGTCTGGCATCCGGTGCCAAGACCGTGAAAATGAAGTTTGGTCATCACGGTGCCAATCACCCGGTGCAGGATCTGGCGACCGGCAACGTCATGATATCCAGCCAGAACCATGGCTTCGCCGTCGATGAGGCGAGTCTGCCCGGCAATCTCAAGCCTACCCACAAGTCGCTGTTCGACGGTTCGCTGCAGGGCATCCATCGCACCGACCGTCCGGCATTCAGTTTCCAGGGCCACCCGGAGGCGAGCCCGGGTCCGCATGACGTGGCACCGGTTTTCGACCATTTCATCGAGTTGATGGAGCAACATTGACCGTAGAGGACGCCAGGCAAGCAAACGGAGATTGTGTTCTTCTTGGCGTTCTTTGGGTCCTTCGCGGTTAATCGATATGCCAAAAAGAACCGACATCCAGAGCATCCTCATCATCGGCGCCGGCCCCATCGTGATCGGCCAGGCCTGTGAGTTCGATTACTCCGGTGCCCAGGCCTGTAAGGCCCTGCGGGAAGAGGGTTTTCGCGTCGTCCTGGTGAACTCCAACCCGGCCACCATCATGACCGATCCGGATATGGCGGATGCGGTATACATCGAGCCGATCACCTGGCGCACCGTGGCCAAGATCATCGAAAAGGAAAAGCCCGACGCCTTGCTGCCGACCATGGGCGGCCAGACCGCGCTCAACTGCGCGCTGGACCTGGTGCGTGAGGGCGTGCTCCAGGCACATGGCGTCGAGATGATCGGTGCCACCCGCGAAGCGATCGACAAGGCCGAGGACCGCGACCTTTTCCGTCAGGCGATGCGCAAGATCGGCCTGGATATGCCGCGCTCGGTGATTGCGCATTCGCTCGAGGAGGCGCACCAGGTCCAGGCGCAGATCGGGTTCCCGGCCATTATCCGGCCGTCTTTCACCATGGGTGGATCGGGTGGCGGGATCGCTTACAACCGGGAAGAGTTCGAAGAGATCTGCACCCGCGGCCTGGACCTGTCGCCGACGTCGGAGCTGTTGATCGAGGAGTCGATCCTGGGCTGGAAGGAATACGAGATGGAGGTCGTGCGCGACTGCCACGACAATTGCATCATCGTCTGCTCGATCGAGAACCTGGACCCGATGGGTGTGCACACGGGGGACTCGATCACCGTTGCCCCGGCACAGACCCTGACCGACAAGGAATACCAGATCATGCGCAATGCCTCGCTGGCGGTGCTGCGCGAGATCGGCGTGGATACCGGCGGTTCGAACGTACAGTTCGCGATCAACCCGGACGACGGCCGCATGATCATCATCGAGATGAACCCGCGCGTCTCGCGCTCGTCGGCATTGGCCTCGAAGGCCACCGGTTTTCCGATCGCCAAGGTGGCGGCAAAACTCGCCGTGGGATACACGCTGGACGAACTGCGCAACGACATCACCGGCGGGGTGACGCCTGCCTCGTTCGAGCCGTCGATCGATTACGTCGTGACCAAGGTCCCGCGTTTTGCGTTCGAGAAGTTTCCGCAGGCCGACCCGCTGTTGACCACGCAGATGAAGTCGGTTGGCGAGGTCATGGCGATCGGACGCACCTTCCAGGAATCGCTGCAGAAGGCGCTGCGTGGGCTCGAAACCGGCAAGGCGGGGCTGGATCCGGCAGTCGATCTGGACGCCGACGGCGCTGCCGACCGGGTGATTTCCGAGATCCGCCAGCCGAGCGCCGAGCGCCTGTGGTTCGTCGCCGATGCATTCCGCATGGGCATGTCGCTGG
>Ga0316197_10003037_pt1 | contig 11941 bp, 10 predicted proteins | sample OudBiesiAoxic_MG_FD_204939 | JGI IMG/M metagenome (GOLD analysis project Ga0316197, IMG submission 204939) | Coastal sediment microbial communities from Oude Bieten Haven, Netherlands - site A oxic | ecosystem: Environmental > Aquatic > Marine > Coastal > Sediment | place: Netherlands...
GCTGGGTCGCACATTGGTCACGCACCAGACTGGCCCTGTCGGCAAGCAAGTGAACCGCATCTATATCGAAGATGGCTCCGGCATCGAGACTGAGCTTTACCTCGCGCTGCTGGTCGACCGCCAAACTTCCCGTGTGTCCTTTGTCTGCTCCACCGAGGGCGGCATGGACATTGAAGAAGTCGCGGCAAGTACGCCTGAAAAAATCCTCAGCTTCTCTGTCGACCCCGCCACCGGCTACCAGCCCTTCCATGGCCGCCGTATCGCCTTTGCGCTGGGTCTCGAAGGCAAGCAGGTCAAGCAATGCGTGGGCCTTATGGGGCTGCTCTACAAAGCCTTCATGGAAAAAGACATGGAGATGCTTGAGATCAACCCTTTGATCGTCACTGACAGCGGTGACCTCAAAGTTCTGGACGCGAAGGTCGCCTTTGATGGCAACGCGATGTACCGCCACGCCGATATTGCAGAGCTGCGCGACACGACCGAGGAAGATCCCAAGGAACTCGAAGCCTCCAAATACGACCTCAATTACATTGCGCTGGACGGTGAAATCGGCTGCATGGTCAACGGCGCGGGCCTTGCGATGGCCACGATGGACATCATCAAGCTTTACGGGGCCGAGCCCGCCAATTTCCTCGACGTCGGCGGCGGTGCCACCAAGGAAAAGGTCACTGAAGCGTTCAAGATCATCACTTCCGACCCGAACGTCAAAGGCATCCTCGTTAACATCTTCGGCGGCATCATGCGCTGCGATGTAATCGCAGAAGGCGTCGTCGCTGCTGTGAAGGAAGTGGGCCTGAAGGTGCCGCTGGTCGTGCGTCTGGAAGGCACGAACGTGCAGCAGGGCAAGGACATCATCAACAACTCCGACGTCGACGTGATCGCGGCGGATGACCTCAAGGATGGGGCGCAGAAGATCGTGAAGGCTGTGAAGGGGTGAGACGCGGTTCGGCGCAGCCGATGAAAGGTCCAGTGGACCTTTCAAGCGTCGAACGGGCGGAGCCCCGACGCTGTCCGACATCCCTGATGTCGGCAGAAGGTCCAGTTGACCTTTCAAGCGTCGTACGGTCGGAGCCCTGCGGCTGTCCGACACCTCTGTCGTCGGCAAAACGCCGGGCAACCACCTCCGCCCACAACCGGGTGAAACCCCGCCGCAAGTCACTCCGGCGCGCAACGATTGCCACCCTGTTCGCCACGCTGACCGGTACGCTCGTGGCCTGCTCCACGGCTAACGTCACGGCCGATCAGGCTGAACTGGCGAACCTGCGGGAATGGAACAAGGTGCCGCGCAGCACGCCTTTCGCGTTCGTCAGCGCATTCGACCGGTATTGCATCTCGGGCGCGCCCGGTGTCGCGGCAATGGACGCACCCCTCCGGACGGCAGGTTACGTCCCCCTGCCGAACTGGACCGATCCGGCGACGCGCGCCTATCTTTCCGACGACAGACGCCCCGCCGTCGTGATCGGCCAGCGCAGTTGCATGATCCGTGCCCGGGCGCGGACGGGCCAAACCGCTACCTTCGCGCGATACGTCGCCACCGCTTTTCCCGACGCTGAGCCGCTGACGCCGCGCAAGCTGGGCCGCCATGTCGAAGCGGGCTGGCGTATCGATGCACCCGGTCCTGCCATCATCGCGACAGAACGCAGGCTCGATCTCAATACCTATACCTTCTCCGCGATCCTGTTCCGGGGGCGCACGGAATGAAGACGTTCTCGCATAACGCGATCTACCGTGGCTCCGCCGCGGCCCTCGCTCTGGCCGTGACGCTCTGCGGCCCCGCCCAAGCGGGCGGCACCCAAGCCACCGCCCGCGCCGCGATGCAGCTATTCGCTGACAACTGCTTCTCCCCCTACATGACCGCCGAGAAAGCGCGCAAAACCTTCGCCCTCACCGGCACCTCTTACGACTTCTACGATCTCGACCCCTTCTCCAGCGCAGAACCCTCCCCCGCCACGGGCCGCCCCGTCACTCCCGGCACCGACCGCCGCTGCGAGATTTCCTTTGCCGGCGACTACGCCGAGAAGGCGGCAGAGGCCGCGATGAACGCCCTGGCCGCCGAGATGATCTTCACCCCCGCCGATGTACCCGCCCGCTATCAGGCCGACGCGGGCACCACCCTTCTCGCTGCGCGAAGGCTCAACCCGCGCCGCACCGCCATCGTCCACATGGGCACCCGAAAGGGGCCCCAGGGCACCGAAACCTTCATGCTGGTGGAGCGCCTTTTGCCCACCGACGACCAAAACTAAGGAACAGACATGGCCGTACTCGTCGACGAAAACACCAAGGTAATCTGCCAGGGCCTCACCGGCTCGCAGGGCACATTCCACACCGAACAGGCCATCGCCTATGGCACCAAGATGGTCGGCGGCGTGACCCCCGGCAAAGGCGGTCAGACGCATCTGGACCTGCCTGTCTTTAACTCCGTGCACGAGGCCAAGCATGTGACCGAGGCCAACGCCTCTGTCATCTACGTTCCGCCTCCCTTCGCGGCGGATTCGATCCTCGAGGCCATCGACGCCGAGATGGAGCTGATCGTCTGCATCACCGAAGGCATTCCGGTTCTTGACATGATGAAGGTGCAGCGCGCGCTCGAAGGGTCCAAGTCCCGCCTCATCGGCCCCAACTGCCCCGGTGTCATCACACCTGACGCCTGCAAGATCGGCATCATGCCCGGCCATATCCACAAGCGTGGCTCCTGCGGCGTGGTTTCCCGTTCCGGTACGCTCACCTACGAGGCGGTGAAGCAGACCTCCGATCTGGGCTACGGCCAGTCCTCCGCCGTGGGCATTGGCGGCGACCCGATCAAAGGGACCGAGCATATCGACGTGCTTGAGATGTTCCTCGCCGATGACGAGACACAATCCATCATCATGATCGGCGAAATCGGCGGATCGGCGGAAGAAGAAGCTGCGCAGTTCCTCGCCGATGAGAAAAAGAAAGGCCGCTGGAAACCCACCGCAGGCTTCATCGCGGGCCGCACCGCCCCTCCGGGCCGCCGCATGGGCCACGCTGGCGCCATCGTCGCCGGCGGCAAGGGCGGCGCCGAGGACAAGATAGAAGCCATGCGTTCAGCGGGCATCGTCGTGGCCGACAGCCCCGCGACACTTGGCGAGGCGGTCAAGGAAGCGATCGAGAAGGGGTGAACAAATCCGCCGTCATATCGCGTCCGCGTTGGATCCTCGGGCATCGGTCTTACCTGACCGTTGCCTTGGGTTTGTGCGTAGCCATCGCGGCCCTGCTGTTTCACGCGGAGTATAACGTCGCTCCCTATTCGTCGGACAACTCGCGGATAACGGCCTCGCTTTTGCTCTTGCTCCTACTGGTCGCCGCTGCTCTGCGTTTCATCGGCCTAGGGTATCGGCGCAGATGGCCAGCACTTGCGATATCTGCAATTGCGGTCGGAAGCTACGGAGCCACAATATTTATTTTTCCCCGCGATTTTGCAGGAAAAGCCGGAGAAATTCTTTCGGCCATTCTGGTTCTTGGCGGTCTGTTTTGGTTTGCCGCTATTGGTATTCTGGGCCTTGCCCCTGATCGGTTCGTCGGCGCGGAGAACTTGCGGTCGCTCCTTTCTGGGCTGCGACTCCGGAGAAGAGGTTAGAGATGTCAGAAGCCATTTTGGAGAATGTGTGTTCGCGCGCTGCCATGGCAGTCCGCACTGAGAAGCTCAGTATTGTCTATATTATGAATTTTCCTTTCGTAGGAGTACTTACATGACCATGGACTTCATGACCGCCGTCAAAACCTGCTTCACGCAGAAATACGCCAAATTCGAAGGCCGCGCCTCGCGCTCCGAATACTGGTGGTTCTTCCTCTTCGTGGTCCTCGGCTCCATCGTGGCGATGTTCCTCGGCCCGCTCTCGTTCATCTTCACCCTCGCCATCATCGTCCCGATGCTGGCCGTGGGCTTTCGCCGCCTGCAGGACACCGGCCGACCCGGCTGGTGGATCGTGATCCCCGCCGTTCTCAGCCTGCTGAACACGCTGCTGGCCCCGGACATGCCAGACGAGGCCGCCATCGCGGCGGGCGAGTTCCCCGACACCGGCTCGGTGCTCCTCTCCGGCATCCTCGGGATCATCGGTCTGATCGTCAGCCTCGTCTTCCTGTGGTTCCTCACCCGACCCAGCCAGCCCGAAACCAACCAATACGGCCCGCCCCCCGCGCCCGCCGCCTGATCCAAGTCCAGCCCAGCCATAAGGTGACGCCATGACCGAACAACCCGCCAACGACCATTTCCACGCCTCCTCCTTCATGGAAGGCGAGAACGCGGAATACCTCGAACAGCTCTACGCCCGCTACGCCGCTGACCCGTCTTCAGTCGATGAGGCATGGCACGTCTTCTTCAAGGCGATGGGAGATGAGCGCAAAGCTGTCGAAGCCGAAGCCTCTGGCCCCTCTTGGGCACGGCGTGACTGGCCCCCGGCCCCAACGGGCGACACCATGGGCGCGCTTACCGGCATCTGGCCCGAACCCGAAGAGGCAAAGGCCGCAGGTGACAAGATCAAAGCCAAGGCCGCCGAGAAGGGCGTCGAGGTCAGTGACGATCAGATCAAGCAGGCCGTGCTGGATTCAATCCGTGCGCTGATGCTGATCCGGGCCTACCGGATCAGGGGCCATCTGGCCGCCGATCTGGACCCGCTTGACATGCGCGAAGGGGGTGACCATCCCGAGCTTGACCCAAAAGCCTACGGTTTCTCCGACGCTGACATGGACCGCCCGATCTTCATCGACAACGTGCTTGGCCTTGAGGTCGCGACACTCAAACAGATCGTCGGCATAGTCAAACGCACCTATTGCGGCACGTTTGCACTTCAGTACATGCACATCTCAGACCCCGAACAGGCCGGTTGGCTGAAGGAAAGAATCGAGGGCTACGACAAGGAAATCACCTTTACCAAGAACGGGCGCAAGGCGATCCTTTCAAAGCTGGTCGAGGCCGAGGGATTTGAGAAATTCCTGCACGTCAAATACATGGGCACCAAGCGTTTCGGCCTTGATGGCGGCGAAAGCCTTGTCCCCGCGATGGAGCAGATCATCAAACGTGGCGGTCAGCTGGGCCTGAAAGAGATCGTTATCGGCATGCCCCATCGGGGTCGTCTGTCGGTGCTCGCCAACGTGATGCAGAAACCCTACCGCGCGATTTTCAACGAATTTCAGGGCGGAAGTTTCAAGCCAGAGGACGTCGACGGATCTGGTGACGTGAAATATCACCTTGGTGCCTCATCGGACCGTGATTTCGACGGCAATTCTGTCCACCTTTCTCTCACAGCCAACCCCTCACACCTTGAGGCTGTGAACCCTGTGGTGCTGGGCAAGGCCCGCGCCAAGCAAGATCAGCTGAACGATCACGACCGGATCGCCGTCATGCCACTCCTTCTGCATGGTGACGCGGCATTCGCGGGGCAAGGCGTCGTGGCAGAATGCTTTGCTCTGTCAGGCTTGCGCGGTCACAAAACGGGCGGCACAATGCATCTCGTGGTGAACAACCAGATCGGTTTCACCACCGCACCGCACTTCTCGCGTTCCTCTCCCTATCCCACCGATAACGCGCTCGTGGTCGAGGCGCCTATCTTCCATGTCAACGGTGATGACCCCGAAGCGGTCGTGCACGCCGCGCGCGTGGCCACCGAATTCCGCCAGAAGTTCCACAAGGACGTGGTGATCGACATCATCTGTTACCGCCGGTTCGGACATAACGAAGGCGATGAGCCGATGTTCACCAACCCGGTGATGTACAAGAAAATCAAGGGCCACAAAACCACGTTGAGCCTCTATTCCGACCGTCTGGCCAAAGACGGTTTGGTGCCCGAGGGCGAAATCGAAGACATGAAGGCCGATTTCCAGAAGCTGATGAACGATGAGTTCGAAGCTGGCAAGGAATACCGCCCCAACAAAGCCGACTGGCTGGATGGCAAGTGGTCCCACCTCGACAAACAAAAAGAGAAATACCAGCGTGGCAAGACAGCGATTAAACCTGCCACGATGAAGGAAGTGGGCAAGGCCTTGACGACCGCGCCCGACGGTTTCCCGCTACACAAGACAGTCGGGCGCCTTCTGGATGCCAAGGCAGAGATGTTTGAGGCTGGAAAAGGCTTTGACTGGGCAACCGCAGAGGCGCTCGCCTTTGGCTCGCTTCTGACCGAAGGCTACAAGGTCCGCCTTGCCGGGCAGGATTCGACCCGCGGCACCTTTAGCCAGCGTCATTCGGGCCTGATCAATCAGGAAAACGAAGAACGCTACTATCCGCTTAACCATATCCGCGAAGGGCAGGCAGAGTACGAGGTGATCGACTCAGCGCTCAGTGAATATGCCGTTCTGGGATTTGAATACGGCTACTCGCTGGCTGAACCGAATGCCCTGACACTTTGGGAAGCGCAGTTTGGCGACTTTGCCAACGGAGCGCAGATCATGTTCGATCAATTCATCAGTTCAGGCGAATCCAAGTGGCTGCGCATGTCCGGTCTGGTCTGCCTGCTGCCGCATGGCTACGAGGGACAGGGACCGGAACACTCTTCCGCCCGTCTGGAACGGTTCCTGACCATGTGCGGCGGCGACAACTGGATCGTGGCGAATTGCACGACACCGGCCAACTACTTTCATATCCTGCGCCGTCAGCTGCACCGCAGCTACCGCAAGCCGCTAATCCTGATGACGCCGAAATCGCTGCTGCGTCACAAGCTGGCGGTCTCAACGGCCAATGAGTTCACAACGGGTTCAAGCTTCCACCGCGTCCTTTGGGACGATGCGCAGCAGGGCAATTCCGACACCAAACTGGTCGCGGATGACAAGATCAAGCGCGTGGTGATGTGTTCTGGCAAGGTCTACTACGACCTGCTTGAAGAACGCGACGCGCGGGGCATCGATGACATTTACCTCCTGCGTTTCGAACAATTCTATCCCTTCCCCGCGCAATCTGCGGTCAAGGAGTTGGAGCGGTTCAAAAACGCCGAGATGGTCTGGTGCCAGGAAGAGCCCAAGAACCAGGGCGCATGGACCTTTATTGAGCCCAACATCGAATGGGTTCTGGGCCGTATCAAAGCCAAAAACACGCGGCCCATCTACGCAGGGCGCGCCACCGCCGCCTCCCCGGCTACAGGTCTGGCCAGCCAGCACAAAGCACAACAAGCCGCCCTCGTGGACGAGGCGCTGACACTCAAAGGATCGAAGTAATGACAGAAGTACGTGTCCCGACGCTGGGCGAATCCGTGACCGAGGCGACCGTGGCAACATGGTTCAAGAAACCCGGTGACGCCGTTGCCGTGGACGAAATGCTGTGCGAACTGGAAACCGACAAGGTGACGGTCGAGGTCCCGAGCCCCGTGGCGGGCAAACTGGAAGAAATCGTCGCCGCCGAAGGCGAAACCGTCGGCGTGGATGCCCTGCTTGCTAACATCTCCGAAGGCGATGGGGGCAACAAGGCAGCGCCGAAAGCCCGCGAAAGCTCTGAAGATGATGCGGCCAGCAGCCAAGCCCCTCGCAAGTCCAGCGACGGCGGAGGTCAAAGTGTTGACGTCATGGTCCCCACGTTGGGAGAGAGCGTTACCGAAGCGACCGTCAGCACATGGTTCAAGAAGGTAGGCGATACCGTTGCCCAAGACGAAATGCTGTGCGAGCTGGAAACAGACAAGGTTTCTGTCGAAGTCCCTGCTCCCGCCGCAGGCACTCTGACCGAGATCCTTGCAGAAGAAGGCAGCACAGTTGAAGCCAATGGCAAGCTCGCGGTTCTGTCCGCAGGGTCTGGCGCAGCGGCCTCTGCTTCCGCACAGGAGACAGCTCCGGCTCCGGCAGCGGCCAGCTCATCAGCCGGCAAAGACGTCGAAGATGCCCCATCGGCCAAGAAAGCCATGGCTGAAGCGGGCATCAGCCGCGATCAGGTCACCGGTTCGGGCCGTGATGGACGCGTGATGAAAGAGGACGTCGCCAAGGCCATCGCCGCTGGTACCTCAGCAGCAGCATCCGCACCAGCGGCTGTCCCAGCGCCACGCGCCCCATCCGCTGCGGATGATGCGTCCCGCGAGGAACGCGTGCGTATGACGCGTCTCAAGCAGACCATGGCCCGCCGGCTGAAAGAAGCGCAAAACACCGCCGCGATCCTGACCACCTTCAACGAGGTCGACATGACCGAGGTGATGGCGATCCGGAACGCCTACAAGGCCGATTTCGAAAAGAAACACGGCGTGCGCATGGGCTTCATGTCCTTCTTCACCAAGGCATGCTGCCACGCATTGAAGGAAATCCCCGAGGTCAATGCAGAGATCGACGGCACTGACGTGATCTACAAGAACTACGTCCACATGGGTGTTGCCGCAGGCACGCCCACGGGCCTTGTGGTGCCGGTAATCAAGAACGCCGACAGCATGTCCTTCGCCGAGATCGAGAAGGCCGTGAATGCCATGGGTAAGAAGGCCCGCGATGGCAAGCTCACCATGGCCGACATGACCGGCGGCACCTTCACCATCTCAAACGGCGGCGTCTACGGCTCGCTTATGACCGCGCCCATCCTGAACCCGCCCCAGTCCGGTATCCTTGGCATGGCGAAAATTCAGGACCGCGCGATGGTCATCGGCGGAGAGATCGTGATCCGCCCGATGATGTACATCTCGCTCAGCTACGACCACCGGATCATCGACGGCAAAGGCGCGGTGACATTCCTTGTGCGCGTCAAAGAGATGCTGGAGGATCCGCGTCGTTTGTTGATGGACTTGTAAGTGGCGGCGGGGCGAACCCCGCCCTACTATCGGTCCGCAGAGCGGGGCTCATCCCGCCAGCTTAGGGGACAGTAACATGACCGAACTCACACTCCTTGCCGCCTATGGCATCCTAGTACTGATCACACTGCTCCTGCAGGTTTTGGGCTCCATGCGCACACTCTCCATGGGCTACCTGATGTCCGCGCGGGACGAACCGCGTGAGGTCGGCCTGATGACCGCCCGCATCAAACGCGCGCTCGACAATTCAATCACCGCCATGGCGCTTTTCGCCCCTGCCGTGCTGCTCTTGGAAGTGCAGGACAAGACCGACAATGCCTCTCTGCTGGCCTGTCAGGTTTTCCTAGTGGCGCGCATCATCTACCTGCCGGTATACGCGTTGGGCGTCCCAGCGATCCGCACGCTGGCATGGCTTGCCGGTTTTGCCGCTACAGCCATACTCTACCTGCTGGCGCTATGAGCACTGAACTCACGGTTCTAGCCCTCGCCACTCTATGGCAGATGGTGCAGTTCGTGCTTTATGCCTTGCCGGCGAACCGCGAGCTTGGTCCGGGCTACACCATGTCAGCCCGCGATAGGGAACCGGCTCGGCCCATGTCCGACCGCACGGCACGGCTGGGCCGCGCTTTTGACAACCATACCGAATGGCTGCTGCTTTTTGCCATCGCCGTGGGCGTCACCGAACTTTCAGGCCAGGGCACGCCGTTCACTGCTGCTTGCGCCTGGGCCTACCTCATTGCACGCGTCGCCTATGTGCCCGCCTATGCCTTTGGCCTGACGCCCTGGCGCTCGCTTATCTGGAGCGTGGGCTTTCTTGCTACCCTTTTGATGCTGCTTGCAGCGCTTATCTGACGCCCCTACCCTGCGGGCCAATACCACCCAAGGAGACACTCCCATGTCCAGCTATGACGTCATTATTATCGGCTCCGGCCCCGGCGGCTATGTCGCTGCGATCCGCTGCGCGCAACTGGGTCTGAAAACCGCCTGCGTCGAGGGGCGCGAGACGCTGGGCGGAACCTGCCTGAACGTGGGATGTATTCCGTCCAAGGCGCTGCTGCATGCGTCACACATGCTGCACGAGGCAGAGCACAACTTTGCCGAGATGGGGCTGAAGGGCAAAAGCCCATCGGTCGATTGGAAGCAGATGCTGACCTACAAGAATTCCACGATCGAGACGAACACCAAGGGCATCGAATTCCTGTTCAAGAAGAACAAGATCGACTGGCTCAAGGGCTGGGGAAGCATCCCCGAAGCCGGTAAAGTCAAGGTCGGAGACGAGGTCCACGAGGCCAAGAACATCATCATCGCGACCGGGTCCGAAGCTTCCTCGCTCCCCGGGGTCGAGGTGGACAAAAAGGTCGTCGTGACCTCCACCGGCGCGCTTGAACTGGGCAAAGTGCCCAAGAAAATGGTCGTGATCGGCGCGGGCGTTATCGGCCTCGAACTGGGCAGCGTCTATTCCCGCCTTGGGTCAGAGGTCACGGTTGTCGAATTCCTTGATGCGATCACACCGGGCATGGACCCCGAAGTGCAGAAAACCTTCCAGCGGACGCTGAAAAAGCAGGGTCTGAACTTTGTTATGGGTGCCGCGGTGCAAAAGACCGAAGCAACAAAGACCAAAGCCAAGGTCCATTACAAGCTGCGCAAGGACGACAGCGAACACGTCTTGGATGCCGATGTCGTGCTGGTCGCCACGGGGCGCAAACCCTATCATGACGGGCTCGACCTTGAGGCGCTTGGCATTCGCCTGACCAAACGCGGTCAGATTGCCGTGACCAAGGAATGGCAGACCGACGTCAAGGGCATCTACGCCATCGGTGATGTAATCGAAGGCCCGATGCTGGCCCATAAGGCCGAGGACGAAGGCATGGCCGTTGCAGAAGTGATCGCGGGCAAGCATGGCCACGTGAACTATGGCGTGATCCCCGGCGTGATCTATACGCATCCCGAAGTCGCAAACGTAGGTGAAACAGAACAAACCCTCAAGGACGCGGGGCGCGCATACAAGGTGGGCAAGTTCAGCTTCATGGGCAACGCCCGCGCCAAGGCGAATTTCGCAGGCGACGGTTTTGTTAAAATCCTTGCGGACAAAGAAACCGACCGCATCCTTGGCTGTCACATCATCGGACCCGGCGCAGGCGATCTGATCCACGAGGTTTGCGTCGCAATGGAGTTCGGTGCCTCTGCGCAGGATCTTGCGATGACCTGCCACGCCCACCCCACCTATTCCGAAGCGGTACGGGAGGCGGCGCTGGCCTGCGGCGACGGCCCGATCCACATGTAGATCAGGGCCTTTACGGCATCATTCAGCTGGAAGGTTCGATGGCTGCGCTTTCTGTTAGTGCGCGGCAATTCTCTTTTTCAAGCGGTGCCGCGCAAGGCAATAGGCATCAAGCTGGGTACAACGGTATCCGGCCCCGTGATCCATTCATAGGCCATGAACGTCGACCACCCGCCAAAACCCATGATGAAGAAACCTCCCAAAAACAGGTGGAAAGCTACCACATGGTCTTGACCGCCCGCGCGCCCCAAGCATCGTCATAGGGCGCACCGCCTTCTTCGCCGCTCGTCATCTCGGCCAATATCTCGCCTACCGTGGGCAGTCCCGCGCTTTCATACGTTCCTGACCACGTCCCCGCACGCATCAGCGCGCGGGCGCATTGAGTATAAATCTCGCCAATGGTGATGACGATCACGGTCGCGGGCTGGCGACCCTTCTTTTCGAACCGCGCCCGCAGTTCTGCATCGTCGGTCAAAATGGCTTGGCCGTTCACCCGGATGACATTGTTCGATCCGGGCACCATGAACATCAACGAAATCCGCCCGTCCTGAATAATGTTGCGAAGGGAATCGAGACGGTTGTTTCCACGCCAATCGGGCATGGCCAACGTCCGCTCATCCAGTTCCAAAACCACCGGGCCATCGTCACCGCGCGGACTGCCGTCAGTCCCCTGTGGACCCACGGTGCTGAGCACACAAAACTTGGACGCCATGATCCACTCGCGATATAGCGGCGTCATCCTGTCAGCCACCTTGCGCAACGAGGGAGCACCCGCCTTGCCGTAAAGAGACTCAAGTTGCTCAATATCCGTGATCCTAGGCATTTGGCTGCCATCCTCCCTCTTTCAACAGGGCGTTGGATGTCGTTTCGACCTTTTGTTCCAAGTCCGCCATGAACGCGTCCTTCGACAGGCCCGGTTCGATCGGGTCAAGAAATTCGACCACTGCCAGACCGG
>Ga0316197_10003038_pt1 | contig 11938 bp, 9 predicted proteins | sample OudBiesiAoxic_MG_FD_204939 | JGI IMG/M metagenome (GOLD analysis project Ga0316197, IMG submission 204939) | Coastal sediment microbial communities from Oude Bieten Haven, Netherlands - site A oxic | ecosystem: Environmental > Aquatic > Marine > Coastal > Sediment | place: Netherlands...
GAAGTTGCACCGGGAGGGCACTCCCGGGCTGCGAAAAGTGAGGCCGCTCTATGGTCTGTGACCGGGAGCTACTATAAGATTCAGAGCTGTTTTTAGCCCATCGAGAGGGAAAGGTATGTCTACCACGGAAACACAGGGACCCACAGGTCTATCGCGGGAGGCCTTGCTTAGGGCCTATCGCCAGATGAAGACCATCCGCGAGTTCGAGGAACGCGCACACGCCGAAATCATGAATGGCCAGATCGCCGGTTTCACGCACTTGTACACTGGCCAGGAAGCCAATGCGGTGGGTGTATGCGAACACTTGTCAGGTGAAGATTCGATTATCAGTACCCACCGTGGCCACGGGCATTGTATCGCTCGCGGTGCCGACGTCGATGGAATGATGAAGGAACTATGGGGCTCCTCCGAGGGCCTGTGTCACGGTAAGGGCGGTTCAATGCACGTCGCCGACCTCGACAAGGGTATTTTGGGCGCTAACGGTATCGTAGCAGGCGGCCCACCTATTTCAGTAGGCGCAGCGCTCGCCAACCGTCTAAAGAAAAATGGCCGTGTATCGGTGTCTTTTTCCGGTGATGGATCGGTCAACCAGGGCACCTGTTTTGAAGCGATGAATATGGCTGTCGTCCTGAAAGTGCCGGCGATCTTTGTGATTGAGAACAACTATTACTCCGAGCACACCGGCATTGACTATGCCGTTGGCACCGACGACTTGAAAGCGCGTACCGAAGGATTCGGCTTCCCGGTATTCGTTGGCGATGGCTCTGACTTCTTCTCAGTCTATGCCGCCGCCGCCAAGGCCGTAGAGCATGCCCGCGCGGGCAATGGCCCAGCCGGACTATTTCTCGAGATGGGCCGCTACCACGGGCACTTTGTGGGTGATCCGCAGGGTTATCGTGGTGAAGGTGAGCTCGATCGCCTGCGGCAGGATTATTGCTGCCTGAAAAACTTCCGGGCGCGTATGTCGCAAACGGGTGAACTCACGTCTGAGGACCTGGACGCCATCGATACTGAGGTAATGACCTTGATCGAAGATTCAGTGGTAGCAGCCAAGGCGGCCCCGCGGCCAACCCCGGATCAGTTACTCCAGGACGTTTACGTTAATTACGCCTGATAAACAGCGAATTCGCGAAACAGTATAAATTGATAAGAGGAAGTGGCAAATGCCTGTAAAAACAATGCGCGATGCGATTAACGAAACCCTTCACCAGGAGATGGCCGCCGATGATCGGGTGTTCGTGATCGGCGAAGATGTGGCTGGTGGTATGGGTACCGCGGGCAAGCAGGGTTGCGCCGGAGGAGTGTTCGGCGTCACCCAGGGAATTTATGAGAAGTTTGGCCCTGATCGCTGTATCGATACACCGATTTCTGAGTCAGCTATTGTTGGTGCAGCCTCAGGTGCAGCCCTTATGGGGATGCGTCCAGTGGCAGAAATTATGTTCGCTGACTTCATTGGCGTGTGTATGGACCAGATCATCAATCAGATTGGCAAGTTCCGCTACATGTTTGGCGGCAAGACGACGTGTCCGCTGGTCATTCGTTTTACCACGGGAGCCGGCTTCAGTGCGGCTGCCCAGCACAGCCAATCCATGTACCAGATTATGACAGCCTTTCCCGGCCTGAAAGTTGTGGTGCCATCCAATGCCTACGATGCCAAGGGCCTGCTGCTCACTGCAATTCGAGATGAGGACCCGGTGCTCTTTTTCGAGCCCAAGGCGCTTTATCAGGTGTCTTGTGAGGTGCCCGATGAGCCTTACACCATTCCTTTCGGCCAGGCTGCCATGCCTCGCGAAGGGGATGACGTCACTGTCGTGGCCTTTGGTCAGATGGTACCGAGAGCGGCTGCTGCCATCGATGCCCTGGAGGCGGAAGGCATTACCTGTGATCTTATCGACCCCCGTACCACGTCACCGCTGGATGAAGAGACCATTCTTGAGAGTGTCGAAGCGACCGGACGTCTGGTTGTTGTTGATGAGTCTCCACCGCGCTGCGGCTTGACGGCTGATGTTGCCGCGATGGCCGCAGAGAGGGTGTTCCACTCGCTGAAAGCGCCAGTGCGACAGGTGTGTGCACCGCATACGCCGGTACCTTTCTCGCCGGAACTGGAGAAGGCCTACCTGCCGTCGGAAGAACGCATCGCCGAGGCGATCCGTTCCTGCATGGCTTGAATCTCTCTGACTTAACAAAAAGGTAGAAACTACATTGAGCGATATATACCCGATAGCGGTGCCCAAGTGGGGCATCGAGATGGTCGAGGGCACTATTGCCGGTTGGCTGAAGGCCGTCGGTGATGCGGTGTCCAGTGGCGACGAAGTCTTCGAGATGGAGTCGGACAAAATTGTCAATGTCTGGGAGTCACCGGTAGATGGTGTGCTGCGACGACAACTGGCGGAAGAGGGCGATACTCGTCCAGTGGGTGCACTGCTGGGTGTGATCGCAGACGCCTCGGTTGACGACGCTGCTATCGACGCTTTTATCGCCGATTTCGCCGGTGCTGAAGAGCCCGCGGCTCCTGAGCCCGCTGTGGCAGCAGCGCCGGCGCCTGCACCCCGGGCACAAGCGGCGGCAGGGGATGACAGCGGCGGCAAGCGGCGGGTCAACCCAGTGGTTCGGCGTCGGGCCGAGGAATTAGGTGTTGATATCGACTCAGTGGCCGGCACTGGCCGCAATGGACGGGTTACTCGCGAGGACGTGGAAGCGGCTGCTTCCGGCGGTGGCACTGCAGCAGCTGAGCCGGCGGCAGTGGGCTATGAGGTCACACCCCTCAGCCCGGTCCGCAAAACAGCGGCGCGTCGTCTGACGCAGGCCAAGCAGGACATTCCCCATTTCTACCTGACAGCCGAGCTCTGCATCGATCCGCTGCTTGCTCATCGGCAGCAGTTGAACGGTGAAGGTTCGACCAAAGTGTCAGTGAATGATCTTATCGTCTGGTGCGTTGCACGCGCATTGCTCGCGGAGCCCGGGGTTAACGTCAACCTGGTTGATGATAACGTTCACCAGTTTGCCCATGCCAATGTTGCGATCGCCATCGCCACTGATAATGGTCTGTTCCCGGCAACTATCCCGGAAGCCGATACCCTGAGTCCGGCGCAGATTGCTGAGGCCGCTTCAACGCTTGCTGACAAGGCTCGCAGTGGCACCCTGGAGCGCGCTGACCTGAGCAATGGCTCATTCATGGTCTCAAACCTCGGGATGTTCGGCGTGAATCAGTTTAATGCAATCATCAATCCGCCCATGGGCGCGATCCTGGCGGTTGGAGCGGGTGAGCAGAGAGTCGTCGTTCGTGATGGCGCACCGGCTGTGGCGACGATGCTCAGCGTGACACTGTCCTGCGATCACCGCGTTATTGATGGCGCCCTGGGCGCTCAGTGGTTGGCGGCCTTCAAGCAACAGGTCGAATCACTCTCCTGATCAGTTAAAAGTCGCCCACAGCGCTGCTGTTGGCGACTTTCCACTCTAGTATCTGTCCTGTATTACAGGCCCAGCTTTGCCGCCAGTTGTGGCGCAAACGTTACCGCGTATTGCATCTGCTGGACTGCCTCCTCATCTTCAGCAAGCCAGCGAATCACTCGTGCCACCGTCTCTGGCGCGGTGGGGTTGAAACGCGCAGCGATGGCGTCATCAAGGCCGTTGTCGCGCATCACTTCCGTCATAACGAAACCCGGCTCAACGTTGAACACGTTTAACCCTGCGCGGGGATGTTCGGCCTTGATAGAACCCGCCATGCGGATCAGTGCGGCTTTTGACGACGGGTAGGCGAAGCCCCAGCCCCCTTCGTCTGCTGGTGCCGGCGGTTCATTAAGGGCTGAGCCGGACACCATATTGATCACCGTGCCCCGGCCTCTTGCGACCATGCCCGGCAGCGCCAGCTGGACCAGTTGCAGCGGCGCAAACACATTACCCTGATAGATATTTCGCAGTTGCTGAGGCGTGACATCCAGCAGGCGCTGCATGTTTCCTGGCCCCTGGTAGCAGGCATTGTTGAACAACAGGTCTACATGTTGGAAGTGGTCGATGGCTTGCTGCCAGGCCGCGGCGATGCTGTCGGGGTCGAGGATATCCGAGCGCAGGCACAGCGCCTCACTACCTGCAGCCGCCACCCGCTCAGCGGTTTCGGCCAGGGAGCCGGGGAGGGGCGTGGTATTGCTGACAACGCTCCCGTGCTCATGTCCTTCACCGGCATTGAGTGTGCGAGCTGTGAGAGCCACTTTGTAACCGGCCTCGGCCAGGGCGATGGCCGTGCACGCGCCGATGCCTCTGCTGGCGCCGGTAATAAATGCAACCTTGTCGTTCATCCGCCAGTATCCTCGGCTGGGTTACAGTGGCAGGTAGTACTGGTCATACCACCGCCGCAATTTGTTGATCGGGCCATCGCCGTCGCACAGGATCGGGTCGGCCTGGTAGATCTTGTCTTTCCATATCTCAACGTCCTGGCCAAAGGCCGCATGCGCCATCACCGGGTAGGCCTGCAGGAACTCTTCGGGTAAGGGTTCATCGGTCATGCTGGCAACAATCACTGCAGAGCACAGATCGACCTCGTCGGCGTTGATGGGAGTGTGATAGTTCACCCACCAGCTCTTGTAACTGACATCAGGGCTGGTCGACTCAGTGTAGTAATACATGATGGACGGGCCGTGGTAGGTGGCATCGCCCCAGGCATCGGCTTCCGTGCCGGCATTGTCATTGCGGGCAGCTTCGAGATCGAAATTCAGCCCCGGTGGCGTCACCATGCGGGCAGTGGGATCGCGTTTTACTCGCGAAAGTTGGGTGACCTTGCGTTCGGTGAAGTGATTTTCGAAGGACTGTACCTGGCCGCCGTGCACATGTGGGAAGTGAGCGATATCGACCACATTCTCGATCACGTCACAGGGTTGGGCCCTGATGCGTGAGCGCTGAAATTGCCAGTCACCCCAGCCATCGGGGCCCCAGTCTGCAATGTCCGGCAGGTAGTCTTCCGGTGGATTGTCGTCAGGGTCATGCCAGATGGCGATGAAGCCATTCTTTTCAAGCACTGGCCAGCCGCGTAGCGCAGAGACCGCGCGCTCCGGGATCTTGTTGGCATAGGGTATGTCGACGCAGCGTCCGCTTGAGTCGAAGGTCCAGCCGTGGAATGGGCAGGCGATATTGTCACCCAGCAGTCGCCCACCGTCGCTGGCCAGATGGGCGCCCAGGTGAGGGCAGTGTGCGTCGAGCACGGCGGCCTTGCCGGAGGCCCCGCGGTAGATCACCAGGTCCTGGTCGAAGTAATGCAAACGCTGCACCTCGCCGCTGGCCAACTCCTGTGATAACAAGACGATATGCCACCCTCGGGCGTAGTGGCCGGCTTGCAGGTAGGCGTAGGGGCGTGTGCTCATGTTTCGTTCTCCTCGTTATTGCCAAAGGCGAATTTAGCTGCCAGATAACCGAAGGTCATCGCCGAGCCGATAGTGGCACCGGCGCCTGGGTAGGTATCGCCCATGACAGCCGCGCTGGTGTTGCCAGCGGCGTATAAGCCTTCGATTGCAGTGCCCGCTGGCGTCAGTACCCGGCCGTGCTCGTCACACTGCAGGCCGCCCTTGGTATCCAGATCGCCCGGCTCACAGCGCAGCGCGTAGAAGGGAGGCTTTTCGACCGGGCCCAGGGAGGGGTTTGGTTCGACGGTTTTGTCGGCGTAGTAACGATCGTGAATCGTTGCCCCGCGGCCGAAAAGCGGGTCCTTGCCCTGTCGTGCGGGCTCGTTGAATGTGGTGACTGTCTCGATCAATGTGGCTGGGTCGATACCGATCTTGCCGGCCAGCTCCTCCAGCGACTCTGCCTTGGCGAGCAAGCCACTGCTGAAATAATCTTCGGGAATTTTACTGTCGTCTACCACCTTGCCGGGCTTGATGTGACCGATCGCATATTTGCTGCGAAAACTATGATCGAACACCAGATAGCAGGGAATGGCCTGCTCTCCCCGGGTTTCACTGGCGTACTGATCTTTCACCACATCTTCATAGGGCTGTGCCTCATTGGTGAATCGTCGTCCCTGCCCGTTAACCATGATTGAACCCGGGTAGGCTTTGCCCGCAATAAGTGCCAGCACTCGGCCGTCAGGAATACGGTAAGTGGGCGACCACCATGCGCTGCCCATAAAGTCGAGGTCAGCACCTACCTTTAGACCCAGCTTGATGCCATCACCGGTAGCGCCCGGGCTGGCTGCTGTCCAGTCACGGCCTATAGGTGCCTGCTGATACTCATTGCGTAGCTCGGCATTCTGGGAGAAGCCGCCGGTAGCCAGCAGTACGCCGCGCCGCGCTCGTATACGCAGTTCTTGCCCGTCTTTTTTTACCAGGGCACCGGTGATGCGGCCGTGCTCGTCCTGTAGCAGTTCGGTAATTGTGGTGTTCAACCACAGTGGGATGTCGCGATCCATCAGTGAACGCCGCAATCTTGCGACCAGTGCCGGTCCCAGGGTCATCCGTCGATCGCGCTTTGTTTTCCAGTTGCCGGGTAGTTCGAGGAGGTAGCGCAGCAACAGTTTAAAGCCGGTAAGGTAAGCCCCGAGGTCCATCTCCTGTAATTTACGCCCCTCGATGACGGTCACATTGAAGGGCAGCAGCAGGCCGTCATAATGGCCTATGCGAATGTGATCCGCTTCGTCGCCCAGCTTGCGCAGGTGTATAGGCGCAGAGTCCATGGAGCGGCCGCCATCCTTATACCCCGGTACGTGCTCGTAGTAGTCCATGTATTCGGGTAGAGCGCTATAGTCGACATGACTGTACCGCGTCATAAAGCGCAGCATCTCCGGCCCGCCGGTGGTGAAGGCACGCAGGCGAGCTTCTGTCACCGTATTGCCGATCAGCCCGTGGAGATATTGATAGCCTTCTTCCGGGCTGTCGCTGATGCCATAGGCAGCCTGGTCATCGTTGCCGGGTATCCAGATAACGCCACCTGACTTGGCCGTCGTGCCGCCGTAGACCGGTTCCTTCTCCACAACAAGCACAGAGCCGCCCAGCTGATGTGCTGTGACAGCGCCGGTCATTCCCGCCGCACCAGCGCCGGCTACCAACCAGTCTACTTCCTGCTCTTGTTGCTGTGTCATGTGTATTGGGTGCTCGCTCAGTGCAATTGTCGGGGTGTGGTACCGGCGGCTCCTCAGGAAGGCCGGTGTGGGGTCAAAGTGTGGCAGTGCGTGGGGCAGGGTACCAGTAAGGTCGATAAATCAAGTGCTACGGTTCAACATACCGGCCGCTATGGTTGACCACAACCAGAGCGCGCCCTATGTTGCACAGCACCTGCATGCAAACGCTGGCTGACAGCTGAGGAAACCTGCGCAATGGAAAATCTAAAAGGGAAGGTGGCGGTCGTTACCGGAGCCGGCTCCGGTATTGGCCGCGGCATGGCCTCAGCGGCCGCCCAGGCCGGAATGAAAGTTGTACTTGCCGATATTGATCAGGACAGTGTAGCCGCTGTCGCCGGGGAGTTGGTCGCCGCCGGGCATGAGGCCATTCCGGTTGTGACCGATGTGGCCGATCTGCAGTCGGTGACAGCGCTCAGGGACAAGGCGCTTGAGGTGTTTGGTGGCGTTCATCTAGTGTGCAATAACGCTGGTGTTTGTATTAGCGCACTGATCGCCGATGCCGACATCCGCGACTGGCAATATCATATCAACGTCAACCTGTACGGTGTGATTCATGGCGTTAATGTATTCCTGCCGTTGCTGCTGGAACAGGGCGAGGGGCATATCGTCAACACGGCATCGATGGGAGGGCTCATATCCGGGCCGCCGACGGGCCTTTACTCAACCACCAAGTTTGCGGTTGTCGGTCTCTCGGAGTCGCTGTTGCTGGAAGTCGCCGACAGGGGTGTTGGTGTGTCGGTGCTTTGCCCTGGTCTGGTGGACACCCAGTTGATGAGCCAGTCGCTGAAGGTGCGCCCCGCCGAACTTGATCCCGGCTTTGCACACGACCAGCCTGATCCCGATACCGCAGCCGGTCTATCACCTATGGCAGTAGGTGAACGAGTGATCGACGCAGTGCGCGGCGGTGATTTCTATATTATTACTCACGACGACTATCGCGATATTGTGGCGATGCGACATGATGGCATTCTGGACGCCCTCGACGGACATGCGCGCCGCTATGGCTCGACCAGCGGTCGTAAAATTTGATGCATACACCAGGCGCGTTGATTGCTGCTGTCGTGCTGCTGGTATCACCTGCAGTATGGTCCGTCGACTATACCGAGGACCGCGTTTCCTGCGACCATCGCTCCGAGCTGAAGCGTCCTTTCTTTGGTGATCTGCATGTGCATACGCGCTATTCGCTGGATGCCAGTACCCAGGGCACGCGAACCTCGCCGGAACAAGCCTACAGATTTGCCCAGGGTGAAAAGCTGGGTATCCAGCCCTGGAATGAAAACGGTGAAGCGATGCGCTCATTACAGCTGCGCCGACCGCTGGATTTTGCCATGGTGTCCGATCACGCAGAACTGATCGGCGAAGTAAACATGTGTAACAGCCCGGGTGTAGCGGGTTATGCGTCATGGCAGTGTCGCTTGTATCGGGCCTGGCCGCGGGCTGCCTATTACCTCTTCAACTATTACGCCGCGATGGAGGCATCGCATATGGGGCAATGCGGAGAGGATGATGAACTTTGCGAGGACGCAGCGCGCGCGCCCTGGCGGGAAATGCGTGAAGCGGCGGATAAGCACTATGACCGCAGCGCCGACTGTCGTTTTACGGCCTTCGTAGGCTATGAGTGGACCGGGGTCAGGCCGGCCTCGGGGGGCAATCTGCACCGCAATGTGGTGTTTCGCAATGCCGAAGTACCCGAGCTACCTGCAAGTTTCATTGATCAGCCCTACGCTGAGGGTCTTTGGCGCAGCCTGGAGCGCCAATGCCAGCAGGCGGGCGGCGGTTGCGACAGTCTGGTTATACCGCATAACGCTAATATCAGTGCCGGCCAGATGTTCAGCGGCCTTGACGATGGTGGCGAGCCAATGACTGCCGATTACGCGCAGCGGCGCCGGACAATGGAGCCGCTGGTTGAAATAATGCAGCATAAGGGCGCCTCCGAATGCTATTTCGCTCCCGGTGTGACGGAAGATGAGCTGTGCAGCTTTGAACAGCAGCCGACAGATAACATCGCCGCTACTGGCAGCGCCATACTGGACAGTTATCGTGGCTACGACTCACCACCTCAGCCGGACACAGGTTTTGTGCGCCGTGCGCTGGTCGATGGTCTGGCTCTGGAGCGTCAACTGGGTGTTAACCCCTATCGCTTTGGTTTTATTGCCAGCACTGATACGCACCTGGGCACACCGGGTGCGGTGGAAGAAGATCGCTTCCTGGGCCATGGTGGTGCGGGTGTACCCGCCGGCGAGGCGGTGCCACCGGGTCTGCCTGACAAGCTCGAATACAACCCGGGTGGTCTGGCAGTGGTCTGGGCCAAGGAGAACAGCCGCGATGCCCTGTTCGAAGCGATGCAGCGCCGCGAAACCTATGGCACCAGTGGGCCGCGCATCGTCAGTCGTTTTTTTGCCGGCTGGGATTATCCGCAGGACCTGTGTGAGGCGCCGGATGCGGTAGCGCAGGCCTACGAGGGCGGTGTGCCCATGGGCGGGCAGTTGGCTGCCGCCGACGCTGGTCAGCCGCGATTTTTGCTTTATGCCAGCCAGGACAACGGTACTGCCGACAGCCCCGGACTGCCGCTGCAGCGACTGCAGCTTATCAAGGGCTGGCTGGACAATGCCGGCGAGCGCCACGAGCAGGTGGTGGATGTTGCAGGCGATGCAGGTAATGGCGCTGGTGTCGATATCAGCAGTTGTGCCACCCATGGGCGTGGCGCAGCGCAGTTGTGCTCGGTGTGGACAGATGGTGAGTTTGACCCCGAGCAACCGGCGTATTACTACGCCCGCGCCGTCGAAAACCCAAGCTGTCGCTGGAGCCAGCGCATCTGTGTTGCCAATGGTGTGGATTGTGGCCGCCCTGAAACAGTCGGCGAGGGTTTCGAGGGCTGTTGCGCGGCTGAGCATCAGCCCGTGGTGCAGGAGCGCGCCTGGACCTCTCCTATCTGGTATACGCCTCCTGGTTAACCTTGTGTCGCTAGAGCCAGTTGCCGGCTGTGTGACTTGGGCTGTTTACTGCGGCTCCAGACCGAGGGTCTTTTTTGCGAAGGCCAGCGCGGCAGCGGAGTCGACTCGTACGCTGTAGGCTTCCAGAAACAGCTTGCCCACGACTTCGCCCGCAGGGTTGATCACAATCATTCCGGGATGCGGTATGCCATAGGCCGTATCGCCGGGCGCATAGTTCTCGTTGAGGATACCGAGGGTCGTAAAGCTCAAGGCATTGACGTCGTGAAGTATGGGGTACTCGATGCCATGCGTGTCGATGAACGCCTGCTGCAGAGCGGGTTCATCATAGGTCATTGCGACCATGCCTATACCAGCGGCGTCGAAGCCCGATTTGTTTTCCTGGAGCTGGATCATCTGTTTCATGCAGTAAGGGCACCATTGCGCAGAGCGAGTGGCGATGAAAACGGTTCCGTTAGGGCCAGCAAATTCATTGATCAGGTTCAGCTCTCGCCCCTGCCAGGTAGCGCGCACGCCCGGAAACAGCGAACCGACGACCGGTCCGGGATCGAAGTTGTCATCATCGACAGGGACAAACATACCTTCGGTAATTTTGTCGTAGGCAGCGTCCTTAAACTCAGCGCGGAAGGGGTAGAGCAATGCCACGGCGGTGAATAGCGCAAACCCACCGATAATCAGAATACGTCTCATGGTTTTCGAACTCCTGGCCAGCTGGTCTTCATTATTGTAGCGCAGGCGAGGTCATCCTGGCTGTTGTCGCAGTGACTGCTTAACGCGTATGCTACGGTTTTAGAATACAGGTTTGCAAAATCGTTCAATGATTGATCAACTGCTGATCTCGGGGCTTTTTCTGTGGCTACTGTATAGCCTGATCTTTACTGATTGGGCCGCTTCCTGGGTTTTTGTCAGTGCCATGCTGGCAGCGTATTTTCTGGGTCTGGTCGATACAGCGGAAGTATTGAACAAGGCGTCCAACAGTGGGCTTGTTACCCTGCTGTTACTGTTACTGGTGTCGGTCGGCCTGGAGAAATTGCCCTGGTTGAATCGGCTTTCTGGCGCCCTCATTACTCCGAGTTACAATGCCTCGCTGTTACGCCTGGGTGCGGTGACAGCGCTGTTTTCTGCCTTCGTAAACAATACTGCAGTGGTCGCAACACTCGCCCACACTGTGCGCAGTAACAAACATCATCCCGCTTCCCGCCTGCTGATTCCCTTGTCGTATGCCGCAATTCTCGGCGGTACGATGACCCTGATCGGTACCTCCACCAACCTTATTGTCAGCAGTTTTCTTGAAGATGCCACCGGTCAGGGCCTGGCCTTTTTCGACTTCTTCAAAATTGGCGCGACCGTTACCGTGGCCGGGCTGGTGGTGTTGCTGCTGTCGTCACGCCTGTTGCCGGCAGTGGCTACCGAACAGATTGATGTTAATGAGTACCTTATCGAAGCCGAAGTCACTACAGATTCCAGTTTGATTGGTAAGAGTATCGCGGCCAACGGCTTGCGCGACCTCGAAGATTTGTTTCTGGTAGAGGTAGTGCGCGGGCAGCACCTTATTTCCCCGGTGGCACCACAGGAGTATATCGAGGCGGGTGACAAGCTCATTTTCTCCGGTGATATAAAACAATTGGGCATTTTGACTCGCTTTGATGGCTTGATCACGTTTGCGCTGGAGGAGGGGCTGCTGCGCGAAAATATGATCGAAGTGATTGTCATGCCCAATGCCGCCATTGAGGGCAAGACGATCAAGGACAGTGGCTTTCGTTCGCTGTTCGATGCTGCGGTTGTCGGTATGCGCCGTGGTGGCAAGCGGCTGTCCGGCAAGCTGGGTAACATCACTTTGCAAGCGGGCGATAATCTCATGCTGGCGGTTGGCTCGGATTTCAAT
>Ga0316197_10003039_pt1 | contig 11936 bp, 9 predicted proteins | sample OudBiesiAoxic_MG_FD_204939 | JGI IMG/M metagenome (GOLD analysis project Ga0316197, IMG submission 204939) | Coastal sediment microbial communities from Oude Bieten Haven, Netherlands - site A oxic | ecosystem: Environmental > Aquatic > Marine > Coastal > Sediment | place: Netherlands...
TCAATCTGCTGCGATCGACTGTATGGATGATCGGGCTTGCAAGTTGCGTTGCGCTTTTTGTGCTTGCGATGTAAATAGTGGCGTCCCTGATTTCATTAATATTCAATGATTCTGAGCATTTCGCATGACCAGGTTTTCAACATTTATTACAGAATTACGCCGGCGTAACGTATTTCGTGCCGGTGCTGCCTATACGGTACTCGCCTGGCTGACAATGCAGGTTGCCGACATTCTGCTGGAAACCTTTTCTGCTCCGCCCTGGATCATGAAAATTCTGTTGCTGGCGCTTGCAGTGGGCCTGCCGGTGACGCTTGTGCTTGCCTGGCTGTATGAACTAACCATCTCGGGCATCCAGCGCACAGAGAATGTCATCCCCGAGGAGTCCATCACATACGTCACGGGTAAAAAGCTCAATTTTGCGATCATCGGTGTCCTGACCGTTGCGGTAACCATTTTCGCTGTTGACCGGTTCGTTCTTCAGAAAGGGAGCGCCTCGCCTGCTGGCGACAATTCGTTCGCTTCCGTAGGTGTGCTGCCCTTCAATATTGAATCCCGGCAAATAGCGCCATTCTTTGGCCAACTGTCCGCTGATCTTACCCGCCTGTTGCAGCGCAGCAGCAGAATTCGAACGGCATCGTTTGATGCGGTTGACGCATTGCCGGCCAACTCATCGCCCATCGAAGCGGCCACTCAACTGGGTGTTCGCTACCTCATCAACGGGGTTATCGGCAAAACGGCGGACGCCATCCGGTTGAAAGTCTCGTTGTTTGACCGCGAAGCCGGAGAAGTCGTCTGGGAGCGTGAGTTCGAAGACGCCCATTTGCAGCAAACCACCAACGCGGTTGCCAGCGAAATTTTGCTGGAGATTCACGGCGGACCGGTCGCGCCGGCAACAGAAGATAGCGACCCTGAAGCATACGAGATCTATTTGCGGGCGAAACAGCAAGACGCCATTTCCCGAATGAGCGATGAAACCGAGAAACTTTATCGCGAAGCCATCGCCATTGATCCGCGGTTCGCCCCGGCGCTGGCGAGCCTGTGTGATTTTCTGGCGGGCCGTTTCGGGACCAAGAGAACCACCGCGGACTTTGAAGAAGCTGAGCGCGTGTGCCATCGCGCGTGGACCATTGATGCACAGTCTCCCGTTGTGCAGTACGCTCTTGGCTCGCTTTATGCAGAGTCCGGACAAACTGAAAAAGCGCGGGATGCATTTACGTCTTCGCTCGAAATCAATCCGGGTGCGTTGAACGCACAAATTGCCATTGCTGAAACTTACCATGAAGATGATCCCGGGTTGGCGGAAAATCTGCTCAAACGAATCATTGAACAGCATCCCGGAAGTCCTAATGCGTACTTGAGCTTACAGTATCTTTACTGGAAACAGGGCCGCTATGCCGAAGCGGTGGATACCATGAAATGGGTGATGCGGCTATTACCCAATGATGAAGGTGTCAAATTTCGACTCAGCAGCACGATGATTCTGGCCGGGCAATTTGCAGAGGCGAAAACTCTATTGATCTCGCTGGTTGATAACGATGCGGTGGACCTGGCGAGCATCAACAGCAACCTGGCCACTATCCTGTTCTTCGAGCACGATTTTTCTGCTGCGGCGGAACTGTATCTCGATGCAATCGAAAAAGAACCCGAGGATCCGGTTTACTATCGAAATCTTGGCGATGCCACCTGGCATCTGGATGGCCCGGGCGTGGCTGATCCGATCTTCCAGGAAGCCATCCGCCTTGCGAAACGGCAATTGGCCATCAACCCGGATGATTCATATGCGTTGTCTTCGGTGATGGTCTCCGCAGCGAGTATTGGCGATATGGAGGCTTATCAGAAGGCCAGGCAAAAAATGATCGACAGCTGGGGGAGCGATCCCCAAACACAATATGATTTTGCTATTGCCGCTTCACGCCTTGGAGAGATGGGGGTTGCGCAGGAACACGCACGTAACGCCTATGATCTCGGTTATCCGGTCGCATTGTTGAGAGCCGATCCGGATATCACCGCATCAGGTGTGACTTTCTGAAGCCCCGGCAATTTCCTGCTACCAATGTCCCGTGCCGGGCTCGCCCTTGAACGGCCCAATAATCTCATCCGTAATCCAGCCGCCATAAAAACCTCCGGGCTGCGGCCGGACGCGTTCCCCGTCGACATAGCACTCAACCCGACCTGGGTAAAATGACATATGACCTTTCACTTTCAGGAAAGGATGCCTGGGATTGCGGTAACTCCAGGCGACCGGGCCAGCCTCCGGTTTCGCCTGCAAACCCCAGTAGTCAGCCGCTCCTTTCCATTCGCAATAGGAACTGCCCTCCATTTCGATAAGCAATTCCCGGTTGACGTCATCAGGGGGTATATAGAATGTCGGCGGACTCGCCGTCTCGCAGATCCTGAACGTGCGGTTTGAGCTGGCGATCAGCTGGCCGTCGTTCTTTACTTCAACCAGGCGCACGTCAGCCCGCAGGCTGGGTGGGCGCGGATAATCCCAGACCGACTCCTGTCCTTGTGCTGGCGCCTCGGCGAAAGGCGGCCGCTTTTTACCTGTCAAGTTCCACATTGCTCGCAAACTGGTGTCTGGTGGTTTAGCAACAGCGGTTACTATTAGCATGCGCTACGATCCCATGTAGGATACACCCTGCTTGTCAAAAACCTGGAGAACTCATGCAAGCACTGGGAATAGACGTAGGCGGAAGTGGTATCAAGGGCGCGTTGGTAGACCTGGATACGGGTGAGCTGACAACTGAGCGTATCCGGATCAGGACTCCGCCCTCATTCAAGATCAAGTTGGTTGCGAAAACCATAGCCCGCCTGGTCGACAGGTTTGAGTACCGTGGGCCTGTCGGCATCGGCTTTCCGGCAGCGGTCGCGAATGGCGTCGTGCTGACACCCCCGACTGCACATCATGTGCCGGGCTGGGTGGGTGAATCCATTGACGATATTTTCTCGGCCGCGACCGGATGTGCCGTAACGGTGCTGAACGATGCCGATGCCGCCGGCCTGGCGGAAATGCGTTTCGGCGCCGGCAGGAACGTGGATGGCGTTGTCATCACCCTGACACTGGGGACCGGTGTCGGTGCGGGCCTGTTCATGGATGGGCGGCTTGTACCCAATCTCGAGATCGGCAAGATATACCTTCCGGGCCATGATGAGGTCGTTGAACAGTACATGGCTCAGAGGATCAAGAAAGAGCAGGGCCTGAGCTGGAGTGAATACGGTGCGCGCCTGAATGAGTTCTGCCTCCACGTTGAGCATGTTTTCTCACCGCGCCTGATCATTATTGGCGGCGGTGTGAGCGAAAAACACGAAAAGTTTTTGCCAGGCTATCCACTCAAGCGAACGACTGTCGTGCCGGCAAAGATGCGCAACCAGGCAGGTATATCGGGTGCGGCGGTCCGGGCTGCTGAATCCATCGGGATCAGCGGAAACTAATCCCCCTGCGAGGTGTATCTGCGCACTGTTTAATGCAGGTCACTCGCTACTTCTGAGAACAGGCGTCTTAGCCACCGGTGTGCCGGGTTGTGCTGCAACAGCGGACTCCACGCCATTTTCAACTCGAACTCGGGGATTTTAAAAGGCGGCGGTAAAATGATCACTGCCTGGTTGTCTTTCATCAGGTTGGCCGCTTTGGTGGGCAGGGTAATGATCAGGTCCCGCAGCTCAGCCAGCTGCATGGCCACCTGGTAATGGCGGGTAAAAACCCGGATTCGGCGAGTTTTTCCCAGCCTGGACAGCGCATCATCGACCCAGCCCAATTGCTCGCTGGCGCCCGGCTCCACACCCACACCGATACCCATGCCGGTTTTACTGACCCATACATGGCCGGCCTCCAGGTAGCTTTCCAGGTTGAAATGTTCTCGAATGGGGTTGTGATGGCTGATCAGGCAGCAAAAATCATCCCTCCAGATCGTGCGTTGGTGAAATGATTGCGGCAGCGCATCAAAGCGGTTGATGACGAGGTCAACATTGCCCCGCTCGACATCCTCGAAGCTCACGTCGCTGGGGGTCAGGATGTCCAGCGTGATATTGGGCGCCTCGGAGCGTATCCGTCGCAATAGATGCGGCAGCAGAGTGGACTCACTGTAGTCACTGACTGAAATTCTGAACACGCGCTCCGAGTTTGAGGCATCGAAGCCCTTGTCAGGTTCAACGGCTTTTTCAACCGAAGCCACAATCTCGCGCACCAATGGCTGCAGCTCCAACGCGCGCTCCGTAGGACTCATGCCATGGCTGGTCCGAACCAGCAGAGGATCGGAAAACAGGGTTCGCAAGCGCCGCAGGCCATTGCTCATCGCGGGCTGGCTGATGCCCAGGCTTTCGGCTGCACGGGTGACGTTGCGGGTTCGCAGCAAGACGTCCAGGTACACAAGCAGATTTAGGTCAATGCTCTTGATGTTCATTTCATACTACTATTAATAAGATGCATTTCTTGATGGTGATCGCCCGACAAGGTATTCACAAGAGAAATGGTGAATATAAGGATCATTGATTAGATAAATCAAACAAGAGTAGCTAGAATGCGGTCAGTTTGCAAGAACTCCCGCTCAAAATTTCACTTATATTTCAATAAGTAAAGAGGATCGACCATGTCAAAATACACCGACGATATCGCGTCTCTGGAAGGCGTAATAAAAGCTGCTGGCGGCTCCTGGGATGCCATCTCGCCTGAATCTGCCGCTCGCATGCGTGCTCAAAACCGGTTTAAGACCGGTCTTGATATTGCCCGGTATACGGCGGACATCATGCGGCGTGATATGGAAGAATACGACGCAGATTCTTCCCGGTATACCCAGTCTCTGGGCTGCTGGCATGGGTTTATCGGCCAGCAGAAGATGATTTCGATCAAGAAGCATTTTGGCAGCATGAAGAAAAAGTACCTGTACCTGTCAGGTTGGATGGTAGCTGCTTTGCGCAGTGAGTTTGGTCCCTTGCCGGATCAATCCATGCATGAGAAAACATCAGTTCCAGATCTCATTGAAGAGTTGTACACCTTCCTTCGCCAGGCCGACGCCCGTGAACTGGGCGGTCTTTTCCGGGAACTGGATGCAGCCCGCGCGGCCGGGGACGCGTTGAAAGAGGCTGGTATTCAAAAGAAAATTGATAACTTCGAAACCCACGTTGTGCCGATCATCGCTGACATCGACGCAGGCTTCGGCAACGCAGAAGCAACTTACCTGTTGGCCAAGAAAATGATCGAAGCCGGCGCCTGCTGCCTGCAAATCGAAAACCAGGTATCTGATGAGAAACAATGTGGTCACCAGGACGGTAAAGTCACCGTTCCACATGCCGATTTCCTGGCCAAGATCAATGCATGCCGCTATGCCTTCCTTGAACTGGGCATTGATAACGGCATCATCGTGGCGCGCACCGATTCACTGGGCGCAGGACTGACCAAGCAGATCGCAGTAACCAACGCGCCGGGCGATCTTGGCGATCAATACAACTCGTTCCTCGATTGTGAAGAAATTTCGCCGGAAGAGATGACCAATGGTGATGTAGTACTGAACCGCGACGGGAAGCTGTTGCGTCCGAAGCGCTTGCCGTCCAACCTGTTCCAGTTTCGCGCAGGTACCGGTGAAGACCGTTGTGTGCTTGACTCCATTACGTCCCTGCAAAATGGTGCTGACCTGATATGGATCGAAACCGAAAAGCCGCACATCGGCCAGATCGGCGGCATGATCAACCGCGTGCGGGAGGTTATCCCTAACGCCAAGCTGGTTTACAACAACAGCCCGTCATTCAACTGGACGTTGAACTTCCGCCAGCAGGTATTCGATGCCTGGATCGAAGAAGGGAAGGATGTATCAGCTTACGATCGTGCGCACCTGATGAAAGTTGAATACGATGACAGCGAACTGGGCAGGGTTGCTGATGAAAAAATCCGTACCTTCCAGGCTGATGCAGCCCGTGAAGCCGGCATCTTCCATCACCTGATTACTTTGCCGACGTATCACACCGCATCCTTGTCAACCGACATCCTGTCGAAAGAGTATTTCGGCGACCAGGCCATGCTGGGTTATGTGGCCCATGTTCAACGGGAGGAGATTCGCCGCGGCATCGCCTGTGTGAAACACCAGAACATGTCGGGTTCCGATATCGGTGATGACCACAAGGAATATTTTGCCGGTGAGGCTGCGCTGAAAGCGGCTGGCGAAGACAACACAATGAACCAGTTTGGCTGATTCCTAAGCAATTTGTCACAAAGAGTGGGGTGGATTCCGGTCCGCCCCTTCTTTTTTGGGAGCTGAAAATTCACTAAAAATTGATGTGGTTTCTGGCATGATCATTACCGGGTTTTTGGATAATGACCGCAACAACACATCATGCTCAGAATTCTGTTTTTGTCGCTGTTTGTTCTGCCAGGGCTGGTTCAGGCCGAGGACCGCTATCACGTGGTTTTTTCAGAACGCCTGGAGACGGTTACGGTGGAGGCATGCTACGAAGGTAAGCCGCCTGGATATCTGTATCGCAACGATGAGGCCCAACCCTTCGTCAACCATATTCTGGCCAACCGGCAGGCGATTGATCCTTCCTCCCGATATGGCAGGCTCCGCGTTCCGGCATTACCGGCCGACAGCTGTATTGAATGGCAAGTGGACCTGGGACGGGCTGCAGAGTCCCTGAGCGATCGGCTGGCGTTGAATACAGGCGGTACTTATCTGACCAGCGGTAGTCTCTGGTTCTGGCGTGACGATGAACGAAGGAATATTCGCATCGATGTGGAATTGCCGCCGGGTGCTTCCCTTTCAACGCCCTGGCAACAGCTGCCGCATGACCCGAATATGCCCGGCAATGTTTTGAGTTTCCGACCTGCCGACACTCCAGCCAGTTGGACATCGCGCATCGCCGTCGGAAAATTCAGAGTCCAGGCGATTCCCGTTGCAAATACCCATCTGAGGCTTGCTGTTGTGGGCCAGCCCAGTGAACGCCAGCAGCGGCGGTTTGCGCAATGGATCGGCGAAACCGGCGAAAGTGTCGCCACGGTTTACGGCGAATTCCCGCAACCCGGGGCCCAGGTGCTGGTTGTGCCGCTGGGCCCGCAACGCGCAACCGTGCCGTGGGCCCATGTGATTCGCGGCGGCGGACCGGCGGTGGAGTTATTTGTCGATGAAAACCGGGATCTGTCCAGCCTGCGCAAAGACTGGACCGCCACGCATGAGCTCAGCCACCTGCTATTGCCCTATGTGTCCAGCGCTGACCGCTGGTTATCCGAAGGCCTGGCCTCCTATTATCAAAGCGTTCTGCGCGCCCGCGACGGGCGCCTGAGTGAGCGCGAAGCCTGGCAAAAACTCCACAAAGGTTTCCAGCGGGGCCAGGCAGCCACTCGGGACGGAGTAGATCTTGCGGCCGCCACGCGGGGAGGATGGGGTAACGTGATGCGGGTTTACTGGAGCGGCGCAGCGATGATGCTGAAAGCCGACACGCAATTGCGCTTGCGATCCGGTGGCCATCAGTCGCTGGACACGGCACTCTCTCAGCTGCATGACTGTTGTTTTGATCCGGGCAAAAGCTGGAGGGCCAGCGAACTGTTTGCCCGGCTCGACCGCCTGACCGGCTATGATGTTTTTTCTGAACTCTACCGGGAGCATGTGCCGGATGAAAACTTTCCGGATATCAGCCCGGTTTACGATTACCTTGGCCTGGTGGCTGAAACCGGGTCGATCTCACTGGATCACCATGCTCCGGGCAGCCGGACCCGGTCATCCATCATGCGCCAGGAAGAGGTGCTGCGGTATGACTGATCGCTTGAGATTTGGCAGCTGATGATATTTGATCTGCATTCGCACACCACGTTTTCTGACGGTGTTTTATCCCCCCCGGAACTGGTACTGCGCGCTACTGAGAACGGCGTGGACGTTCTGGCGATCACCGATCATGACACGGTCGATGCCTTCCAGGACCTGCCGCCAGCTTGTGAGAAGATCACGCTGGTTCCCGGGATTGAATTCTCTACCCAGTGGGAAAGCGCCGGAATCCACGTGCTGGGGCTGAATATTGACCCCGGCAGTGATGCCATCAGCGCGGGTTCGCGGTTTCAAACGGATGCCCGCGCGGAGCGGGCGCGGCGAATTGGGGAGAACCTGGAAAAGCAAGGTATAGAAGGGGCGTTTGCCGGAGCTGCCGCACTTTCGGCCGGCAGCTACATCGGCCGACCACATTTTGCGAAACACCTGGTCAATACGGGCCAGTCAAAATCCATACAGGCGGCATTCAAGCAGTACCTGGGCATGGGTAAGGCTGGTGATGTCCGCCAACACTGGGCCGGGCTCGCACAAGTCATCGAATGGATACGGGATGCAAATGGGATTGCGGTACTGGCTCACCCGTTGAAATACAAAATGACCCGAACGCGTCTGAAGAGGTTGCTCGACTACTTTATCCAGGAAGGCGGGCAGGGCATGGAGGTGGTTTCAGGCAAGCAACTGCCCTATCAAACCGCGGGAATGGCGCAGCTGTGTGAAGAAAAGAACCTGCTGGCCTCCTGTGGCTCCGATTTCCATATGCCTGACAAAGTCTGGGCGGAGCTGGGTAAGCTCGCGCCATTGCCGCGCAACGTGACACCGGTATGGGACCGGTTCTGAGGGCGGCAATTCCCGGGACAGTCATCATTTTTATTATTGTTGATACAGAGCATTTGCACGATCCAGGAATCGAGCCCTTTCGACGGGGTCTTTGCGTGTGTATGCAATGTAACGATACTGGGCGAAAATCCGGGCCCTGAGGCTGTCATTCCAGGGAGCAACGGCCAAAGCATCATCGAAAATCCGGTACTGTTCGTTAATCGTCGTGCCTTCCAGGAATTTCTGAAAACCGGACAGATACCGAAATTCGGCAGCGAGAGACTGACTCAGCCTCAACGTGCCTGACGCATCCAGTTGCTGGCTGGCAACCAATCCGGGAGAAGCCGCCATCTTCATCTCGATGATGAGGGCATGGTTTGCAATGAATTGTGTACTCTTCTCCCGGGCATAGTCCCATGGGTAATAAAATTCGTAACGGGGATGCTCCAGCGTGTTGACCGGGACGTCTACCAGGGCTGCGCGCAGCACATCCTCGTCTGCAATGTAATGGGGTATCACCGCTTCTGCCGAGGTAAGACCATAGGGAGCAAGGCTTTTGAAAGTATCAGGTTCCTCAGCGAAGCGGCGCCTGATGTGATCCAGCCTCACTGGCACCGGCTCATTGGATCCGACCAGGATGGAATTCAAAGGCCCCCGCTTGTGGGCTGGCAGAAAATACCAGAGTTGGGTGTGTGGAAAACTCTGTGAGAATGTCTTCAGTATCATTCGGTACAGATCTGGCGGCAGCGTCGTTGGCACCCACTGTATAGCCAACCCGCCAGGAGCCAGGTGGTCCCTCAGAAGTTCGTAATACTCCAGGGAGTAAGAAAAACCATTGGAGGCGTAGTCGTCGGCAGTCTTCTCGTCAGCTGATATAACCTGGTAGCGGGCGTTGCTCGTACGCAGAAAATTTCCGATGTCGTCGACCACAACTTTCAGCCGCGGATTTTCCAGTACGTTGTGATTATACTCGCCGAACCAGTCAGCGCCCTCGACCACGCCAGGCTCGATTTCAACCCCGGTAATTTCATGCACCCGGGGATGCAGCGCGCTCTCACCGAGCAGTATCCCCGATCCGATCCCGACTGAAAGTTCGCTGGAAACATCATCGAGAAGCAATTTAGGCAAGTGCGCCAGCAGCAGCTGTTTGAATTCAGTAGGACCGGTGCCGCCAATTACAACACCATCGACACTGATGTGCTTTTCACCGTTTCGAGGATTGACGTAAACCTTGGTGGTGGCCAGCGGCCCCTCCCGGTAGAAAAGAGTCTGAAAATAGTTGCGTTCCCCATACGAAGGGAACTGGAACTGCAGCGGAGCCTGGCTCAATAGCACCAGGGCCAGGACCAGCGAAGCCGGAAGCAGGAACTGCCAGCGGGCACGGCGTGGATGCCGGAACAGCCGCAGAAAAAGAATCACGAAGCCAAGACCCACATTGAGTATGGCCATGGCCAGTATGCCTTTCTGGATTCCCAGCCAACCCAGCAGGAACAGTCCCGGCAGCAACGCACCCACCACGTTCCCGAGGGTATTTACAGCGTAAATCCTGCCAACAGTAGCGCCGGTTTGCTGCAGGTTCCTGGTGGTAATCTGCCCCACTAAAGGAAAAGTGGCCCCGATGAGGGTGGCGGGAATCAGCATGACCAGGAACGCAGTGCCAAAGCTGATAAGGATCATCGGAACGGGATGTGCGGCGCTGCCAATAAGGGTTTGGTTAAGCGATTGAGGGTCGGCGGCGCCAAACAGAAGCGGCAGGGCCATTGCAGAAAAAATACCAAGCAGGACCTGCAGCCAACCGAAGACCACCGCACGGTCCCGTACCCGCCGGATGATGAATCTCACCAGGTAACCGCCCAATGCGATACCGGTAAGAAACGCACTCAACATGGTAGTGAGCGCATAGGTTGAATTGCCCAGGATAAAGACAAGCGAACGTGTCCAGTAGATTTCATATGCAAATGAGGTAAAACCGGAAAGACCCAGTCCGAACAGAATGATGCGATAGAGGCCAGGCTCCAACACCAGGTCCGATCCGAAAGCCTGCCCATCGGGAATCGGCCTGCCATAGGAAGGGGTATGGCTGGAAGGACCGATCCGTTTGGCTGCCACCAGGGCAATACCACCAATCAGGAGGTTGCCGAACGCGGCGATATACACGGGAACATGAACACCATAGTTGCCGATCAGGTAGAACCCTGTGAGCAATACGCCACAAACAGCGCCGAACGTATTGATGGCGTAAAGCGTGCTCAGATTTACACCGATCATCGTGCCTGGTTTCAGAAAAAAGCGGGTAAGAACCGGAAGCGTGGCGCCCATCAATACGGTCGGAATCATTACCAGCACGAAAGCCAACAGAAAGCGGGTAGCGGAAAAAATGACCGGGGATGACCCGGCCAATTCGAAGATTGCCCGGTGAGCCGGTCCCAGCTCACGTAACAACAGGTGAGAAACCAGCGCTGCAATGGCAATCCCGATTTCGAGCAGGGCATACAGGCGCAGACAATTGCTGGCATGATCAGCCTTTTTTCCGAAAAACCAGGCGCCGACGGCCATTCCTGACATGAACGCGGCAAGGACAGTACCCACAGCGATGGCGGTCGAACCGAAAACATGCATCATCATGCGGGTCCAGACGACTTGGTAAACCAGCGCCAGCGCACCGGATATAAAAAACAGCAAAAGCACGAGAGCAACCGGGAGTCTGTCTGTTTTTAGTTCATGCATAAGTGATTTAATCTGGATTTATCATCTGGGATCAACGTGAATCATATATATTTACCGTTATGGTGAGAAACACATTTAAAAGCCTGGGGAAGTTCAAAGTACTTACTTTTGATTGTTATGGCACGCTTATCGACTGGGAAACAGGGATTTGGGATGCGTTCCAGCCGCTGATCATGCGCAATACGGGCAGCGAATTGACCCGCGATAAAGTGCTTGAAGCATTTGCCGATACGGCGGACGCCCTGCGGTTTTTAAAAACACGGTTCAAACTGGTGATCTTGTCCAATGTGAACCGGGAGGGTTTCTCAGCCTCCCGGCGCAAACTCGGGGTTGACTTCGATGCAGTATATACCGCTGAAGACATCGGCACGTACAAGCCCGACCCTGGTAATTTTCAATACCTCCTGACCCGGCTGCGTGAAGATCACGGCCTGGAAAAAGCGGATATTCTGCACACTGCTCAAAGCCTGTTTCACGATCACATACCGGCGCAGAAATTTGGCCTGGCCACCGCCTGGATCGACCGGCAGCGGTTGTCTGAAACCGGCAAATGGGGCGCCACTGCCCGGCTGGACGAGGTACCGGAAACCGAATTCCTGTTCCATTCGATGGCAGAGATGGCTGCTGCCGTATGACACAATATTACTG